>Ga0075124_10000546_pt1 | contig 17351 bp, 13 predicted proteins | sample AntAceMetag02UKS_FD_69809 | JGI IMG/M metagenome (GOLD analysis project Ga0075124, IMG submission 69809) | Saline lake microbial communities from Ace Lake, Antarctica - Antarctic Ace Lake Metagenome 02UKS | ecosystem: Environmental > Aquatic > Non-marine Saline and Alkaline > Saline | place... | reverse complement strand
TTAATCCCTCAATCCCCAAATTCGCAATTTCGCTTTATCCGGGTTAGCCTCTTGGCAAAAAGCATTCTCTCTCCACATTTTCAAAGGGCTCAATCGTTGATGAACTCGTAAATAGTCAGAAAGCACCCGTTATTGTCATTCCCGCGAACGCGGGAGTGACGGCTTTAGAGATTTTTTATGAGTTCATCAAACTTGAAATTGGAAACTTGTCGAAGATCCCGTCTTTTGCGGGGAAATTGGTAACTTCTCAACAAGTTCGGGCGAATCACATTTCCCGAGCATTGACTGGATTCCCGCTTTCGCGGGAATGACACGCACTCATCCTACATCGTCATTCCCGCGATCCTATTACGTCATTCCCGCGATCCTATTACGTCATTCCCGCGAACGCGGGAATCCAGGGAATCCCGTCTTTAGCGGGACTGGACTCCCGCGTTCGCGGGAGTGACGGCTTTAGAGATTTTTTACCAGACCATCAATCGTTATTCTTCTTTTAATTTATTAAACAGATTTACCGGGTCGGCAATATCCGGCAGGCAGGCTGAAGCACATCTGCCGCATCCCACACATGCCATGTCATCCAGTATCTTAAAAAGATAGTGGCCCTTTCGGTAGAACCGATGACGGTACCTCGATGCCCTGGTCTCACGGAAGTTCTCACCGGTGGCAACCTTGGCAAAATCTTGAAGCAAGCACCCATCCCATCGACGGATCCGTTCTCCATGTGCCAGGTCGAGGTCCACCTCGTCGTGTACATCAAAACAATAACAGGTGGGGCAGACAAGGTTACATGTCCCGCAACTAAGGCATTTGCTGGCCTGTTCTTCCCATAATAAATTTCCCCAGGAATGCTCTAAGAGTTTGGGTATATCTCTTTTAGGGAAGGCGAAGCCCCTTTTCTTACATATGTGAGAGATCCGGGAACGTATTTTTACTCTCTCCCGGGTATTGTCCCCGGTGGCTGGTCTCAGCTTTGCATGCTCCTCTAAGAGGCGTTTCCCCTTATCGGTCCCGATCTCCACAATAAAGTGTTCTCCTATATCAGTAAGCATAAGGTCGAAACCTTCGGATACTGTAGATGCGCCCATATCAGCCCAGAAGGATCGTGGTGCAACCGCTGTCGGATCCACACCTATAATGAGGGCAGCCTCTCTCCGTTTCAGATAATGGGGGTCCGGAACTCCTCTGCTAAAGATCCTGTCCATCTGATTGATGGCTTTGATATCATAGGGATGTACACCGAAGAGGATAAAGGGGTTGCCCTCCATCACGGGGGTGACCTGGGGAGCAGGGGCCAACGTGAATTGGAATAGTGTCTCTTCTGGAGGCAAAAAATACTTCTTGGGGGGGATAACAGTACGGTCAAAATCTAAACAAAGCTCCTCAGGCGATTTTATCGAGCCGTAAATAAAGGAACCCTCCTTATGTTTTACCCCTTCCACCTGATAATTGTTAATAAGGTTTTGAACAAACAGATCATGATTCGATTTTTCAATCAGTTGCAATTCCATTACCTTACCTCCATATCAAGTTCCAGACGGGTATGTAAGTGGGTTCAGCGCTTGCTGATCCGGACAGGAATCCCATTGCCGTATCCAAAATACAATTTCCATCTCATTATATCAAGCAATTGTTGTGCCAGGAGCCGAAGCCCAGCATGAAATGTCTTAGGGTATCGTAAATATAAGAGAATTACGGTTATTGTTGTGTTGCATCTTTATTGGTTGCCGGGAAATTAGCCTGGCAGTTATTTTTGCACATTGTAAAACAAGCGGTTTCTCTTTTCGGCTGTTTCTGATAACAGAGCCCGCTATTATGAAGGATAAAAAACATACCTTCTTAATAAATCCGGGTGGCAAATTTTGGATTGATTCTGACCCGGCAAATGTTTATTAACGACGAAGTTGCTGTGTCTTCTTGGGTTTTTTCGTGGCCTTCGTGATCTTCGTGGTGAAACAATCATGGAGAAGGCGGCCGACTGCTCAATGTGCTGATACCGGAAAAACATTGAAAATTTTCCCCTTGTTGTTTTATAATTAAAAAATAGTGTAAATTACTGACAGTAGAGGAACCTTGCCATGCAGAATGTCGTAATTATCGGGGCGGTTGCCTTAGGTCCGAAAGCTGCCTGCCGCTTTAAGAGGCTGGAGCCTGAATCAAAGATAACCATGATTGACCAATCTGATCTTATCTCTTACGGGGGTTGCGGGATACCCTATTTCGTATCTGGTGACCTGAGCGATCCAGGCCAGCTACAGTCAACCAGCTTCCATATGATTCGCGACGAGAAGTTTTTCAGGGATGCAAAAGATATCGACGTCCTTGTAAATGTCAGGGCCGTTTCCATAGATCGAAGCAAAAAGATGGTGCTTGCACAGAATGTCCTGGATGGAAAAAAACAGACTTTTCCTTATGATAAGCTTGTTCTCGCCACCGGAAGCCGGCCAAAAAGACTACCCATTCCCGGAGTCCGGCTCGAGGGGGTTTTCACCGTGTCGGATCTCAATGAGGCGGTGGCGATCAAAAGGCAGGTTTCCGAAGGCAAGGTTGCTAAGGCCGTTATTATCGGGGCAGGCGCCATCGGTCTTGAAATGGCCGAGGCATTAGCTGATCTATGGGGGATCGACACCTCTGTTGTCGAGGTAGCGGATCAGATACTGCCGGGAATCGTCAGCTTTAATATGGCCCGGATGGGTCAGCATCATCTGGCGGAAAATGGGATCTCGATTTACCTTGGGGAGCAGGTCGTGCGGCTCCAAGGCGACAGCCAGGTAGAAAAGGTCGTTACCGACAAGAGGACCTTGGACGCGGATTTGGTGATCATGGCAGTGGGAGTTACACCCAACTCTGATCTGGCCGAGGATGCCGGTCTCGAGATTTCGCGTGATGGCGCCATAGCAGTCAACGAAAGGATGGAGACCTCTGACCCGGATATATATGCAGGGGGGGACTGTGTGGCGGTGACGGATCTTGTCACAGGGAAGTCCGCCTACTTCCCGTCAGGTTCCCTGGCAAACAGGCAGGGGCGGGTTATCGGCACGAACCTTGCGGGTGGAAAAGCGCGGTTTGAAGGGGCTGTCGGGACCTTTATAATAAAGCTCTTTGAGATATCTTTAGCGAGTGCGGGCATGAGCCTTAAAAGGGCGCAGGCCGAGGGCTTTGATGCCTTAAGTGTCTTTGTGGTCCAGTTTGACCGGGCCCATTTTTATCCTGACAAGGATCTGGTCTACTTAGAATTGGTGGTGGAAAAAGGGAAAGGAAGGATCTTAGGGATCCAGGGGCTCGGGAGCATGAGTCACAGTATGTTTGCCCGGGTCGGTGCGGTTGCGGCTATCCTCAAATACAGGCCTACGACTGCTGATATCAGCAACCTCGAGCTTCTTTATGCGCCCCCTTTTTCATCGGCCATGGATATCCTGAATGCCTTGGGCAATACGGCTGAAAATACTCTGCAAGGGAAAAATAGGGTAATCGATGCGGATCAATTTGTTGACTGGTGGTTGGAGCGGGATAGCGGTGACACCATTTTTTTGGACTGCCGGGGTTGGGGCAATGCGGAATATTTTGTCAATAAATACCCCGATTGCTGGAAGAGCATTCCCCAGGATGAGCTGAGAGTCCGGATGGAAGAGGTGCCCAAAGAGAAGAGAATGGTTCTGATCTGCAATACCGGTGTTCGTTCTTACGAGGCCCAGGTGACTTTGGACGAGATGGGTATAAGGGACACTTACAATCTCCAGGGGGGTGTTGCAGCCTTGAAAAAATGGGGACTTGACCTCTGAGAGTAAATCCAGTCAAATAATAAATTGACGGTTAAATAATCAAATAGACTACGGAGGAACTGCAAAATGGATTCGGATGTCATGAGAACCGCCCTTAAGGGGTGCGAACTGTTTGAAGGCCTGGATCAGGGCCAGATGGATCTTTTGATCATGAGCTCAAATTCCAGGGAGTTCTCCGATGGCGAAATGGTTTACGAGAGAGGTGAGGAGTCTGGCGGCACTTTTGCACTAATTGGCTCAGGAAGGATAAATGTAGTTGCAAAAGATGGCTTTGTCCTGAATGAATTAGGGGCCGGCGAGATCATCGGGGAGGTAGGAGTCATCAGTCAGCACGACAAACGCACGGTTACGATTACGAGTATAGAACCGACAGAGATTTTAGAGTGGTATATCCAGGATATTGAGGAGAAATTCCCCGAAGTTCTGGAAAGGCTCAAGGCTCTCGCATGGAAGCGCATAAAGTACTGGAACGAGTAGTGTGATGAATAACGCGATAGCGTTAATAATTGGTCATCTCCACAAGTCCTTGACCTGGCGGATAAAAGCTGATAAAAATGGATTAAAATGGGCGATTAGCTCAGTTGGATAGAGCGTTGGTCTCCGGAACCAAAGGCCGTGAGTTCGAGTCTCGCATCGCCCGCCATTAGTAAAATCAAGGGGTTACGCAATATGCGTGGCCCCTTTTTCGTTGACCTTAATTAGCTTACCCCATACTATACCCCACAACCAAAACATAACTCAAAGTAAGTCAGGACAAGAAACCGACCCTCACAAGCGCACCTCTCAAAGCGGGTGCTGATACCGAACTCCTTCACCTTTTTTCAGCAAAAACGCTTGGAAGTTAATCCTTCCGGGGTTACATGCCATAAAGGCCAAAACAAAGATCAGCTATTGAATTAAGACTTTGAGGGCATTCCAGGCCAACCAGAGTGCCCTCTGGAAGAGCAAAATAGGAGAGTGGATCCTATTACCATGAAGAGATGGGCGTTTGACCTCCTCCTCACATAAAGGAAGAGGCCAAAGAATAAACAGCGGATTTATAGTGGGTTGCGTGTGTGGTATCTATTAAGGTGGGTGGCACAGCATGGGAGTTACCAGGATCGGCGTAGCAAGGGGCCAATACCGATCTTTTTGAGCCCCAAAAAAAGGAAATGCTTTGGTTGGAGGGACCGTACAAATGACTGATTTTTCTGAATTACTCAGTAAGAGACGATCTGTTAGGGATTATGAAGACATGGCTGTTTCCTTAGATCTTATCAAAGAGATCATCAGGGATAGTTGTTTTGCCCCAAGTTCAGGGGATGGCCAGCCATGGAGGTTCATAGTTGTGAACAACAAAGAGTGGATCAGGAAGCTTTCAGATGAAAGCAAGCAAAACATTTTGTCGTATATCGAGTTGAACCCTGATGCCCCCCTGAAAAAATATGAATCTACTCTTCGGGACAAACATTTCAATGTTTTCTATAACGCTCCCTGCCTGGTTTACATAGGCGGATCTGAAAGGGTGCGCTCCTTGCAGGTAGATTGTGCGCTTGCTGCTTGCTATTTAATGTTTTTGGCTTGTGAAAGAGGCTTGGGTACGTGCTGGGTCGGGCTTGGTACGAACATACAAAATCCTAAAATTCGGGAATACATTGGGATGCCCAAAGATTACAGAATCGTTGCTCCAATGATTGTGGGGTATCCAAGCAACATTCCCGGAAGGCCTGATGAGAGAAAAGCCCAGATCCTGAACGTGATTTCTTGAGAGCACTTCGTGTTCTCTCTTCTGTCTCTCATTTGAAATGATTGAGCGAGGGTGTTTGAAAGACTATGAAGATCCGGGTTGATTGTTATTCAGGTTATAGAGGAGAGGAGACCCCTCGGCGTTTCTGGTTAGAAGAAAGGCTGATTGGGGTCAAAGAGGTCGTTGATCGTTGGCTTGACCCGGAACACCGCTTCTTCAAGGTTGTGGGTGATGATAACTCAACCTACATTCTTCGCCATGATTCAGTGGCTTTTGAGTGGGAGCTGGCCTTTTATAAGAGAGAGAAAACCGAAAGAGAAACAGGGATATGACGTTCAACAATATTCTTTTCACTGGTCCTCCCGGTTGCGGAAAAACGACTCTCATTAGAAGAATTGTTCAGGAGTTGCAGACACCTTCGACAGGCTTTCTTACCAAGGAAATCAGAGAAAAAGGTGAATCCTCTCCAGAAACGCCACCCTTTGTTTTAAACCGGTCTACAGGAGAATGGACTCGTCCGGAAGCCTGTTCCAGGAGCGCTTCGGCATTTATCCTCCCACAACCGCTTCTCCTCATGTCGTCTGCCGCACTTCCCCGCCAACAAGGGGGAAACATCAAGAAGATCCGGAATTCTCTTTTTTCTTGATCAGGATGCCAGGTATGCCGGCAGAAATGACTTTCCTCAATGAATCAATTGTGTTATCAATAGGATGATATCGTCTGACATGTCAGGTCAGCCAACATGATCGCGGTGAAATAGGATAAACATGAGTCGAGAGGAAAAGAGCAGCCCATGACCCCCTTGAAAACAGCCCTCGTGCACGTCAATGCATCTCTGCCCATGGCGATCGACGACATTACCTTTGTCGCCTGCATCAAAGGAACGTGCAGGATCCAGAAATGGAGGGCGCACATCCTGAGTTTTTTCCTGGAAACTCCCGTCTGGTTGATTCATGACATTATCCTTTCGGGGGTTTTCACTTTCAAAGAGCTGATGGACGCTCAAACCCGATGGAAAACCGAGGAATATGCCGATGAAAAGACCACCCGATGGATACAGGAGATGGCCTATCTCTCAATGGAAAGGGCTGCTGAGCTTGGCATTGCCCGTTTTATCTGACCTTGAAACGTGCTGGACCTTAGGCGGCGGCACGGGTCTGTTCCTCAGCCTCAATCACAGGGTCAGTTATGATATTGATATTTTTCTCGAAGACCCACAAGCATTGAAGCGGATCGCCGGAGATCCTCGCACAAAACGGATTTCAGATGACTGGCAATTCCCTGGCAATTATTTGAAGTTGATAAGACAAGAGGGGGAAATCGATTTCATCCTTGCAAGCAACATCACAGAAAACCCCTTTTTTGTTTACAATTTCAAAGGGACTCAGATCAATGTGGAAACCCCTGCGGAAATCATTGCCAAAAAGATCCGATATCGCGGACCCACTTTTACCATCCGGGACATTTTTGATTTTGCCGCGGCTGTGCACCATGATCCGTATTTGATCGACACGCTGCGACAGGTTATTTCTCAGGTGGATTTTCAGAAAACCCTGGATCGTGTGACCCTCTTGAAGCGCAACTTTCCGGCAGACCCGTCCATATCCCAATTCATCAACATTATTGAAACAGAAGACGGACTGCCTGACATATATGACAGTGTCACGAAGGTCTTGAAAATCGGCATGCGCTAAAAATGACACCGCAGAGGATTTATCCCGATATTGAGAAAATGCGTTTTGAGTAAGATTATGATTATGATTATGAAATAGGGGCGTTATTTCGTTCAGCTACTAATTGAGAAACGAAGGACATCACAGTGTGATGGAAAAAGGGACAAAGGATAAAGAAACAGTCAGGTGGAGCATCAAGTGGAAGCTTATGGGCATTATTACGCTCCTGGTGCTGGCACTGGTGACCCTTTTGTCCTACACCCAGATCTCGTCTCAAAGAAAGATTCTGGAGATGGAGCTGAACGAGAGGATTGCGCTTATGCGGGCAAACCTCATAGAGCGCGGAAAGAGCTTTATCATCAATCTCTCCCAGCAGATCGAAAACGACCTGGCCGCTTTCAATCTATCCGGGGTGATGCAGGCCCTCAAAGAAAGCTCGGAGAGCAACAGGGAAATCAAATACACGATTTTGATGGATTCCTCGGGCGTGGTTTTTATGGACACCCACAGACCGGAACTCATCCAGACCTAACTGACCGGGGAGCGCGACAGGAGGGCGCTGGATCAGAGCAAGGTGGCGGTGATGACCTACAGGGAGGGAGATGAATCGATTATTGAAATCGTAAATCCCTTGCAGATCAGCACAGCACCCTGGGGTGCCTTAAGACTCATTTACACCCTGAAACTCCTTGAAAATGAGATAGAGATCTCTCGCAAACAGATTCGGCAAGAGATTAAGCGGATGATTTACCGGTCTATTCTGACGTCCCTCTTGTTTCTCGGGGGATGTCTTCTGCTCGTCTTTATCCTGTCAACAAGGTTCTCGAAACCACTCATTCGCCTCACCGAATCGGCCAGAAAGCTTTCAAAAGGCGATTTTTCCATCTCATCGGACATCCAAATCCGCTCGAGGGACGAAATCGGCGTCCTCGGGGCCAGTTTTGTTGAAATGAGCAAAGATTTAGAAAGTTCTTATAAAAAGTTAGAGGAATACAGCAACCGGTATCGCGCACTGTTCGAATATTCCCCCACCTCACTGTGGGAGGAAGATTTCTCAGAGGTCAAGCTCTACATTGATGGGTTACGGGACAAAGGGATTCAGGATTTCAGAGTGTATTTCAACGATCATTCTGAAGAACTCAAGCATTGCACCGATATGATTAAGATTTTGGACGTGAACGAATCGACTTTGAAGCTCTATGAGGCCGACACTAAGGAGGTCATGACACAAAACCTTGACAAAATCTTGACGAACAAATCCCATGACATCCTGAAAGAGCAGGTATTGACTATTGCGGAAGGGAAGGCCTTTGAAATCCAGTGTGTCAACAGAACACTGACGGGCAAGGAAATCACCGTCCTGATGAAGGCCTCCATACCGCCAGGATATGAGACAACCTGGGCCAAGGTCCTTATTTCTGTTCACGACCTGTCAGAGCGAATGCGAGCCGTATTCCTCAAAGATATGTTTGGCCGTTATCTCTCTGAAGAGGTGACGAACACGCTTCTGGAAAACCCGGACCTGGTGAACCTTGGGGGTGAAAAACGGAGCGTCACCATCATGATGTCCGACCTCCGTGGTTTTACCTCTCTTGCCGAACGTCTGGAGCCTGAGCAGGTTGTTCAAGTCTTGAACACCTATTTCGAAATCATGGTTGAGGTCCTTCTGAAATACAACGCCACCATCAATGAAATCATCGGCGACGCGCTCTTAGTGATTTTTGGCGCCCCGCAAAAAATGCCGGACAGGGCGGAGCGGGCCATCGCCTGCTCCATTGAGATGCAAAACGCCATGGTCAAAGTCAATGAAGAAAACCGCCAACAGGGACTCCCGGAAATTGAGATGGGTATCGGTCTCAACGAGGACAAGGTGATTGTTGGGAACATCGGGTCAAGCAAACGCAGCAAATATGGGGTGGTGGGAAGCGGCGTTAACATGACAAGCCGCATTGAATCTTACTCCGTGGGCGGACAGATTCTGATCTCGGATTCGGTACGAAAACAGGCAGGCGAAATTTTGCGTATCGATGAACAACGGGAAATAATACCAAAAGGGGCCGAGGCGCCGCTCAAGATTTACGAGGTGGGCGGTATTGGCGCCCCGTATAACCTTGCCTTGGAGGAGAAAGATCCCTCTCTAATTGCTTTAGGGAGAAGGGTCCCCCTGCTTTACACCGCACTTGATGGCAAAGATGTGGGAAGAGAACAGCTCAATGGTCTTGTCAGCCGTCTCTCTAAGAAGGGCGCCGAGATTGAGCTGGAGGAACCCCTGGAACTCTTAGCCAACATAAAGATGAACCTGGGAGATGTTCCCGAGGAGTTGGCTTCCAAGGATTTTTACGGGAAGGTGATACAATGCATAGGGAAAGATGAACAGAGATACATCGTCCGATTTACTTCCGCCTCCCCCGAGGTTGCCGCTTATTTCCAGGCGCTCCGACAATATGGGGCCAAAGGAATGTCCGCAGAAAACATCTGATTTCATTTTATTTCGATGAGTAGCATAAGTCTCTCTAAACCAATGTAAGCAACGCGTTCGTTAGAGTGAGGGTTACTATATTATACTGGAATTTGCACCCTCCCTAGAAAAACGGAAGGTTACATCTGGCAGTCCTAACCTTATGGGTGTCTGAAAAGCTGCTCTTTTTTTAATTTTCCTCTCTGTCTTTCTTTTCATCCGCTAATTCTAAAGTCATGTCATTGGGCCAACCAAACAGGAACCACACTTGTAAACGTCCTCCAAAATTTTCATATTTACGGATAGCTTCCCTGGAATCAGTGCAAAACCGGTTAACCTCTCCAATAATCTTGACATACTATCATCCATTTCCTGAGAACTTTAGATTTAAAAATAAGGGATTGACATCATGGTCTTTTCCTTATATTACAGTGTCTTAAAACATCACCCCTTGACCTCAACAACGAAAGGAGATCTTATGGCTGCAAAGAAAACCGCGAAAAAGGCACCGACTAAAAAGTCAACCAAGAAGGTAACAAAGCTATCATCCCCTGCCCGAAAGATACCAGCCGTTAAAAAACCTATGACCAAGACCGAAATCATCAATGAACTGGTCCAGAATACGGAACTCAACAAGAAACAAGTCTCTTCAGTGTTCGATGAACTGACTATCCTTATTGAACGTCATATCAAGAAACGCGCTCCTGGTAAATTCACGCTGCCAGGGCTTATGAAGATCGAGGTCAAGAAGCGACCTGCCACCAAAAAAAGAGAGGGTAGAAACCCACGGACAGGAGAAAAAATGATCATAAAGGCCAAACCTGCCCACAGAGTTGTCAGGATAAAGCCTTTGAAAAGGGTGAAGGATATGATTGGGTAATAGAGGAGGAAGGTCTTTTCCCAGAGATTGAAAAGGCGAGCTCAGGCTCGCCTTTTTCTATGGGTTTGAACAATCGGCCCCTTGTGGTTAGCTGAGTTATGGCATATCATGATGGTATCTAATCGTTTTCAGATGTTGATGTACTGTCAAGATATCAAGGACTGGGATCGGCCTGGAATTATTTAGTATACAAAGTATATCGCATATTGGGCAAATTTGTGTGTAATGCGAGTAAAACATCACCCGAACAAGCCACAATTAGCCCGTTAATTCAGAGTACATTACAACCATTGTGACGATAAAATACGGTCGAACATAACCAAGCTGGGGAACATACCTGATGGATTTGCTAAAGGCTGATGCACGATACCAAATGATACGGTGTGTATGGGTTTTTTTGTTCTTCCTAACACCGGGAGGATTTTCTGATGCCCAAGAAATCGATCCAGAAAGAATCTGAGCATAGGCCCAAAGAGGTAGCAACCGAGGCTGTTGAACCTAATAGGACGGAAAGCGGACAAGGGAAATCAGAAGAAGTTTTTCTTGCAAAGAAATCTCTAACGTTCATAGCCGGAATTCTGATTCTGTTTGGGCTGTACCTTTCCAGTTTTTACAGTTACCTGCTTTTCCACAGTCTCGCCGAGATTTTCAGTTTAACAAACAGTAGGCCCTATGTTTCAGAGGTCGGACCCAACCGGAGATACCCAGGCAATCTATCCAGGGTTTCTACTTTGAAGGGGGGGGTGGAGTTGATATATTCAAACTGTTTCTTCCCATCCCCATAATCAAGAATTACTCTCCTTTACAAACTTTTTTTCGCCACACCTAATTTCTTGACGGTTTGGATCGTGTCGATTCTGGTTGTTTGACTCGGTCGGCACAGTGACCGATTACATGGGCGAGATGCCTTTTGCGGCTCCGAAGAGATCGCCAATGAGAACTGGAGCCTTCCACATACGGTTTACCCTCCTTGAAATTACCACCGTCTAAAAAAGAGAACAAAAACAGTTGACACGTGGTCAAACATGGTTAGATTTGAAACTACATGAATCATCATGCAACAACATGAACACCTACGAAACCAGTTTATAAGGGACCAATACCATGAAAAAAATGCCCGGATCTGTTACCCGTGAAAACTGCGGACGCGTTCTTAAGGAGTTACGCCACAAATTTGGCAGTATGTCCGTGGCAGAGCTTGCCAAGGCGCTTGGCGTTTCACGGAGTACTGTTATGAGGATCGAAGCAGGGCAGACGATTCCATCAGATGACCTCATAAACAGGTTAAAGGCTATCCAACTCATTGGAATATCCAAATTCCGGGCCTTGTCAGAAATAGACAGTACCAGGTTTTTGGGGCTGATTGAGGAAATCGGGGAAAACCCGGAGATCTTTTCTGAAGCCATTACAAAACGAATGGTTAAGGAGCTGACCCCTGCCGGCATCCTCGCAGGTTTGGGAACCATTGCAAGTGCCTCGTTAAACCTCTCGACATCCGTAATCAGCGCCGTCCCTGTCATGTCGAGCTTAGCCGGATATGGTCTTGTAAAGGGATTAAAATCGGTTCTTGAGGCAAATAATCTATCATGTGTTGAAAATGAAGGTGTCTGGGAAATAACAAAAGAAAGGGGCTTGAGCCCCGAAAAGGAGGTAGAAAAAATGACTGGAAAAAAGAGAGATGAAGGGAAAAATGGTGGCGTGGATTTTGATCTTGGTCTTGGAGGCCTTTTCAAGGGATTAGGAACCCTGATAGACTCTGCTACAAAGTTGGCGGAAAAGGGTGAGGAATTGTCCAAATCGGGCGAGATCGATTTCAGCGGGCTTGACAAGATCAAGGGTCTTAAAGACCTCAAGGGTGTTTACGGGGTAAGGGTGCGCACCATGGCCGATGGCAAACCCTCGGTTCAGCCGTTCGGCAATATCAAACGGACACCCAAAGGACCGGTGGTCGAAGAGGTGCGAGAGCCTATTGTCGACATCTTCGAGGAATCAGATGAAATACAGGTTGTTGCTGAGATGCCGGGTATAGACGAGAAAGATATTACCATTGAGATTAAAGGGGACATCCTCAATATCAACGCAGAGGGTGAAAACAGAAAATATCAAAAAGAGGTCCTCCTGTCCCGAGAAGCCAAGACAGACGATATGACCTGGGCCTATAAGAACGGGATACTGGAAGTAAAGATAGTGGCCGGTGGATAGTGGTCAGTGGGCAGTATTCACCGCAAGACGCAAAGGACGCAGAGAGACAATAAGTTTTCCTTTCTGTTGAGAGGACAGAAAGGAAAAAACCTAAGCCCTTCATGACATTGAGTCGATCGAACCATGATGGACGTTAATACATTGATAGGTAAGAATAGTAGCCAAATTTGATTAAGAATCAGCCAGATGTTTCTTTTTGTTTTCCGTCCTTCTCAACGGAAAACAACAAAAAAGTCAATCTCCGCGTCCTCTGCGCCTCTGCGGTGAAATGCATAACCGCACAAAATCGAACTTTTTCAATCGACAATCATCAATCGTATGCGAAAACTACTTTACATACCAATCATTCATGTGGATTCTGACTTGGGAAGCGCGGCTACTTCCGTCAACAAGAAAAGTGTTGAAATATGCGGAAAAGAGCGTTGGGAGAGACATAAGGAAGTTGTGACCCTGTTCTGGGATAAAATCAATGATTATTTCAGGAAAATAGATCCCGAGGGTCTTGAAATCTATCAGGATGGTTTGATGGCCGATGGTCAACTGGGCCGCAGAATAATCGAAGAAGGGGCCAAGAGAGAGAGCAGGAATTACCAGATTATTCTCGATTTGATCGAGAGAGGCGGAGAGATAAGAAAAACCGAAGATATAGAGCTTCTCAAAAGGGAATTGCATCGAATCATCCAACTTGCCCAAGCCGATCCCGAAATGGAAGCTGGTGCGGTCCTACAGAACCGGGTTGATGGAGAACTGCTAATGCAGGAAAGAGACAGATTCATAGCGAAAACGATCAATGAGACACTCAATGACCAGGGCGCCCTTTTTATGGGCGCTTTCCATAACGTGCTTTCCCACCTTGCTGATGATATCGAGGTAGTGGAGGTGAAGAGTTCCAAAAAGGTGAAAGAATATTTCATGACCGTGATTTCCGGTGGTGAGGGGGAAAAGTTCGACCCATTAGCCGGATATATGGTTTCGGATTGTTGATTTATGATTGATGATTGTCGATTGAAAAACCCGTATTCACCCAAAGGCGTCCCGCCTCAGGCGGGATTGAGAGGACAGAAAGGAAAAAGCTGACCCCTTCATAATATTGAAACAATCGAATCGTGATGCACGCTACCAAATTAGTGCGCCTGTTATGCGGGATGGTATAGTGCCAATTGTAAACAACTCCAAGGGGTAGTCAGTTAGATGTTCCTTTTTGTTTTTCGGCCTCTCACCGAAAAACAAAAAAAGAAGTACCCTCTGCGTCTCTGCGGTGAGTAATCACTAATGAAAAACCCGGAACCCGCAACCCGCAACTGATCCATGACCAATTTCAATCAACAATCGTCAATCAACAATCATCAATCCAAAAACCCGCAATCCCGTTCTTCCCTTGACATCCCTGCCTAAGCTGGAGTAGCATTTTCGCAGCTCCGATCGTTTCAAATCTGAGTATTTTCTCAACATTACAAACGGTTAAATGTAATCGTACCACCCCCCGGAGGCGATAAATATGCCTGTAAAAAACATCCTGATTGCGGATGACGAAGCGCCAATCCGAGAAATACTTATAAGATCACTTAAAGATAAGGGCTATCGGTTCTTTTCGGCATCCAATGGGGAACAGGCTGTAGAAATTGCACAAAAAAATCCGATCGACCTCGCCATCTTAGATATACGAATGCCCGAAATGGATGGTGTAGAGGCCCTGAAACAGATCAAGGCCCTGGATGAGAACATAGAGGTTCTGATAATGACCGGGTATGCAGACATTGGTTCATTGAGGGAGATTATTTTTGATTACGGAGCACGCGATTATCTCTCCAAGCCCTTTGATCCCAATGAGCTCAAACTTGCCGTCCGGAGGGCACTCCGCTACAGGGAGCTGGCCCTAAAAAACAGTTTTGTTAAGAAGGAATTGGAGAATCGCATCCTTGAATTAGAAAGGGATTTCAAAGAGAAGACCTTCAGGATGAGGGAGTCCCAGATCAAATACAGGGATATTGTCGAAAACTCTACTGATGCCGTCGTGGTAATCCAGGACGGATACATAAGGTTTGCAAATAGCACGGCCATGGAATTGACAGGCTATTCCAGGGAGGAGATATTGAATATTCCTTTTGTCGAGGTACTTCACCCTGATGACAGCGCCGGGGCAACGGAAAGATACAATAAACGATTAAAGGGTGGGGACATACCCCGCATCTCTACTTTCAGGGTGGTGAGAAAGGACGGCAGTTTTTTCTGGGTTGAAAACAATGCAGTAAAGACCATGTGGGGGGAAAGGCCGGCCGTTTTAAATGTGATAAGAGATATCTCCGAGCGCATTGACCTCCAGGACGCATTAGGCATGCAGACCCACAGACTCAATGAGCGCGTCAAGGAGCTCTCTTGCCTATTCGGTATTTCTGAATTGGTACAGAAACCGAATGTTTCGGAGGAGGAGATCTATCGGGAGGCCGTGAACCTCATTTTTCAAGCCGTGCGGTATCCGGAAATTGCCTGCGCCAGGATCATATTGGAGGATCAGGAGTTCAAAACCGATAACTTCAGAGAAACCCCCTGGAAACTTATTGAGCACATCAATGTGGATGACAAACACACAGGAATCTTAGAAGTCGGTTACTTAGAAGAAACACCGGATTCCCATCAAGAGCCATTTCAAAATGAAGAACGAAGACTGGTCAGGGCGGTTGCTGAGCGAATTGGAAAGATCAGCGACCGCATTCGAATCCGGAAGGCTATGAGAATAAAGGATGATGCTTTAGCCTCATCCATTAGCGGTATCGGCCTTACAGATCTTGAAGGGAATCTGACATATGTGAATAAGGCCCTTCTCGAGATGTGGGGATATTCAGATGATGATGAGGTTATTGGGAAATCGGTACAAACATTCACCCATCACGAAACCGAGGCTGTGGAAGTAATTAAGGAGTTGCGCGAGGAGGGTTTTTATGTAGGTGAGATCACCGGGGTCAGCAAGGATGGTGCATTATTTAAGGCCCTGGTTTCCGCAAGCATTGTTACTGATGAGTCGAACAAACCGATCTGTATGATGGGTTCATTTATTGATATCACAGAACAGAAAAAAACCGAGGAATTCATGATGCGGTCTGAAAAGCTTTCCTCATTAGGGCAGCTCTCGGCAGGACTCGCCCATGAGCTGAGAAATCCTCTGGCAGTGATCAGTTCCTGCTCTCAATTTTGTCTGGAAAACATGAAGCTTGAGCGTCTGGTGAAAGAAAACTTTCAGGTAATCTATCGGAACAGTCAGAGGGCGAGTAATCTTATAGGTGAGCTGTTGACGTTTGCAAGGCCGGATCGTTTAGAGCGGAAGGAGGTGGACATCAACGAGGTAGTCACCATGATGTTACGTATGGCTGAACTTGAAGTCAATATCTCCCATATCACCTTTGTGCGCCGGCTAAGAAGGAATCTTCCAAAGATAATCGGGGATGAGGAGAAGTTAGGGCAAGTCCTCCTCAATCTTATACAGAATGCCATTCAGGCAGTTTCGGGTACTGGGGAAATCGTGATCGAGACGCGGTTTCCTGTCAGTGATGACATGTTGGAGGTGAATATCATTGATGACGGACCCGGTATCCCCAAAGACTACCGCGAGAAAGTCTTTGATCCATTCTTCACGACCAAGGACGGGGGCACCGGTCTTGGTCTGAGTATTTGCCACTCAATAGTGGAGAAACACCAGGGAGACATTAACATCGAATGCGGTGAAGAGGTCGGCACCAAGGTTTCGGTTCGGTTGCCCGTAAAGCAAGAGGAGAGATAACCCCCTCCGACACAAAGGGAGAATAGAAATGTCTGCTGAGCAGCAAACTGCACCTCCAAAGAAGATACTGTTAGTGGATGACGATCAAGATTTCCGCTGGGCAACGGGAAATATCCTCGAGTCCGCCGGATACAAGGTTGATCATGCCAAAGATGGCGATGATGCATTGAATTTCTTAGAAAAAGATGTGCCCGACTTAGTGCTCTTAGACTACCGGATGCCGGGAAGAGACGGACTGCAAATTGCGGGAGAGATGCGGCAGCGTATTTCAGCAGTACCCATTATTATGATCACTGCCTATGCTGAGATTGATTCAGCGGTCAAGGCCATGAAGATGGGTGTATACGACTACGTTACAAAGCCTGTGGACAACAACGACCTCCTTTTTACCATCAAAAGGGCCTTGGAGAAACAGGACCTTTTGCACGAAGTAGAGCATCTGAGAAATGTCCTGAGTGAACGGGCCTCACTTTATAAGATGATGGGAAAGAGTGACCAGGTCAAGAAGCTTGTCCTGCATATCGAGAAGGTGGCACCCACCGTGTTTACTGTTCTGATAGAGGGGGAGAGCGGTACGGGTAAGGAGCTTGTGGCCCGTGCTATTCATGACCTGAGCCAGGTAAAGGACGGACCTTTTGTGGCAGTGGACTGCGGCGCCATCCCCGAGACCCTGATTGAAAGCGAGCTGTTCGGTTATATGAAGGGCGCCTTTACAGGCGCCCACACTGACAAGCCGGGTCATTTTGAATTGGCAAACGGGGGTACGCTCTTTTTAGATGAAGTGGGAAATCTCTCCTATCCTGTGCAGCAGAAGCTTCTCCGGTCCATCCAGGAGAGGGTAGTACAGAGGCTCGG
>Ga0075124_10000544_pt1 | contig 17415 bp, 21 predicted proteins | sample AntAceMetag02UKS_FD_69809 | JGI IMG/M metagenome (GOLD analysis project Ga0075124, IMG submission 69809) | Saline lake microbial communities from Ace Lake, Antarctica - Antarctic Ace Lake Metagenome 02UKS | ecosystem: Environmental > Aquatic > Non-marine Saline and Alkaline > Saline | place... | reverse complement strand
ATTCTTACTGGATCAGAGACATTGCCTTTTGGTACAAGATCAATGAAAGAATTTATTAAAATTCATAAAGAGAAAAAAGCAATAAATAATTGATTTTATTTAAAAAGAGGTGTAAAATATTGTTATGAGCTATAAAAATACATCATTACTAAGAAAAAATCGTAAGATAGTATTTGAAAAAAGCAATAGAAAATGCGATTGGTGTGGAGAAGAAGCAAAGCATCTCCATCATATTGATCGTAGTAAAGATAACCACTCATTAGAAAATCTTATTCCTCTTTGCATATCATGTCATTTAAGAAAAGCACATAACACTGGTGAGAAATGGACAGAAGTTAGAAAAGAATCTAGCAAAAAGACAATAACATTGTTTCATAGGAATTATGGACTTTCGGCTGAAGATCTTTCTAGCGTTTTAAATATTCCTAAAAGAAAATTATATTATTTGCATATAACAAGACAATTAAAAAATATTGTTCTTTTGACGGCTCCTTATAATGTTCTTAGAGATAAAATATTAGTGTGTAAAGGAATGCATAGTGAAAACTAAAAACAAACTCACTCCTAAACAATCAATGTTCTGTAAAGAATATCTAATTGATCTCAACGCTACTCAATCTGCTATTAGGGCTGGGTATTCTAAAAAGACAGCAGGAAGGATAGGTCAAGAAAACCTACAAAAACCTGTAATACAAGCTGAGATACAGAAAAGTCTTGGAATTAAATCAAATAAGCTTGAAATAACATCAGATCGCATCCTTGAAGAAGTTGCTAGGGTTGCATATATTAACCAGAAAGACTTTTATGGTGAGAATGGGGAGTTAAAACCAATACATGAGCTTGAGGATGATATTGCTAGGGCTATTCACAGCGTAGAGTCGGGTAAGTATAGAATACACGATAAAATGAAGGCATTAGAGTTATTGGGTAAGTATAAGAAGCTTTTCACAGAAAAAGTAGACCACAAACATACCGGAAACTTCACATTAAGATATGGACACAGAGACAAACCAAGAGAACAATGATGATTTGTTTGCTCCGTATGGGGTGGATGAACATGGCGAAGCGTTTAAACCTAATCCTACTCAGAAAAGAGTATTGAATTGGGTTGATAACGTAAGGGCAGGTAAATACAAGAAAACTGGTATTCCTGTCCTTGTTCTTATGGGTGGAGTTGGAAGCGGAAAGACGCGTGGAATGATGGCTCCGGTGTGTGAAATGTTGTTTGAAATACCAGGATTACGTGTTTTATGGGGCAGACAAGACCTTAAAGACCTTAAATTATCAGTTATTGACAAGATGGATGAAGAAATCATACCGAGAAGCTATGTGTTGCGTAAGTCAGAGCAGTATAATTGGCGCGATATTCAAGTAACAGACAATCCTGAGAAGTCATCACGCATATATTATAACGGTTTAAAGGATTTAACAGGCTTTGGATCACAAGAATTTGGTGTGGTAGTCATCACAGAGGCGCATGAAACGATTGAGAATGCATACAGGACGCTTAAACGAAGACTTAGGCAGGTAGGCGTTCCGGTTATGATGTTAATTGAGAGTGAGCCGCCTAATGAAGATCATTGGTTAGTACGTTTAACAGACCCGTCAGGCGATGATTACGACCCTGATATTGAGATGTGGAACCTTTCCACGTATGAGAATTGGGATAACTTACCTGAATCATATAAACAATCACTCGAAACGATGCCTAAATCATGGCAGAAGAAGTATTTATTTGGTCAGCCAGGCTTTATACCTGATGGTAGACCGTTCTACGAAGGTTTTTCACAACAAATACACACAGGTAATTTCACATATAATAACAGAAAGATCGTTGCGCGTAGCTGGGACTTTGGCTTCCATCATCCGGCAGTCAGCTTTCATCAAATAGACGATATGGGTCGTTGGTATGTTTTAAGGGAATTAATGGGTAAAGAGATAACGATTGACAAGTTTTGCGATCAAGTAACAGAGTTCTGCAATTCATTCTTTCCAGATCATCATAAGTGGGAAGACTTTGGTGATCCCGCGTGTATGCAGCACAACGACAAGAGCGAAAAGACGAGTTGGGACATATGTAAAGATAAAGGTTTCAAGATCACAGTACATCAATCAACGTACAGGCTCCGTAAAGAGTTAATCGATGGAAAGCTATCTAAGATGACAAATGGCAAGCCCTGTTTGCGTGTAGATAACTCATGTAAAGTGCTTATCGATGGGTTGTTGGGTGGGTATCATTATCCAGAACGTAAGCCAGGCGCGAAGAACACAGCAGCATTTGAGATCCCGTATGAAGACGGATACTACGAGCATTTATGTAATACGATAGAATACTATGCGATTCATAAGTTCAAGCCTTTGGTTAATCGTGAGAAGAACCGTAAGAAGTATAAATACCGAACACAACGAGAAGACAACGCAGGGTACGGTTATTAACAAGGCAAAGGATAAATAATGTCACAAGGACACGCAAAAAGATTAGCAATGAGGTTTATTCAAGGAGACGTTGTTTCAAGCGGAGACTATTGGGGGCATCAGGATAAGATAATAAAAGAATTATTATGTTTGGTTGAAATAGGTAAGAAGTCGATATGCCAATTAAATACTGGCGGATTTTACGAGAAGAAGTTTGATCTTGAAGCTAATGTTATGGAAATTCAAAGGAAGCTAGAAATATTAGAAAAGAAAATAAATATAAAAAACAAATAAAACAGTTGACATCTTATGGTAAATAAGGCTAAAATAAAAAAGGTGCAAGAGTTGATAGAAAATTTATCAATTAATAGTTTTAGTGGTATTTTAGAAGTTAGGTTCGATTCGGGCGGTGTCTCGTCGGTAACACAGACAGAGAAGCTACGCTTAGAAGAACAAAAAATATAGTCGATTAGGGATACACTCATTAGGGAGTCCCGGTCTTTGAGTAAAATCAGAGGCTGGGATTTTTTTATTACAAGGGAGATATATGGAGCCGACACTCGAAATACCTGATGGTGAAGAATACAAAATGCGTTCACAAACCAAAGAGGAACGCGAGAATTTTGGTGATGAAGTTCCTACCTACCGGATTGATTTAGATTTAAGTGATGATGACGAAGAAAGATTAAAGGATCAATTTTGCGTTGAGTTTAAAGCGTTAAAAGATGAACGAGAAGAACTTGATCTTGAAAGCAAATGGGAAAGCCGACAGAGGCAGTATGACGGATTACTCAAGTCAAATAAAAGATTAATGTTTAACCTACACGTACACGAATCCAAAATAAAAACAGACTCAATCGTAACAGCATTAAATCAAGCGTTTCTTGATGCTGACCCGAAGATTGGTATTTCACCACGTCCGCAAGAAGGTCGAGAAGATGGGTTTGAAGTAGCAGAAGCCCAAGCACAGTTTCTTGATTTCGCAATGGATGAAGAGGTTAAGCCTGAGAAAGCGTTTATTAAGATCGCTAGAAGTGCTGTGATGAAGTTTGTTGGGATTGGAAAGCTATTGTGGGAGTATGATGTCCGGCCACGAAGACGAGAAGAGACATATCAAGGCAATAAGGTTCCTATTGGAGTCGCGCCTGATGGTGTAATTGTATATAAGAACGAAGGGCTTGAGAAATTCCTTGAGAACTATCCTGATGGCTTAGAGAAGCATAAGGGATACGTTAAGATGCTGCAAGATGAGAAGGAAATCAACTTGGTTGTTCAGTATAAAGATGAGATTAAGAACAATCCGGTGTTGAAATATGTCCAATTAGAGAACTTTTATGTAAGAAACGGATGTGATTATTCAGATGGGTTAAGGAATGAGCATTGTATCGTAGAAAGACAGGACTGGACGTATTGGGATTTAATGGAAAAAGAGCGTAAAGGCGAGTTTAAGAATGTAGATCAGCTATGGAAACAGGCAGATGGTAAAGAAAACAAGGATTATACGACAGCAGTATACTCGATTCTTGAAGCAACGATGTATTTTAAGACTTCAGAAGACGATGAAGAAGAGACAAAGACTAAAGCTTGGTTCGGAGAAGGCGAGAAGATTAGCAACGATAAAGGTCAAAGCGACGCTAATTCAATCGAAGGTAAGGGTCAAGAAGTATATTTAGGTGGAGAAATCTTTCCATATTACGGATTTGATACTGATTACATGGCATTTTACGTTACAACTAACGATGACGGTTTTTATGGTGGCGCAAAGAGCGTTATGTATATGTTGAGAGATAATAATACAGCACAAGACGCGCTATTAAATCTTGCATTACATGGCACGTTGGTGAGAAACACGTTAACTCCGATTGTAAGAGAAGGTTCTGAGATCGAAGAAATGTTTCTTGATCATCAATTTGAGGTAGGTAAACCGTTACCAGTAGACGATTTGACTGATGATGTGAGTAAAGCAATGGGATTTGTTGAATGGCCCAACGTAGATATGAACGCTACGTTTGCATTAATGGATAAATTAAAGCGTGACGGAAGCGATGTAACGAGCGTCAACGATAGTATGCAAGGAAATGCGAGTGATATGGATCCTGATGCTCCGGCAAAGAAGACAATAGCGTTGCTTGAACAGGCAGGGATTGGAATTAGAGATTATATCCGGACATTCGTACCGTCATTCAATATCTTCGCTACAAATTTACTTCAGTTATATCACCAGATGTCAAAGGAAGACAGAAAATATAAAGTCGTTGGCAAAGCGTCAGCAGTCACCGGAGAAAATCCATTCGAGTCGATCACCAGGCAGCAAATGGTGGTAAAGACCAATATACAATCAAGGGCCGCGTCCTTTGTCTTCGACAAAATTAACGAGAAGAAAGAAGCATTAGCAGCGTATCAGATGGCAATTAACGATCCGTATGCAAGTAGACAGCCAAAGCTTATGTATAAGGCACTACGTACCCTTTTAGAGACAATGGGGCCAAGATGGAAAGCTATTGTAGATACCACGTTTGATACACCAGAAGAGTTTGAGAAAAAGCTTCAACAAGTGGCAATGCAAGCTATTCAAGCGTTAGGTCAACAAGCGCAGGAGAACGCGCAGGTAACAGGAGTTGCGCCGGAGCCAAAGGCTCTTATGCAAGCAGCACCAGGCGTAGTGGGACAAGCACAGGCAGAAATGTATATGGGGCCACCAGAGGAGAAGAAATAATGTTCAATGATGTATTCAAGAAAGAAGATGAGGAGGAATTAGAGAGAATAGAGCTTGAAGCGCAGAAGAAGACTGATATTACAGGGGATTTAGCGCGCAGATGTCTTGAACTTGAGCAGTTTGGAAGGTACAAAGAGCAGTATGTTAAAGCCGAAGCGTCTGTTGTTGATACTCTGTTAGCAATGACAAAGATATTTGATCGAGGGCAGATGGATTTTCAGACTTACGGGATAAGGATGCACACGTATATGACACGATTACAGTCAATCAGAGCGTTATTAGATACAATTACCAACGATTCTAAAAAAGGGCTTAAAGAGTTAGCGCGAGCCAAAAAGGAAGAAGATGATTAAAGAGTTGATGGTTAAAGGTAAAAGTCAGTTTGACGCGATGATGAAAGATCGTAAAGAGAAGATTGCACGCAAACAAATGAATAATACTGCTATATCTCAGGATATTCCAGCAGAACATTTTAAAGCCGCTAATGCCTTATTGGGTATACTTAATCAAATCAAAATGGATAATAGACTAAAAGAAGTGTTACGCATGAGGCTTATCGGCCCACTTATGACAGGGCAAGAAAGATCGTATTTATCTATTGCATTAGAAATAGGTACGAGTGAGAAGGAAATCATTGAAATGGAAGCAGCGGGTCTTGAGATTCTTGATGGATACATACAGAGATTCTCAACAGAAGAGTTTAAGGATAGATACAATAAGGATAAAACAATAAGAGACATACTTAAAAAAGGGTAAACCTAAGCAATTAGGAGTCCAAGGAGAAAATCATGGCAAAATTATTCAAAATGTTAAGAAACAACCGCGGAGAAGTAGAAAAGCATGAAGAAGTAGATCACGATGTAATGATAGCACAGCTTGATGAAGACGAAAAGGCGGAGAAGGAAGAACGTGATCCGGAAGATTTAATAGCTAAATCTAAACAGAAGGCTGATGAATCCACCGAAAATGACGATGAACCTGATCCAGAGGACATAGAAGAAAAGCCCGAAGATGAAGAGACTGAGGAACCAGAAGATAAACCTGAAGAGGAGTCTGAGGAAGAATCGGAAACTAAAGAATCTGAGGAAGAAGAGGAAGAGGAACCTAAAGTAGTTGATCGGGACGCTCAAATCACAGCACATGCCGAAGAAAACGGCATATCCTATGCTGACGCAAAGGAAGACCTTGAAAAGACTGATAAGATTGTTGAACAGTTTAAAGGCGATCCGAAAGCAATGGCTAAAGCGATGCGCAGCAAAGATAGGGAGTATGACAAGCTAAAGAATGAGAAGGAAAAGGCAGTTGAAAGGCCACCGTTAGTTCAACCCCTTTCAGAAGATGAGTTTAGAGTTGCTTTAAAGTCAAGAATAGACTCGGATCCTGAAAAGTATGTTGAAGGATATAGAAGGCGGTATCCTGAAGGTTCAGAAACCATGACAGATGGGGCGATCATTGAGAAGGTCGTTGATCGAGAATGGCTTGGATATGACAACTGGTCAAGGGGAGAAGAATCAAAGGCAGTTAATAGGGCGAAGAAGATTAAGGATGATTTCATTTCAAATATTTCAGAAGAAGACAGAAAGTTTCTTCCTGAAGTTAAAGTAATGATGGATCGAATCACGCCTGACCAAGTGCTTAAAAATACATTCAATCCTAACCTTCTTATTGATATAGCAAGAGGTCAAAATGCTAAGGCAGAGATAAAGGCTGCTGAGGATCGTGGATTTAAACGAGGTAAAGAAAGCGCGAAGATTCTTGGATTAAAGACTAGCAAGGCAGGATCAAGTAGACCTGCTGGAAAGAAAGAGTCTGGTCCTGTTCTAGATAATGAACAGAAAGCAAGAGCTGAAGAGATGTACGGGGATATGGACGGTTATTCTTCAGAAAAAGCGTATAAAATGTTTAAAGAAACGTATGAAGTACAATTAAAAGAAAATCCTAAGTTTTATTAAAAATAAAGGAGTTTAATATGAGTGATGGATCGCAGTTGAAGTATGGGATGATAAAGGGTGAAGTAACAGCCCCTATTCTTCCTATGCCAATGGGAGCAAGCGAAGTTGTTGCTGCAAAATCTGGAAGGTTCGTTAAAGACGACGGATCAAGCCGGATGGAAATTGCAGGCGATGGCGATACTGAGCTTGCAGGGTGGGTAGAGTTGCCTGAAGATGCACATTATACATCAGCAGGGATTTATACATGTTCAGTAACAGAAGGATTAGACATTGCACCATTTATTCCAATTTCGGCATGTTTGGGAGTGGTGTTTCGTATTCCGGTCAATTCAGGAACTTTCGCAATCACAATGCGTAATAATACTTGTGACTTGTCAGTTTCAAGCAATATTCAGGGTGCTCAGTTAGATGCGTCTGCTGAAGACACATTGATTGTTGTTGATGGGGATTTAGTGAATAATGCTTGGGTGGATGTTATTGTAAACCCAGCTAAAATCACTGCAGCAACAGGTGTTGTTTAAGGATAAATTATGGTTAAATTTGACATTTCTACAGTTCGCAATACAGGAAGAACCCATTTTAAAAAGGGAGAAGTCTCTAAATTTAAAGGGAAATCTCATTCTGTAGAATCTAAAGAGAAAATGTCAGAAGACCGTAAGGGTAAGTTAAACCACGATGGTAAGACTTGTTTTAAGAAGGGGATAGTTCCTTGGAACAAGGGTAAGACTGGTGTTTATTCAGAAGAACGCTTGCAACAAATAAGTGAACAGACGAAAGCTAGGCTTGCAAAGCATCACCCTATGAATGGGAAGAAACATACTCCGGAAGCAATCCTAAAAATAAAAGAAGCTAGGAAGAATCAAAAAAACCTACCTTCTAATAAGGGAAAGCAATGGAGTGATGCTAGAAGAGAGTCTCAAAAACAAGTCACTCGTAAGAAAAAAGTTAAAACAAAGTGGACTAAAAAACATAAAAATATGTATCATCCGCTTTGGAATGAGATCAGAAAAGTAGTATATAAACGAGATCAATATAAGTGTCAAGAGTGTGGTGTTCATTGTAGGGATAGTAAGTCGAAAAACACTATTCATAAAATTCAATGTCATCACATTGATTACGACACTACGAATAACGATTTAGACAATTTGATTACACTTTGCGCTAGTTGTCATTGTAAAACTAACTATAAGAGGTCAGATTGGATAGAAAGGTATTCTAAATAAGAAAGGATAAAATTCTTATGGCCGGATTAAGGGGAGAGCAAGTTGACGCATATAGAAAGGACATGTATAAATTCGAGCGTGAAGGTACGCAAGAAGAAGATACAATGTACGATAAAATCTACAGCATGAAGAGAGGTTCCGAAGTAACTGGAGCTGGTAGTAAAGATACACAGAAGTTAAGAGCTGGTGCGCTAACGCGTCATACAGCAGAGGGGCAGAATATTATCTTTAAAAGTCCTTTGCAGGGTTGGACAACGTATGTCAAGTATTACACATATAGCGATGGTTTGACGTTTTCTCCGGAAGCAATCGAAGATACGATTAAGCTTGGCGATATGTTAAAAGACTTAGCGCGTACGTGGGGAATTGAAGTTCGTATTGCAAAAGAAACACTGGCTGCCAGAGCGTTTAATAATGGCGGTACTTTGTTAGGGGATTTCGTATTTGACGGGTCATATACCGGAGAAACGGATCCATCAGGGCTTTTGGCTTATGATAGCGAGCCTTTCTTTAACCTTGCGGGCAACACTCGTACAACCAAAGCAGGGAACACGTATTACAATTCAGTTGCAGATGCTTATCCAGCAACAGGAGACATTCTTCCTTCTCACATCAAGACTCTTTATTCCTTGATGACAGCGACTAATAATCGTGATGAGCAGGGAGGGGTAATCAGAAATAAACCTGATACGATTTTAACTCGTCCTGGAGGCGATGAAATCGAGGTTTGGGAGATTCTTAACTCCATTAATAAAGCTGGAGGAGAATTAAATAATAAAAATGTATGGAGTGGAAAGTTTAAAGCTTTAGCATGGGATTATTTGACAGAAGCGGCTATTTACATGGGTAAAGCTAAATCTAAGAATATTCAGTTCCATGAAAGGTTAGCTTCTAATCTTCGTTTCTTTAGGCATGAAGATACAGGTGGATATAAAGCATCAATCCGATGCCGATTTGGAGTTTACTTCAAGTTTGGTTTTTGGAGAGATTGGGTGCGTGGTGGAGGAACATCTGCGTAATGGGAAGTGATCCTGAAAAAAATGTTTATGGCAATAGTCCCCTTGGCGGTAATTCCGTTGAGGGGACACAGGATGGGTTTGCTGACGTTAAAACAACAGAGATTCAGGGCGTTCCTTTGTTTTATGATCCAAGAGTTGACAATTTTATCTCTGAGCAAGCGATTGATGATCTTGACGATAGAGATAGTTCGTTGTTCAGGTCGCGTGATTTCAGGCGCGAAGAAGAGTTTAGGGCTAAAGCGGGTTACGTTACACCATAAAAGGGGGAAAACATGGCACAGACAGAGAAACAGAAAGAATCACTTAAAAAAGCAAGAGCAGTAAGAGCTGCTAATAAAGCAAAATTAGTAGCTGATGCAAAAGCTAATGCTGAGAACTTAGAAGCAAAAAGACAAGAATCAGCAGCTAAAGTTTTAAAAGAAAAAGCATTAACTCCGGGGCCAGACCACGATGGATACGTTCCTGATGGGAGCGAGGTCATTAATGAAACTGTTGATGACGAAGGTGTTGTAAGGCCGTTAAAGAAAAAGACACCGATGAATTTAATGCAAGCAGATGATGTTAGTAATCCAGAAAGAAAAATGCCTAGAAAAGAAGGTAATTGGATTCCGGCTACACACAAAGAGATGTGTAAGTATTCAGATAATGGAACTTTGGTTGGTTGGGATCCTTACAATAAAGAAGTTTTACTTAAGGAGGAAGAGGATGAAAGGGAATAAATTTTTACTATTTACACTCCTTATCATTGGATTGATGTGTATAAATAGCCAAGCTGCTGATGTAATTGGGACAGATGGAGCTCCTAATGATAGTGGTATTTATGCGATTCAGCATACAGATGATCGAATTATGAACATCGCAACTGACGCTGGCATAAAATTCTCGTATGAGAAGACTACTACGAGCGATACGTTAACGCTTGCAGAATCAGGAAAGACTATTATAGTCAATCCTGTGAATGACGACGTAACATTTAATTTACCAGATGCAGATGTAGGCATGAGTTTTACTTTTATGGCATCAGACGGTAATGTAGATGGAACTCAAAAGTTCACGATTAACCCTCAAGACACTGATTTTCTTAGGGGAGTAGTTAACGGAACAACTACCAGTTCTTTTGCCGCTGGCGATTCAGCTATAAGTGCAGGATCAACAGGAGATTCAATTTCGGTATTTTGCGCGGAAGACCTTTATTGGGATGTTGTGCAAAGAACCGGAACTTTCACGGACGACAACTGATATAGATAACAACTAAAAATAGGAGTTATCTATAATGATAAAGAAGCTGCTGATTCTAGCGTGTGTATTGATACCATTCTATGAAGTGATTTTGTATTTTTTTATACCAGGAAGAGGTTATCCAATATTTCCTGATATGAGAATAACGAAAGAATTTATAGCAATGGCTTCTTGTATGCTAATAGGATCGGCAGCTTTGTATTCATACGGGTTCAGAAAGCCGAAGAATGTATGGTTTTTAGCATTTATTTGTTTTTTAGTATTAAATATTTATAAAGCTCCTCACGCGGTAATCAATGTTCAAAACGTGAATTTCAATGGTATGTGGAATTATAGGCCTGTATTCAAGGTTTTCGCATACTTTTTCTTATTTTTAGGTATTTCAAGTTCATATTTCAGGAAAATAGATATAGACCAGATATTCAAGACGTTTATGTATTGCGGATTAGGAATGTCAATATTAATGATTTTACAAGTTTTAAGGTTAGATCAGATATTCAATATAATCCCACCGGAGATTATAGGAGTAGGGGTCAAGCATCCAGAAATGGGCGGTTCTTTAGGGCAGGCAACGCTCTGTGCGCCGTTCTTGGTGATGTGCATACCATTTGCCGTTTACTTTAGAAAGTGGCTGTATGGGGCAATTATGGCGGTTTCAGTGGTTGTTTCAGGAAGTTCGTTTGCTATGTTGGCGTTGCTTCTGGTCATATCAGTTTATTTGATTAAAAACATTAAAAATAAGGTCATTCTTATAGGAGGGGGAGGATTTCTTATATCAGCCCTTTTATTGTTCGCGTATTTTAATCCGGATTTACTTATATCAAATGGCAGATTCGGAGTATGGAAACAGATATTAAAAGAACTCGTAACGGAGAAAATAGCATTTACGGGGGCAGGATTAGGGGCATTTAGATATTTTTATTCAATAAGGCATCAAAGCACATGGTTTCATGCTCACAATGAATATTTACAGCTTCTTTGGTGCTGCGGAGTAATTGGAACACCAATTTTCTTTATGGCGGTTAAAGATTTCATCAAACATTCACTTAAAAATAATAATAAAGAGATAACAACGATTTTAATATCAATGGCTTCGGTAGCTATTGTTTCTTGTGGAACATTCCTGTTTCAACTTGCGGCATACCAGTTTTATTTGGTTGTAATGACAGGAATAGTATATTCATTAATAAATGGAGGGCGTTATGAGCAAAATAGTTGATGAGCTTAATAAAGAGCTAGAGAACCTCAAAGAGCAAAGAGAAGAGTATCTTAGTCAATATGGGAAAAAGGTTCAGGTTTTTAGTAAAAAGCTTGATAAATTAGAAGAGAAAAAAGAGGCTCTATTACTTGATATTGCTTCACTTAAAAATAAAAAGGATTCTGAGGCCAATATTCTTAAAGTCGAAGCAAAGAAGATCAGCGAAGATGCAAAAGCTGTTTTAGCAGATGTGAATAAAAGAGAGCTCGCTTTAAAGAAGGCAGAAGAAGCAGTTGATGAAAGGGCGTTAGGCTCTCAAAAGAGTGCTGACATAATACTTAAAAATGCACAGAAGAAGATGGATGCAGCAAGAAAGAAACATGCGGAGGCTTCCGAAGAATTAAAAGATTCACAGATTATAAGAGAAGCTTTAAATGAAAAGTTATTTGTAATAGAAAAAGCTAATAAAAAAGCAGAGGCATTGATTCAATCAAAAAAGAAAAAAGAAGATACGTTGTATCAGAAAATTAAAGAAAGCGATTTGTTAATAGCTTCTTTTGAATTAAAGATAAAAGACGTTAAGAATATGAAAGCTGACTTAACACAGAAGATTCAGTATGAGCGTGATTTAATTTCTAAGTATGAAGAAAAAAGCATTTCTCTCGACGAGGAAATAGCATTAAGGAAACAAGAAGGGGAGAAGATTAAACAAGAGCATGGTGATTTAATGAAGGTTCTGAAGGCTCAAGGACAAACAAACAGGTTTAGATCAGCAGAGCTTGATGTCGGATTTGAGAAGTTAGAAAGAGATCAGAAGAATAATAAAAATGAAAAGAAACGATTAGATTTAATGAAAAAAGAAATGTTAAAAAAGGAGAAGTAAAATGTCATTACATGGAGCAGCATATTCAGTTTTAAAATCAGATGGTACGGAAGATGATATTGTCGTTGCGGCAACAGCAGTTGTTTATACTCATTCATTTAAAATGAATAAAGGAGTATATTTTGGAGTATGGGCAAAACTACAATCTACTCTTACGGGTGAAGACGTTAAAGTTGAGCTTGAGCAAAGTTATTCGTTGCCTACTGTTGAAGGTGCAGCGGAAACCGCGCTTTGGGTTATTCCTGATAGTGCTAGTGCTATTTTTGCTCAGATCAACGATGAGTTGGCTCATATAGCAACTCTTTCTCCGGTTCCCATGAATTATGGGAGATACAAATTGACAGGATTAGGGTCTAATCCATCAGATACAGTTGTAAAGATTAAGAATTTCATGCAAGAACCAACATATTAAGGATAAAATGAAGTTTCGTGGATTTTTAATAACTTGTATTTGTTTATGCTCAATAGGATGGGTATTTGAAGGAGGCTGGGAGGTCGGGCAAATCCCAGCCGAGAAGGTATCCATAGTTGATGAAGGAGACTATTATACAGCAGAAGACGTTGAAGCTGCGTTCCAAGAGATAGGCGATGGCACATTGCTTGATCCTTTATATCTTCGTCTTGACGCCTCTAACGATCCTATTACTGGCGATATTAATATGTATGGTGCTTATGGTATCTATTTCAGAGATGCTAACGCATGGATTTATTCTGGTGGGGTTGGTGCTCTAACATTAGTTGCTACTGACCAAGTTTTAATGACTACCAACCAAGTACAGTTCGGTAAGAATAATAACGAAGATATTACTTTAAACTTTAATTCATCCTCGCATGACGGAATATTATATTGGATGGAAGATGAAGACTACTTTCTTTTTGATGATGATATAAATTTAGGGGTTAATGACTTTACCACAACAGGCACAGGAAGATTTGGTTCAACCTATCAAGCAATATTAGGTGATGATGCAAATTCAAAAGCAGGATATTTTACAGATGGGACTCGTTCTGTTATCTTAGCAGATGGTGCGGATTCAGCTTCGTTTACTGACGGAGTAACTTCGGTCTGGTTAGCGGGAAATTATGGGGCAGGAGATTTTGAAGATGGAAGTAATACAGTTTATTTAGCAGATGGAGCTTATGCAGTAAATGCTGTTGGAAATTCTTATTTTAATGGAAATTTAACAACAACAGGTTCGGCAAATATAGGAACAAATACTTTAAGCGTTAATGAGTTGGCGGGGAATGTTGGGATTTTAACAGCAACCCCTTCACAGGAACTAGACGTTGCGGGGAATATAAACATAGCTAGTTCTTCGGCTTATATGTATGACGGGGTTAATGCCTTGAAGCTTGATAAGAATGGTGAAGCTCTTTATTATTCAACTTTAGTCGGTGTTGATGCAGGTAATGCAGGTAATGCTAGTTCTACGAGACAAACAGCCATAGGTTATCTTGCAGGTTATTCAAACAGTGGTGGATATCAAACAGCCATAGGTTATATTGCAGGTTATTCAAACAGTGGAATAGGACAAACAGCCATAGGTTATCTTGCAGGTTATTCAAACAGTGAAATAGGACAAACAGCCATAGGTTATCAAGCAGGTTATTCAAACAGTGGAATAGGACAAACAGCCATAGGTATGTATGCAGGTCAGTCAAACAGTGGACATTATCAAACAGCCTTAGGTATGTATGCAGGTCAGTCAAACAGTGGACATTATCAAACAGCCATAGGTTATCAAGCAGGTTATTCAAACAGTGGTGGATATCAAACAGCCATAGGTTATATTGCAGGTCAGTCAAACAGTGGACATTATCAAACAGCCTTAGGTATGTATGCAGGTAATTCAAACAGTGGAGATAGACAAACAGCCATAGGTTATCAAGCAGGTTATTCAAACAGTGGAAACCAAGTTATAGGTATTGGTTATGAAGCCACTAGAGATAATGAAGGGAATGATGTTGTTGCTATTGGTTATCAGGCGGGGAAGGATAATACGGTTGCTAATCAGTTTATTGTTAAGCAGACTAATATTAATGCTGTGCCTTTGATACAGGGTGATTTTAGTTCAGGCAACGTTGGGATTGGGACTACAACACCGGACACTAAACTCCAAGTTGTAGGAGATGCAAGGATAGGGGCAGACACTACAAATTATACAGAAATAAGTTCAACAGGAGATTTTAAACAAAAGGGTTCGGGTAATATAGATACAGAAGGAAAAATATCAAGTAACACAGCAACACTGTCAGCAAGTTCAGACGATTATGATGTTTCGAGTGTTAATACTTTATTCGTTACAACAGCTGGAGGGTCAGTAGTCCTGGGAGGATTGAAGGGTGGAGTTGCAGGACAATACCTATACATAGCTCGGAAGGACGCAACCAATGATTTTACTATTGAACATTTAGAAGGCGTAGGGACTCAAGATATTTATATGCACGAGGGAACTGATGAAACTATTGATAGTTGGGGAGGGTTTACTTTAATTTGTGATGGTTCAGATTGGTATGATGTGAGCCACGCAAAACACGTTTAAATTAAGGAGAACAAAATGAAAAAAGTAACATTATTAACAATCGATATTAATTCCATAAATGATGGTACGGCTGCAAAAGGTCTTACCGTAATTATGGGCATCTTGGAGAACTAATGAAAAAACTATTACTAGGATTATTACTAACAGGATTATTAATTACGCCTTGCTTTGCTCAAGTTGTAGCTACAGTTAAAGATGTGGTTATTGATGAGGCAAGAGGTAGCATCATTGTTAAAACAGAGTATAAGCTCAATGGAGTTATTGTAGATGTTAAAGGAAATCCCTCACCAGAGTATTTAGGACAGACTAGATATACTGAGGATAGTGGGACTAACGCTGAGATTATCGCTAAAGCTAAGAGTGATGTGGCAGCACATTGTGGGAATCTAATCAGACGTATTCCTGTGAATCAAGCGTTTAGGCAGAGCGAAAGTTTAAAGGCTCAGAAGGCTTTGACAGAACCTATCATTCTTTCCATTAAAGATGACTTGGTAGGATACACAACATCAAAGAATGAAGTTGAAGATACTTTTAAAGGAAAAACAATAAAGGTTACTGCTGATAAAAAGAATACTGTTAGTACTATTTCTGTTGTGTCTGAGTAATCCTGTATTTGCAGTTACTCAATGGTGTGATCATGCGGACAATCAAGTGTGTTATTTAATGGATGCTGTGGAAGAAGGAGAAAATAATGAAAAAACTGTTTTTAATATTATTATGTTTACCTTTTTTAGTTGGATGGACATTTCTTGGAGGGTGGGAAAGCAATTCTGGAAGCACTTCAGAAACAAATACGCTAGAAACAACAATAACTGGCATCGCTGATACCGAGATATTTATAGGTGACGGTGTAGATTCAGGAACATTCGCTGTTATGAGCGGTGACGCTACAATGGCAAACACAGGGGCAGTTACTATTGGAAACGATAAGATACTTGAAGCAATGTTGAAGTCTGTCAATGCTGCTACTGATGAATATTGTTTAACGTATGAAAGCACTACAGGGGACTTTGAATGGGAAGCTTGTGGGACCGGAACTCCTGGTGGGGCTACGACACAAGTACAGTTTAATGATGGAGGATCATTTGCTGGCGATACTGGATTTCTTTATATTGCAACTACTGATTCTTTAACTGTTAAAGGTGGGATTACAGTTTCAGATGGGACTGATAAAAACATTACATTGCTTACTGTTGATCGCGCAAGTACAGACGTTTTAATCCAATGGGATGAAATCAACGATGAAATAGACATTAATTATCCTATTAATGTGGGTGGGACAGGAAATATATTAACATTTGGCAATGGCGAAAGTATTGATAACGCCACTAATGGCGCGATAAACGTAACGGCAACAGAGCTTCAACTTAACGACATACCTATTAGCGAGCATATGACACCTACGGCAGTAATTGAAAATCTTGCTGCTGCGGATGATAATACTCCATTAGGTACAAGGAATTATGCTCGAACAATAACAAAAGTTGGATGTAGATGTAATGGAACTTGCACAACTCCGGCAACATTTAATTTTGAAGATACGGGTGGCAATGCTTTCACGTTTGCTTCTCCTACGTGCGCAACAACAGGAGTGATAACGTATACGTCAGTAACATCGGGAACATTGATCGCTGGTGAAGGATGGCGGTTCGACGTAACAAACGCAGTAAGCCCCGAAACAGATACTTACGAAATTGTGTGGGAAGAACAAATGACAACAGGACTTTAATATGAAGAAACTTATATTCTCATTATGTTTTATATTTATATGCTCTAGCGCCTTTGCTACGAATTGGTGTGAGAACGCAAGCACAGAATTATGTCTTACAGCAGAAGAAGGTGTGACAACAGCAGATGATAGATCAAGCAATAATTTTACAATAACCAAAGTTCAACAAGCAACCCAATCAAGTACACAGGCTGCATTTGGGACTTATAGTTATATATTTGATGGGAATGGAGATGCGTTAACACTTTCAGATCCAACTGGAATAATAGACTTTGAAGGTGCAGATGAAGATTTCTCAGTGTGTGCTTGGGTAAGACCAGATGTTCTCGGAACAAAAAACATTGTTGAAATGGGAGATGGTAATGATGATTTCTGGCGGTTTCTTATGATTGACAATCCTGATACCGGAAATTTTTGGGGATCACTAAATGCTAAAGATGTTAAATCTGGAGCCGCAGCAACAGCAACAACATGGGTTCATGTCTGCATGGTAATGGA
>Ga0075124_10000540_pt1 | contig 17510 bp, 13 predicted proteins | sample AntAceMetag02UKS_FD_69809 | JGI IMG/M metagenome (GOLD analysis project Ga0075124, IMG submission 69809) | Saline lake microbial communities from Ace Lake, Antarctica - Antarctic Ace Lake Metagenome 02UKS | ecosystem: Environmental > Aquatic > Non-marine Saline and Alkaline > Saline | place... | reverse complement strand
CTGAGCGCGCGTCGTTAACCCGTGCTATGCTGATAGTTGCGAGGAGTCCTGCAACCGCGAAACCCTGTTCGACTTGTCAGTCCAGCGGCATCGACTTCAGAATGATGTTGTGAATTGACAAGCGCATAGGACGATGCTATTATTGCGGTTTGCGGCATGATATTGCTTCGTTTTGCCCCATCTTTTCGTAATTCCCTCCTTATCGTGCGTTTGAGAGAGACGGTTCCATAAAGCTACGTGTGTTGTAGGAGTGTGCTATGTCTGTGTCTTCTATGTCCTCGTCCCCTGTCGTGCGTTCCTTCGCGAAGCACCCTGAGGTTGTCGAGGTTCCCAATCTTGTCATGGTCCAGCTTGACTCTTTCCGGTGGTTTCAAGAAGAAGGGATTCGGCGTCTCTTTGAAGAAGTCTCCCCGATAAAGGACTATACTCGCAACAGACTCGAGCTGCATTTTGTGGATTTCGAGTTTGATGCGCCCAAGCACTCGGTTGAGGAGTGTCTGGCCCGGGGTATGACGTTCTCGGCTCCTTTGAGGGTCCAAGTGCGGCTTCTCATCAAGGAGACGGGTGAAATCAAGGAAGAGAAGCTCTTCTTCGGGGACTTTCCACTGATGACCAAAGCCGGGACTTTTGTCATCTCAGGTGCGGAACGTGTTGTTGTGAGTCAGCTCACCCGCTTCCCGGGCGTCTATTTTACTCGCGCGCGTGACCCGATAAGTGGCCGTCAGCTTGGATTTGCCAAACTGGTTGCCGAGCGTGGTGCGTGGCTTGACTTCGATACTTCAAGCCGCAATGTGATTTCGGTTCGGGTCAGTGGCAAACGCAAGATGACTGCAAGCACGCTGTTGAGGGCCGTGGGACACAGTTCCGATGAGGAATTGCATGCACTGTTCGCTGATGTCGATACAGTCATGGACCACCAGTACATGGCGTCGACGATTTCGCGTGACTCGCTGATTCACAATCAGGCTGATGCATTGGTGGACATCTACAGGAAGCTGTCTTCCGGCGAGCCTCCAAGTCTCAATAGCGCAAAGACGCTCTTGAACAACTTCCTGTTTAACCCTCGTCGCTACAGCCTCGGAGAGGTGGGCCGCTACAAGCTGAACAAGAAGCTTGGAGTGGAAGTGCCGACCGAGTATCTCGGGCTAACCCCCGATGACCTTACTCAAATCGTGCGGCACATCATTCTCCTGAACAATGGCCGTGAGACACCGGATGACATTGACCATCTTGGCAACCGGCGCGCGCAGGGAGTGGGTTTCCTGCTGCAGAATCAGTTCAGGGTCGGCATCATTCGCCTGGAGAGAGCGGTCAAGGAACGGATGAGTATTCTGGGCTCTGAGGCGGCAACGCCTTCCGCCCTCATCAACATTCGTCCTGTGACAGCAGCAATCAAGGAATTCTTCGGGCGTTCGCAGTTGTCTCAGTTCATGGACCAGACCAATCCTCTGGCTGAACTGACGCACAAGAGGCGCCTGTCTGCGATGGGCCCTGGTGGATTGTCTCGTGAACGAGCCGGGTTCGAAGTCAGAGACGTGCACCATTCCCACTACGGCAGGATATGCCCTATCGAGACCCCTGAAGGTCCCAACATCGGGCTGATTGGCTCTCTCGCAACGTACGCATCAATCAACAGGTACGGGTTTGTGGAGACTCCCTATCGTAAGGTTGTGCATGAACTCGCCAATGATTCCCATGCGCTTGTCGGGAGAACTCCACGGGAGAACATCGTTGCGGATGACGGAACGGTCATCGCGAAGGGTGGAGTTCGTATCACCGAAGGTGTGGCGCGCGTTATCGCGGGTCTTCCTGCTCAACAGATCACGATAGCATCCTATGTTGCAACGGATGTCGTCCACCTGACGGCTGACGAGGAAGAGCAGTACAGCATCGCGGAAGCGAATGTCAGACTGAACGGTCGCAGCGAGTTCGTTGATGAGCGTATCGACGTAAAGAAGGGTTCGCGGTACTTCCGCGAGTCACACAACAGTGTGGACCTCATGGACGTTTCACCGAAGCAGATTTTCAGCGTGTCCGCATCGCTGATTCCGTTCCTTGAGCACGACGATGCGAACAGAGCGTTGATGGGCTCGAACATGCAACGTCAGGGTGTTCCTCTTCTTCGTCCCGAGGCCCCGTTGGTTTCGACGGGCATGGAAGGTGAAGTTGCGCGCTACAGCGGGCAGGCCCTGTTTGCAGCGAACGATGGTGTGGTGACGTCGGTCACGGGTTCTGAGATAGTCATACTGGATGAGAGAAGTGACTCTCGTACGTACCCGCTGGCCCGGTTCGTCCGGACCAACCAGGGAACGTGCATCGACCAACGGCCGATTGTGTGGAAGGGCGATGTAGTGAAGAAGGGGCAGATTCTTGTGGATAGCTCCTCCATACAGGGAGGACAGCTCGCTCTTGGTCGCAACGTTGTGTGTGCGTTCATGAGCTGGAGAGGCTACAACTACGAGGATGCCATCATCATCAGCGAGCGCATAGTGAAGGATGATGTCTATACATCGATTCACATAGAGAAATACGAGACTCAGGAACGTAACACCAAACTCGGCCCTGAGGAGATTACGCGAGACATCCCGAATGTCAGTGAGGACAGTCTCGGAAATCTGGATGAGGACGGCATCGTGCGCATCGGCGCCGAACTGAAGGCCGGCGACATCCTGGTTGGCAAGATAACACCCAAGGGAGAGACGGAACCGTCCACTGAGGAGAAGCTGCTCAGGGCAATCTTCGGAGAGAAGGTTCGTGACGTGAAGGACAGTTCACTTCGTCTGCCACCCGGTGCCCGGGGGCGCGTCCTTTCCATGCGGATTTTCTCCAGAGAGAATCATGATGAACTGCCTGCCGGTGTGAATCGGCTCGTGCGGGTGTGGATTGTGCAGAGGCGGAAGCTGTCCATCGGTGACAAGATGTCCGGGCGACATGGTAACAAGGGTGTGGTATCGATTGTCCTCCCTGAAGAGGATATGCCATTCCTGCCTGATGGTTCCCCTGTAGACATCGTGCTCAACCCTCATGGAGTGCCGTCAAGAATGAATATCGGCCAGGTGCTTGAGGCCCATCTTGGATGGGCTGGAAGAGTGTTTGGCTACAGGGCTGTGACTCCCATCTTTGGTGGTGCAAACACAGCCGAGATCGAGGATGAGCTTTGCCGGGTATGGATGGCATGGCGTGCGGAAGCTGTCAACATCGATCCGAAAGTCGCCATGGCGGCGGACCTGGACAAACTGGGTGCGTGGCTGAGCGATAAGGGGTTTGACCCGCAGGAGATAATGGATGCCAAGCGCGTTGGGCTTGCGAGGAAGGCAGCATTGTGTCTCTGGCTTGAGGATTTCGGAGTGAACGCTCGTAATCGCAGTGACGATGAGTTGGACAAGCTTGTCCGGAAGTTCTATGAAGAGAAGCGCGAGCTACCGCCGACTTTCGGAAAGATGACAGTCCGGGATGGCAAGACGGGAGACACGTTTGACCAGCCCATCACGATTGGTGGCGTGTACATGATGAAACTCATCCATCTTGTCGAGGACAAGGTGCATGCACGGTCCACCGGGCCATACTCTCTCATCACCCAGCAGCCGCTTGGTGGTAAGGCTCAGTTTGGTGGGCAGCGGTTTGGTGAGATGGAGGTGTGGGCACTTGAAGGCTACGGTGCCGCCCACACGCTGCAGGAGATGCTCACGGTGAAGTCTGATGACATCGTCGGACGTGCCAGGGCGTATGAGTCGATTATCAAGAATGAGGATGTCCAGAGTCCGAGTATTCCTGAGGCCTGCAAGGTGCTGTTTATGGAACTTCGTGCTCTTGGCTTCTCAGTTGAGTTGCTGAATGAAGAAGAAGAAAAGATAAGTATTACGGGCGAGATGAAGCCACGTCTCAAGATGAAACTGTAGAGTGAGGTCCGTGAATAATGGTTCAATTTGACGACATAAGTGCGATCCAGATAAGCCTTGCTTCACCAGAGCAGGTAAGAAGCTGGTCTCATGGTGAAGTGACCAAGGCGGAAACAATCAACTATCGGACGTTGAAGCCCGAACGAGACGGGCTCTTCTGCGAACGAATCTTCGGTCCCGTCAAGGACTACGAGTGCCATTGCGGAAAGTACAAGAAGATTCGTTACAAGGGCGTCATCTGTGACAAGTGCGGCGTTGAAGTTGCGCACTCAAGTGTACGGCGAGAGCGGATGGGTCACATCGAACTAGCGGCGCCAGTGACCCACATATGGTTTGCCAAGCTGGTTCCTTGCTGGCTGGGCATTCTGCTGGATCTCTCACCCAAGAACCTTGAGTCTGTCATCTACTTCGCACGATACCTTGTGACTTCTGTGGATGTGGAAGGAGTTGAAGCGAAGATTGCGGAGCTTGATGAGAGGGCGGAGCCGGAGGAAGCGGACAAGCTGCGCGGGCTGAAGTTCCTCAAGTTGCTCACAGAAGAGGAATACCGTGACCTTAAAGAGAATTATGGTGGTCTGTTCGAGGCTGGCATGGGTGCGGAAGCGGCGCTGGACGTGCTCAGAGACCTGGACATCGACCAGGTGCATGAACATATTCTTGAGAACATAAACACTGCCTCTCGGCAGCAACATGACAAGCTGAGCAAGAAGCTGCAGCTTATCGAGGCGTTGAAAGAGAGTGGCAACAGACCGGAATGGATGATTCTGAATGTGTTGCCGGTTCTGCCTCCGTCTCTGCGGCCGGTTGTTCAGTTGGACGGTGGACGGTTTGTTATCAGCGACCTGAATGACCTCTACAGGAGAGTCATCAATCGGAACAACCGACTTCGCCGCCTGATGAACCTCGGTGCGCCTGAGGCCATCATCAGGAACGAGAAGCGCATGCTTCAAGAAGCGGTGGACGCACTGATTGACAATGGCCGCCGTGGCCGGGTCGTCACTACAGGCAATAACCATGCACTTAAGTCGCTTTCGGCGATGCTTGCAGGCAAACAGGGTAGATTCCGACAGAACCTTCTAGGCAAGCGTGTTGACTACAGCGGCCGCTCGGTCATTGTGGTCGGACCCGAATTGAAGCTGCACCAGTGCGGGCTTCCGCGCCGAGTTGCGCTTGAGCTGTTCAAGCCCTTCATAATGCACAAACTCATGGAGAAAGGCTATGCGAACAACGTCAAGGTTGCGCGGCGCCAGGTTGAGAAGGCAAGGCCCGAGGTCTGGGACCTTCTTCAGGATGTGGTGAAAGAGCGCCCCGTAATGCTCAACCGTGCACCTACGCTGCATCGTCTCAGCATCCAGGCGTTTGAACCGGTTCTCATTGACGGAGATGCCTTCCAGTTGCATCCTCTCGTGTGCTCTGCATTCAATGCGGACTTCGATGGCGACCAGATGGCTGTGCACGTCCCCCTCTCAAAGGTGGCAGTGCGTGAAGCGCGAGAACGGATGCTCAGCGTCTACAACATGCTACTTCCCAGCAATGGCATGCCTGTGGCCGCGCCTACTCTGGACATGGTGACGGGCCTCTACTACTTGACGATTCCGAAGACCCGCAGCAAGGGAGAGGGGAAACTCTTCAGCAGCTTTGATGATGCCAGGCTCGCCTATGACTCGGGCGTCATTGAGATGGGGGCTGAGATTGAGGTTCGGAATGACGGACAGAGGCTGCAGACGACGGTAGGTAGAATCATCTTCAACGATGCCCTGCCTCCCGAGATGAGGTTCCAGAACAAGACCATGAACAAGTCTGCTGTGAGGATGCTCGTGTCTGATTGCGTGCGCATCATTGGCCACGAGGCCACCGCTGCCGTTCTGGACAACTTGAAGGAGCTTGGCTTTGCGTATGCTACCAAGTCTGGCGTGTCCATCTCCATGAACGATATCGAAGTGCCACCTCACAAGGCGGCAATCCTGGGAGAGGCGGACCAACAGGTCGGCGTGATTGAGGATCAGTATGCGAATGGATTCATCACCGAAGACGAGCGGTATGAGAATGTCGTACGGGTCTGGATGGAAGCCACTGACAAGATTCTGGAAGACGTATCGAATTCTCTCGATCGCCATGGCCCAATCTACATGATGGCAACTTCCGGAGCGAGAGGCAATATCTCGCAGATCAGGCAGATGGCCGGCATGAGAGGGTTGATGACTGACCCTTCAGGCAAGATTATCGACTTCCCCATCAAGGCGAGTTTCCGAGAGGGACTTTCCCCAATGGAATACTTCATATCCACCCATGGTGCTCGTAAGGGACTTGCAGACACTGCTCTGAGAACATCAGACAGCGGATATCTGACAAGACGTCTGGTCGATGTGTCGCAGGACGTCATCGTGACCGAGGCTGACTGTGGCACTACAGAAGGCGTGTGGCTTACTCGTGAAAACAGTGGAGGCAGCCTTCCTCCATTCAGCGAGCGCATGCTTGGATACTTGGCAGCAAGTCCTGTTGCAGACCCGGCGACCGGCGAGGTAATCGTGGAGCGCAACCAGGAGATTGATGAGGACAAAGCTCACCTCATTGTTGAATCCGGCGTAGCGAAGGTCTACGTTCGCTCTTCTCTGACGTGCCGCTGCCGGTTTGGAATTTGTCAGTCCTGCTATGGGAGAGACCTTGCTACACGTAGCCTTGGCAAGATAGGTAGTGCAGTGGGAGTTATCGCAGCTCAGAGTATCGGCGAGCCGGGTACGCAGTTGACTCTGCGTACGTTCCACACTGGTGGTGTTGTGGGAACAGACATCACAACAGGACTTCCCCGAGTCGAGGAATTGTTCGAAGCGCGTACTCCCAAGGGGCGTTCTGTGCTGTCCGGTATTGATGGTGTCGTGGCGGTCAACGATTCCGAAGAAGGACGCATCGTCAGAATCAGCAACTCGACTTTCTACGAAGACGAGTACGTGGTACCTGAGGGTGCGGAGATAGTTGTTCAGGGTGGGCAGGTTGTGGAGGTTGGCTCTCTGCTGTTCCGACCTGCGGTAAGCGCAGGGGGCGAGGACAAAGAGATACAGGCGCCCACGACTGCTCTGAGTGACCAGAATGGAGTCGCCCGCGTGTCCGGTAGGGCTCGAGTTGATGGCAATATGGTGCACGTGAAGTATCAGGAGACCGAGGAACGAGAGTATCCGATTCCTGTGGGGGCCCGGCTGACGGTGAAGACGGGTGATACAGTGAGCATTGGCCAACAGCTGACAGAAGGCGTGATTAACCCTCACTCGATTCTCCGAATCATGGGCAAGGAAGCGACGCAACAGTACATAATCGATGAGATACAGCGAGTGTATTGCTCGCAGGGCGTGACTATTCACGACAAACATGTTGCAACTATCGTAAGGCAGATGATGCGGCGTGTTGAGATTATTTCGTCCGGAGATACGGAGTTGCTTTCGGGAGAACTGATCGACAGGTTTGACTATGAGGATGTGAACTCGAGGATCCTGGCAGAAGGTGGAGAACCGGCAACCGCGCAGGCGGTCTTGCTTGGAATCACCAGGGCCAGCCTTAATAAGGATAGTTGGCTTTCGGCCGCTTCCTTCCAGGAGACCAACAGGGTTCTGGCCGCTGCCGGTTTGAGGGGCAAGATAGATAGACTCAGGGGCCTGAAGGAGAACGTGATTCTGGGCAAGTTGATTCCTTGCCAGGAGACTATGCGCGTGGCGCCCAAGGAAGAGCCTCCGGTTCTTGAAGAAGATGAAGAATCGATGAGCCTTCTGATGGGGTGAAGACACTGAAGCAGTCTCACTGAATCGCGAACTACTGCAGAATGGTTCGAAAGGCACCTGAAGAAGAGAAGCGAGTAATATCGGGAACGTCAGCCGGTGAGGATGTCCCTGCAGAGCTTAGTCTGCGTCCTCAACGGCTTCCCGATTTTATTGGGCAGGCAAAGGTCAAAGAGCACCTCAGCATAGCGATTACCGCCGCGCAGAAGCGCGGCGATCGTCTTGACCATGTGGTGCTGCATGGACCTCCCGGCCTTGGCAAGACGACGCTCGCGCACATCATTGCGGCTGAACTGGGTGTCAGCATCAAAGTGACGTCCGGCCCGGCGATTGAACGCCCTGGAGACCTGGCCGCTTTGCTGACCAATCTTCAGGAAGGGGACGTCATCTTCATCGATGAGGTGCATCGGCTGAGCAGGATTGTTGAGGAAAAGTTGTATCCTGCGATGGAAGACTTCGTCTTTGATGTCTTCATTGGGAAAGGCCCTGGCGCGCGCGGTTTGAGACTCACGCTACCCCCTTTCACTCTGATTGGAGCAACGACGCGGTACGCATTGCTGTCTCCTCCTCTGAGAGACCGATTCGGAATTGCCTGCCACCTCGACTTCTATGATGAAGAGGCGATATGCCTCATCCTGAAGCGCTCTGCGGTCATAATGAATATTCCTGCTGACGACGCAGGATTGATGCATGTGGCGCGGCGGTCGAGAGGAACCCCGCGGGTGGCCAATCGTTTGCTCAGAAGACTTCGTGATTACGCTCAGGTTGTCGCTGATGGCAGGATTACTGAGGAGACGGCACAGAAGGGGCTGGCGCGGCTGGAAATCGACTCCGTGGGATTGGATGAGATTGACCACAAACTACTTCTCGCAATCATGGAGAAGTTCGATGGGGGGCCGGTAGGACTTGATACGATCGCTGCTTCGGTGAGCGAGGAGGCTGATACCATCACCGATGTCTACGAGCCCTATCTCCTGCAGTTGGGATTCCTCGACAGAACTCCCAGAGGCCGGGTAGCTACGCGCCGTGCATACGAACACATGGGGCTACCTTACACGAGAGGAACCTCCAAGCAGGGGGGGCTGTGGCAAGAGCCGTGATACCTTCTTCTAGCTTCTGAACTCTCTCAACGTCGGTGCGGATATAAGCAACAGTGCCAGCGCCGAGGCAATCCACCCCCACGGAGACAAGCTCGTCCAGCATCGCAGTGTCACATATGTGAACACGAATCCCATGGGGACGATGAGGGCAAGCGCTTTTCCCCACCGAGAACCGATTCGAGTGAATGCGAAGCTTGATATTGCCAGAACCACAAAACTGCCTACGAGTTCGCGTGCATGGTCCTGCAGCGCGTAGGAGTTGACCTTGCCGGTCTGGAGGTTAATCAGGCTGTTTGTTGCCATGCACCACGCAAGTATGACGGCCCACGGTGCCAGCATAAGGGAGACGTAGAGAGCATCTCTGGATGCTGTCAGTTTGACCACGTACAGTATGAGCACAATCGCGCATGGTATATACGCGATTCCCAGGAGTGTCCACCACTTCGTCGCATCCAGAAGCAGGAGCGCAATCAGCATGAAAGGAAGGAGACAGTAGCCTAGCCAGCTGAAGGACCATGACGGGGCTTTGCGGGACACCAGATGATAGATTCCGATGGCTACCGCGAGGAGAAAGGCTGCACCCCATATGGCGCCGTAGCGGAAACAGGCTGTAAGAAGCATGGCCACTGTCAGGTGGGGCAGTGCGGCCAGACACGCATCTTGCCATCTGCCCTTGGAGTGTATGCTCAGGAGGTCTTGTGCAACGAGTCGCCCGTTGCCAAAGGACTTGATTGCCTCGCCGTCGGCCTCCTCTTCGCTCAGACCTTTTCGGGTCAGCGCGTTCCTGTGGTCTTCGAGATGAGCTCGAATCTCTTTGTCGATTGCATCTCGGACACGAGAATCGATTCTGAGGCCGATGGTCAGTGCGGAAACGTACCGACTGAGTCTGTTGCGCATGTACCCAATTCAGGCGGTCTTGGCAGCAAGGACTGATCTGACTGCCGCCGAGAATTCGCTCCAGATACTACGCCGGCGCGAGAGCACAGCCGCACCCGTCGGAGTTATGTAGTAGTAGCGGCGTTCTTGTCCTGCGGGCAGCGTCTGCCATTTCCCCTCAATGAGACCTTCCTTCTCCATTCTGTGGAGTGCGGGATAGAGGGTTCCTTCACGGAAGTGGAAGTAACCGTTGCTGCGCGCTTCCAACTCCCGAATGAGCTCGTAGCCGTAGGTTGGCCCGTTGCTGATAACGCTCAGGACCAATCCTTCCGTGCTTCCTTTGAGAAGCTCCCTGTCGTAGCCGGTCATCAATTCTTCCTTCGTGACTCTCGCAAACTACACTAGCAGTGCGGAAAAGGACTGTCAATCACGCTGACGGTTTGCTGCTACACTCTTCGGCGACTAGAATATCTGACTCGTGCCTTGTTTAATGAAGGGGGAATGATGTCGGCACTCGATGAGTTCGTTGAGAAGATACACCAGACTGATACGATGCAGGAACTGGAACGCAGTCTGAATGAGGAGCCGACGTTCTTGCTGCACCGGATATGTGAAAGGTACCGGAAGACTGAACGTCCGGTTCCTGATCACTTCTTGTTGCAGGTGACCGGGTATTTCGGGGAGACAATGTTGAATGTGCTTGTTCGTGCAGGAATGATTGTCCGCGAGTCAGGCGGCCGCAATTCACTGCGTGCATACGAGCCAACTGCAGAGGGCCTTGCATTGCAGGAGAGAATCAGGAGGGAACAGGAAGGTTGAACAAGGTCTTTGACACACATGCCCATCTGGACCAAGTTGAAGATGTTGATGCCTGTCTGAACAGGGCACGCGAGGTTGGAGTCGTCGGCGTCATTGCGGTGGGAGTGGAGGAGTCATCAAACGAGAAGATTCTCCGTATAGCGGAGCGATGGAAGGGTTTCGTCTATCCGGCTCTTGGATTGCATCCGTGTGACATCGTTGGCTTCGACGCGGCTCGGATTGCGCGAGAGCTCAAGTTCATTGAAGACAGTATTGGCCTTTCCTGTGCGGTGGGCGAGATTGGGCTTGACTACCACAAGAGGACGATTGCTGAAGTCCCGAAAGAGCTTCAGCGAGAGGTTCTGGGCGAGGTGCTGTCCCTGGCAAAGCGCAACGAGAAACCGGTGCTTGTCCACAGTCGTTATGCATGGACGGACGCCTTTCGCCTCGTAGCTGACGCAGGTACGACGACGGCAGTGTTTCACTGGTTCACTGGTTTTGCCGGTGTACTGCGGGGTATAATGGAGGCTGGGTACTACGTTTCTGCGACTCCAGCTGTCGAATACCACGAAGAGCACAGGCGGGCCGTTCAAGCGATATCGGCTGAGCGCTTGTTGCTTGAGACAGATACTCCAGTGTGGTACGGACGAGCTGAGAGGTATCAGTCTTCCCCCTCGGATGTTCTGAGGAGCCTGCGTGCGGTCGCGGAGCTGAGAGGGGAGCAGGAAGATGCAGTAGCAACTTACACAACGCGTGGAGCCATGCAGGTGCTTGGCGAGGGCGTGTTACCCGATTTCGAGGAGGTTGAATAGACATGGTACAGGCCATAAGTGGAGAAGAGAACTTCCAGACTGCTGTCTTGCAGTCGGAGACTCCTGTTCTCGTGGATTTCTGGGCGCAGTGGTGTGCCCCTTGCCTGGCAGCTGCCCCAGTTATTGAAGAGCTCTCAAGGGATTATGAGGGCAAGGTGGGTTTTGCAAAGGTCAATGTTGAGGACAATAGTGCGATAGCGGCGAAGTACGGCATTGCCGCGATTCCCACTATGCTGATCTTCAAGGGCGGCGAACCGGTGCAACAACTGGTTGGCCTCAAGCCCAAGAAGGAACTCAAGAAGCTGTTGGACGCCGTACTCGGCGAATAATGGCAGACTAAACCGCTCCAAGCCCGGCAGAGGCACCTCTGTCCGGCAACTTCTCAGATTGTTTGGCTTGAGCCTGATAGCAGATATTCTGCTATCGGGTTCCAGGCAACAATCGCTCGGGCAATAGGGGATTGTGCTACCAGGTCCGCAATGTTCGGACTCAGGGATACCAGCAGAGCGAGAAGTAGCGCCCATCCTGCTGCGGCAACGAAGGCTCCCGCTACCAATCCTATGACACGGTCGACAACTCCCAACACTGTCATGTGAATGGCATGTGATAGCAGAGTCGCAACAATCGTCGCGGCTATGAGAGTGCCGAAGAAGATGATTGCATAGGCTGCAATCAGCGTCCCCGTTCCTCCTGACGGCCAGACTGTTTCGGCCATCTGCCTGTACAGTGCTCCCGCCAGCAGTATTCCGCCAAGAAATCCCGCAATCCCGATTACGGTTTTGACGATACCTTTCCAGAAGCCGTATCCGGCAAGAAGGCATATCGTTACTACCACTGCAACGTCAATCCACGTCACGTGTCACTACCTCCGGGCTTCCTGCAGTGAGCCCCGTCTTGCTTGATGTGTCTGTTGTCTTTCTGATTGTTGCTGTCCCCTTCGATATTGTCTTGTTCAGATGCATTCTACAACGAGCGCGTGGCTTGTGTGTGCACTGCGCAACCAGAGAACATGATTATGGTGAAACCTTGCTCTTGTCTCAGCTGCCGGGCTTTGCAGAGCATACTGCGGTTGCGGGTGCCCGACTGCCACTGTCGCACCGTGCGCACTCAGTCGGAAAAGGGTTGTCCTCCTCGCCTCAACGAGCAAGACTGCAGGTAGCAGCATCTCGCATGATTGCCGGCGTATGTTAGACAACATCAGCAAGCAGGGATAGTGTCCACATGGTTTCGGGTCCTGTGCGGCAGCAACGAAACGCGCCGTGCTGGAAGCGGCTTGCTTCCGGATGACTCTGTCCTGCCTACAGCACTCGCTTGAGCCTTGGGTTCGGTGTCAATCCGGGTCTTCGGCCTCTCTTTGCTATGGGCCTGCCGTCTACCTCATGTAGATCGGCGGTGAAGTCCAGCGGCCGTGCGTCGCTGATGTGGCTTCCAACGGCAAACGTATCGACGGGCGCTCCTTCCGCCAGGAAGTAGCGTATTCTTTCCGGGTCCAGGCCTCCGCTTACAGCAATGCTGACATCCTTGAATCCTTCAAGGTCCAGCCATGCCCGCACTTCCTTGACAAGGTCAGCCGTGACTCTGCCCCGTTCCGACGGAGTGTCAAGACGTACGCCCTGGAGACGGCCCTTCATCGCCTTGGCGACAGCCACGCTTTCCCTGACCTCATCTTCGAATGTGTCAACGAGCGCGAGTCGCGGGACGTCTGGTGGCATCTCTCTGTCGAATGCGAGCGTGGCCTTGACCGTGGAACCCATCATGATGATGAGGGCGTGCGGTATGGTGCCGACTGGAGTTGTGCCGACGAGGCGAGCACCTGCAGTACTTGCGCATCCGGTGCATCCACCAACTATGGCAGAGTATTCCATGATTGCAACGACCGACGGATGTACGTGGCGTGCACCAAAACTCAGGACAGGCATACCTCTTGCTGCTTCCACGCACTCTCGTGCTGCGGTCGCCCATCCGCTGCAATGTGCCAGCATTCCGAGATAGCACGTTTCGTAGACGCCGAAGGTCTGATAGGGAGCGGTGATTCGGAGGACCACTTCCTTCTGAGTGAAGGACTCTCCCTCTTCGAGAGCCCACACCTCGGCATCCTTCTTGGGAAGAACCTCAGCCAGCAGCGTTTTTACCTGATCGATGCCACAGAGGATTCCATCCCGCCGTGGGAATACCTCCATGGTTACCACAGGGTTGATTCCTTCCTTCTTGAGTATGTCCACCGTTCGGAGAAATACACATCCGCAGTGTCTCCGCGAAGCCAGTCTTCAGGGATGTCCCACTTGGCTTTTGGCGGCTTCACGGTCTCCGTGGTAATTGAGGCTCCAAGAACCTTCTCTATGTGGTCCAGCGCGAACATATGATTCTTGTTGTCGAAAGAGGCAACACAGTTGGCAGGGACTTCCACAGCGTAGCCCCTGTTTCGCGCGTCGGCTACCGTATGCAGCACGCAGATATCCGTGCATACTCCGCACACAACCAGAGTGTCCACCTTTAGTTCATGCAGGAGTTCATCCAGCTCAGTGCCCAAGAAAGCGCTGAAATGCTGTTTGGTTATTGTCCTTCCGCCGCAAAGTGCGAGTTCGGGCACGATTTCAGCCTCTTCAGTTCCCTGGATGCAGTGAGGTGGAAACTGTTTGAACTCGGGGTCGTCAGAGGCATGGCTGTCACAAGCCCAGATGATATGGGTCCCTTGCTTTTCCTCGGATGCGATGAGATTGTGGACGTGAGGGATGATTCTACGGGCTTGGACTCCGGAGAAGAGAGGGTATCCCTCCTCCAGAAACCCGCGGAGCATGTCTACTACAAGTACGGCTCTTGCCATTGTGTTGCGCTATGCCTCCCCTGGCTTCCGAGATAGATATCAGTGTCTGAAATGTCTCATGCCGGTGAAGACCATGGCAGCCCCTTTGGCGTCAACTGCTTCGATGACCTCGTTGTCTCTGACCGAGCCGCCAGGTTCGATGAACGCGGCTACTCCTGCATCGAGTGCTAGTTGAGGGCCATCTGCGAACGGGAAGAATGCATCACTCGCCATGACAGCCCCGGCAACCTGGTCTCCCGCTTTCTTGAGTGCAAGTGCCACTGATTCTACGCGGGAGGGCTGGCCGGCGCCCATTCCGAGCAGAACGGAGTCTTTTACGATGGCGATGGCGTTTGACTTGATGGCTTTGACTGCACGCCATGCGAAGAGCATGTCCTCAAGTTCGGTCGGCGTTGCGGCCTTCGCTGACACCTGCTTGGGAGTCAATTCGTCCTCAGCCACGAAGTCACGTGTCTGGGCAAGGAGGCCTCCGCGGACATGTCGGAACTCGAGCCTGTCATCTTCTGCCGTAGGGAATGGCACCTTCGCCATTCGAAGGCTCTTCTTCTGCGATAACAGGACAAGTGCGTCTTCGGCGAAGTCCGGTGCGATGACGGCGTCGAAATGCATCTTGTTAATCTCTTCAGCGGTGGCCATATCGATAGGTCGATTGCATGCCACTACTCCTCCAAAGGCGGCAACGGGGTCTCCGGAGAGCGCGAGCACATATGCCTCGGCAAGAGAATCCCTGCTTGCCAGTCCACAAGGGTTGGTGTGCTTCAGAACGGCTACTGTAGGGCGCGAAAATGCAGCAAGCGTGTTCAGCGCTGAATCGAAGTCAAGCAGGTTGTTGTAGGAAATCTCGGGACCGTTGAGATGAACCATGGCACTGAGTCCCTTATCGGTTGTCTTCACGTCCTGCATCGCGTAGAAACAGGCCGACTGCCTGGGATTCTCTCCGTAGCGCAGGCCGTATGCTTTCTCGAGGGCAATGGTCATATGTTCGGGGAACGTCTCTTCGCACAGGTATTGGGCTATTGCGGTGTCGTAGGAGGCGGTGTGCTGGAATGCCTTGAGTGCGAGTTCCAGCCGTTCCTTGACGCCGAAACTGCCACTCTTGAGCTGCTCAAGTACTCGCTCATAGTCACGCGGGTCGACTATCACCGCAACCGATTCGTAGTTCTTGGCGGCGGAGCGAATCATCGTAGGGCCGCCGATGTCGATGTTCTCTATGGCGTCTTCGAGAGTGACGCCGCTCTTGGTCACTGTCTCAACGAAGGGGTAGAGATTGACTACGACCAGGTCGATTGTCGCAATGCCGGCCTCTTCAATCGCAGCCATGTGCTCTGGCACGTCACGACGCGCCAGTATGCCTCCGTGAACGGACGGGTGCAGTGTCTTCACTCTGCCGTCCAGTATCTCCGGAAAGCCTGTGAGTTCAGATATGCTTGCTACTTTGATGCCTGCTTCACTGATTGCCTTCTTTGTGCCACCGGTACTATAGAGTTCGACATCGAGGCTACGAAGACCCCGCGCGAAATCGGTCACTCCTGCCTTGTTTGAGACGCTGAGAATGGCTCGCATGCTTTTCTCCCTTACTTCAGAATGACTCGGTCGCCGCCCTGATGCAGGACGACCTCTCCGATAGTGTATGCACTCGGGATATCTCGTGCCAGTTGCTGCGCCTGTTCCGGTGCCACAATCATGACCATTCCCGTGCCCATGTTGAAGACGCGGTACATCTCATCAGCGTTGACGTTTCCCTCAGACTGTATCAACTGGAACAGAGCGGGCACCTTCCATGAGGCCTTGTCGATTTCGACAGCCACTCCGTCGGGCAGTATTCTGGGTATGTTGCCCTCGAATCCTCCTCCCGTGATGTGAGCAAGCCCCTTAATTTTGCCAAGAGATGGCTGAAGGAGCTTGTGGTAGGGGCGATGAGGCTCCAGAAGCGCATCCGCCAGTGTTGTTCCGAGTTCCGGAACGTGGCGGTCGAGTTGGCTGGGGTCCGTATCGATGTTGAAGACCGAGCGGGCGAGGGAATACCCGTTTGTGTGTAGTCCCGACGAAGGGAGACCAAGTAACACGTCACCCTGCTTAATGGATTTGCCGTCAATGATTCTGTTACGTTCGACTATTCCGACCAGGAAGCCAACAAGGTCGTACAATCCGGGGGTATAGAACCCCGGCATCTCCGCCGTTTCCCCTCCTATCAGGGCAACACCGTTCTCCCTGCACGCATCTGAGAGTCCGGAGACGATACCGGCGACCTGATTGGAGTCGAGCTTGTGCATTGCGACGTAGTCCAGGAAGAAGAGGGGCAGGGCTCCGGAACACAGGATGTCATTGATGCAGTGGTTCACTATGTCATGTCCCACTCCCTGGTTTCGGCCGGTGAGCGCCGCAATCTTCAGCTTTGTCCCGACACCGTCACAACTGGATACGAGGACGGGGTCTTCGTATCCCTGGAGACGGAAGAGAGAGCCAAAGGAGCCAACCCCGAGTGTCCGTTCGTCGAGAGTAGCTCCCAGTGATTGTTGAATTCCAGCCTTCATCTCATCGGCGTTCTGAATACTGACGCCGGACGTTGCATATGAGTGTACGGTCTTGTTCTTTTCTGAATCTGTCTTCATTTCAACTCTTGTCTGTTAGTCCGGTCAGTTCCAGCTGAACCGGCAGGGGGTAGTTCCCGTCGACGCATGCGAGACAAAGCCTGTCTCGTGGCAGCCCGATGGCTTCCAGCAATCCATCGACGCTGGAAAAGCCGAGCGAATCCACTCCCAGGTAGTCCTTTATCTCCGACACAGTCATCCTTGAGGCAATGAGTTCCTTCTCTGATGCCATGTCTACCCCAAGAAGGCACGGGTGACGGAGTGGAGGAGCGCATATTCTGAGATGGATTTCACGTGCTCCTGCCTGTCTGAGCAGATTCACTACGTGGGGCGTTGTGGTACCACGAACGATGCTGTCATCCACCACAACAAGCCTCTTGTCCTTGATAAGGCTTGTGAGGGGGTTGAATTTGAGTTGGACCCGGAGGTCTCGCAGCCGCTGGTCAGGCGAGATGAACGTACGGCCGACATAGCGGTTCTTGAGCAGACCCTCTCTGTAAGGTATGCCTGATGCCCTCGCGTAGCCGATGGCCGCCGTGGTGGCGGAGTCGGGCACTCCGACGACGATGTCGGCCTCAACGGGATATTCCTGTGCCAGCTTCGCTCCCATGTTCAGCCGAGCTTGATGGACGAGTCTGCCTTCAATGGTGCTGTCGGGCCGAGCGAAGTATATGTGTTCGAAGACGCAGGAAGCGCGGCGTCCACCTCGTGGTTGGTCAACGGAATACTGCTTGTCTCCAAGGAACAGGAGTTCTCCCGGCCGGATTTCCCTTTGAAATTCGGCTCCTATGTGGTCCAGGGCGCAGCTTTCTGACGCGAGCACCCAGCTGCCGTTGAGAGAGC
>Ga0075124_10000535_pt1 | contig 17664 bp, 15 predicted proteins | sample AntAceMetag02UKS_FD_69809 | JGI IMG/M metagenome (GOLD analysis project Ga0075124, IMG submission 69809) | Saline lake microbial communities from Ace Lake, Antarctica - Antarctic Ace Lake Metagenome 02UKS | ecosystem: Environmental > Aquatic > Non-marine Saline and Alkaline > Saline | place... | reverse complement strand
TTGAACCATTCCACATACTCAGAAGCAATCTCAGCCCAGAAACCATCAGGATCATCAATCGATCGTTTCCATAACTTGTCATACTCATCCTTGCCTTTTATATAGGCCTTTGCTTTAACTGCTTCCGGTACCGGATAAACATCCTGCAATACAATTTTTTCTTCTGCCATGTTTTACTTACCTCCAATTATTATTTTATACTTTCCCCAATATCCCTTAACATTAACCCCAAACCTATAAATCAGGACATAACTGTTGTCAAGAAAAACTTGCATGCACCATTTCCGGTTGACAGTACCACCTTTTGGACTATGATAATCCTACAGTAACTGGGAGGAGACCATGACGGACAAAGGTAAATTGACTGATAATGATGGGAAATATCTCCTGGATATAGCCCGAAAAACCATTCAGCAGGTGCTTTTTGAACAGAAAGAGGACAAACAGCAGGAAGAGGTCTTGAATCCTGTATTCACTAAACCGAGGGGGACCTTTGCAACCCTGACAATTAATGGAAACCTGAGAGGATGCATAGGGCATATAATCCCGCAGGAATCTCTGATTGAAGGCATCAGGATCAATGCCATCAATGCTGCATTCAGAGATCCACGATTTGCCCCCCTGACCCGGGAAGAGTGGAAAAACGTTAAAATAGAGGTCAGTATCCTGACCGATCCACAACCCCTTTCTTATTCTGATGCTAAGGACCTTTTAGAAAAACTGCGGCCAGGAACAGATGGCGTTATCATTAAAAAAGGTATTTATGAATCCACTTTCCTCCCACAGGTTTGGGAGCAATTGCCTGAAAAAGAACATTTCTTGACCCACTTATGCCTTAAGGCAGGCCTCAAGGGCGAGGAATGGAGAAAAGGAGATCTAAAAGTCTCCACCTACCAGGTACAGGCATTTGAGGAATAGTCATAAGCGTTTTTATAATCGTTCACAGTTTACAGTTATCGGTTCACGGTTGAAGAAACCGTATCTCAATTCCCAGGATTAATGGAGTTATTACATGGATCACCAAAGGCATTACATTTGGAAAGTCTTCTTCCTTGTTATGTCAATGTGTCTAATGATCGGTTGTTACGGGCTTAACACCTACGGAAAACTGGAAGTAGAATTAGGCCATAGAGGAAAGATAACCATAGAAGACCTGGTGGAGAATTGGTCAACCTACGACGTTTACTATGCCGGTCTATCTGTTAAAAATCCATCAGCCATCATGTTTGATCCAGGGAGGAACAACCGCAAGCTTGTAAATGATAAATGGATTGCGGTAAGAAATAAATCGGAACTGATCAGCCTTGTCAGATGGATGAACGCCAATATCAATTTCCCTCCGGATCTAATGTGCATCCTGGGGCCAAACACCCATCTCTACGGCTATATTTACTCAGCATGGTCTCATGTGCTGATTATAGCTATTGATGAGAGGACCCTGTGGGTAGACGATCTGCCGTTTCCTCCCATTGATAATTCCTCAGGTGGAGGATTCGTGGGTGTATAATAAATTGCCCTGCTGATAACATGAGAGAAATGGTATAAAAACAGGGTAACTCCGTTTTCTCCTGAATTCAGACCTTATCGATTAATTAAGTTGAAATAGGTGGCACGGGAGTTTATCATCCTTATTTCAAATGGTTACGCAAGACACCAGAGAGCCCCAATTTCTCTCCTGAAAGTGCGTAGATCCGTGTTTTCAGGCACTTAGCTGTTCAACCACTCAAATGTCCTGTAATTGAAATTTTATATTATGGTTTTTCTTGCAAAACCAAAACCAACATGGTATAGATTTTTTGCCTGAATCAAAGAAGGTCTGAATATGAAGAAAATAAAGAATCAGATCAAGGGGTTCTTAGGAACTGATGCTGAATTTGAAGGAAAATTATCATTTACGGGTACATTCCGTTTAGACGGACGGTTCAAGGGAGATATTTTTTCTGATGGCACTTTGATTATTGGTGAGTCAGCAAGAGTTGTGTCCAATATTCACGCCTTTCAGATTATTATCAACGGAGAAGTCCGGGGCGACATTGTGGCAGAAAGTATGATTGAAATACATACTCCTGCCAAAGTAATTGGTAATATCAATGCTCCAAGCATTATGATTCAGCAAGGAGCCGTTTTTGAGGGAAACTGCATCATGCAGGAAGATTCTGAAGAAGCTAACCATAAAGTGGTTACTCTTTCAAAATAACATTCACTCTGAATAAAGAAGGCCTATTTTTTAATGTTAGAGATAAATTACACCACAATAATTCAGATAGCTAACTTTCTTATGCTCCTTTTTTTGATGAATGTTATTCTTTACAAACCAATCAGAAAAATCCTTACACAGAGAAATGATAAGGAAAGTTCCCTTCAGAAAATGATTCAGGCATTTGGAAATCGGTCTGACCAAAGTGAAAAAGGTATTGAAGAAAGTATGGTTCAGGCTCGAAAAGAAGGCTATGGGGCAAAAGAAGATTGCAAACTTGAAGGCATTGAAAAAGAAAATTCGATATTGAAAGAAGCCAGTTCTTCAGTAGAAGAGAAAATCAAGATTGCGAGAAAAGATCTGGAAATCAAAATGGAAGGGATAAGGAAAGAGTTACACGTTGAGGTTGCTGGTTTTTCAAGGCAACTGGCAGAGAAAATACTGGGGCGAGGTGTCCAATGATGGGATTAATTGGCACTCAAAGAAAAGCTTCCTTGCTATCTCGCTGTTGTGTTTTAATTGGTCTGGTCTTGCTATGGGGTATAGGCATTGCCTATGGAAGCGGCGCCAATGAAGTCGCCCATGAAAGTGGCACCGTATTGATTTCCCGCCTTATTAATTTTGCCCTTCTCTTTATTATCCTTTTTGTGGTAATAAAAAAAATCGATATTAAAAGTTATTTTTCAGCTCGCAGAGAAGGAATCAAACAAAAGCTTGACAGTCTGACAAGACAGAAAAAAGAGACCGAAATACGCTGTCAAGAACTTGAACAGAAGATGAAAGAATTTGAGCAGAAGAAAAAAGAAATCATAGAGCAGTTCAAGGTGGATGGGGAAGAGGAAAAGAAAAGGATTATTTCAGGGGCCCAGGTTAGGGCCAGACAGATCCTAGAACATGCTGATTTGACGATAAAAGGTGAAATAAAGGAAGCAAAAGACCGGCTCAGCCAGGAGCTTGTGGAAATTGCAACACAAAAGGCCCAGGCAATTATTGCAAGGGATATAAAGGATAGTGATCAAGATCACTTGGTTAATGAATTTATTGACAGGGTGGAGAAACTACATTGATTGATTCAAAGATCTCGAGGAGATATGCCCGAGCCATGCTCGGCTTAGGGCAGGAAGACGGGCATTATAAAGACTACGGACAGAATCTCCAGGAATTCAGCGGTTTCTGTACTGACAACAACGAATTTTTTCAGGTCATTTCCAATCAGATTTTTTCTTTAGAGGACAGAAAAAAGATCCTTGAGGCTGTCTTGCAAAAAAGCCTGTTTCCTGATCTTATAAAAAATTTTTTAAGTCTTCTTCTTGATAAGAACAGAATTGGAGTTGTACAAGAAATCACCGATTACTATATTGAACTCACCGATGAGATTTCAAATATTACCCGAGCCGTTATCGTTACAGCCAAACCGGTGAAAAAAGACGCACTGGACAATCTCACAAATGCCTTAAAACAACTCACTTCAAAAGAGGTCAAGACAGAGGTGAACCAGGATGAATCTTTGATTGGAGGGGTTGTCGTAAGATTGGGTGATTTGGTATTGGACGGGAGTATCAAGTCCCAGCTTGAACGATTAAAAGAATCATTAAAAAGGGGTGTATATAACTAATGGAGATCAGAGCAGAAGAAATAAGTCAGGTAATTCGTGCCCAGATCAAGGACTATGACAAGAAAGTAGAGGTGAGTGAGACCGGAACCGTATTATCTGTTGGTGATGGTATTGCTCGTGTCTATGGGATTGAAAAGGCAATGGCCATGGAGATGGTTGAATTTCCAGGTCAGATTTACGGCCTGTGCCTTAATCTGGAGGAAGATAATGTAGGTATCGCCATCATGGGAGATGACTCCAAGATCAAGGAGGGCGATACTGTTAAGAGAACAGGCAAAATTGCAGAAATCCCCGTGGGTGATGCAGTACTCGGAAGAGTTATTGACGCTGTTGGCGAGCCTTTGGATGGAAAGGGACCTATTGATGCTACTGAGTTTCGACGCGTTGAGGTAGTAGCACCTGGGGTTATTGCACGCCAACCTGTCCATGAACCTATGTATACCGGCATCAAAGCCATTGATTCCATGACCCCGATTGGGCGAGGACAACGCGAACTGATTATTGGTGACAGACAGATTGGTAAGACCGCTATTTGTGTTGACGCCATTATCAATCAAAAGAACACAGATATATATTGTATCTATGTAGCAATAGGTCAGAAGAAATCCACCGTGGCGCAGGTCTATGACATTCTTGAACGCCATGGTGCCATGGAATACACCACCATTGTTGCGGCATGTGCAAGTGATCCTGCCACCCAGCAGTTCATTGCACCCTATTCCGGCTGCTCGATTGGTGAATACTATCGTGACACAAAACGACATGCGCTGATAATCTATGACGACCTGTCAAAGCAGGCAACCGCTTACAGACAGGTTTCACTTTTGCTTAGACGGCCGCCGGGTCGAGAGGCCTTCCCAGGTGACATTTTTTACAATCATTCCCGCTTATTAGAAAGAGCAGCCAAGCTAAACGATGAGTTAGGCGCTGGAACACTCACTGCCTTGCCGATTATTGAAACACAGGCAGGTGATGTCTCTGCCTATATCCCCACGAACGTAATCTCTATTACAGACGGACAAGTTTATCTTGAACCCTCCCTGTTCTTTTCAGGCATTCGGCCGGCAATTAATGTCGGGCTGTCAGTCTCTCGCGTGGGCGGTGCCGCTCAATCAAAAGCCATGAAAAAAGTTGCTGGAACACTTCGCCTTGACATGGCGCAATTCAGAGAACTGGAGGCATTTGCTCAATTTGGGAGTGATCTGGATAAGGCTACCCAGGATCAGCTTAACCGGGGACAAAGATTGGTTCAAGTACTGAAGCAATATCAATATGTACCCATGGTGGCTGAGGATCAGGTAGCCATTTTGTATGCAGCGGCCAATGGTTATCTTGATAAATGTCCTTTGGATGCTGTTTCTGAGTATGAGAAACAGATGTTGGAATTCTTGAAAAATAGATATCCAGAGTTGCTGAAAGACATTAAGGAAACAGATGATATAAGTAGTAAAACAGAACTGATGGCTAAAAAGGCCCTTGACGAGTTTGGCGGGATTTTTCAGCCGTCGTCGGACTAATTCCCTACTGAAAACTGATCAGGTCGAACTCAAGAATAGAGAAAGAGAATAAAATGGCAACATTGAGAGATGTCCTACAAAAAATAGAGGCCGTAAAGAAAACAGGACAAATTACAAAAGCCATGTATATGGTAGCAACGGCCAAGCTACGGGGCGCACAGGGCAGGATGGAGAGTTTTAAGCCCTATGCTTCTAAGTTTTCCGAAGTCCTGGGTCATCTGGAAAGACGAATAGAGCCGGATTTTCACCCATTACTTCAAAAGAAAGCAGAAGTCTCTAAAGTTGAACTGCTCCATTTCTCAGCTGACAGAGGGCTGTGTGGCAGTTTTAATGCTAATTCTATCAGCATGGCCGAAAGGTGGATCAAAGACAAGCAGTCGCGAGGCTTAGAGTACAGTCTGACAATTTTGGGTAAAAAGGCAAAGGACTATTTTAGAAAGAGAGAGTATAATATCACGGATAGCCCTGCCAATGATTCTGGCAATATTAATTTCTCGTTTGCAAATAAAATAACGAGGAACTTTGTGGACCGATATATTCAAGATGAGGTCGATGAAGTTTATATGCTGTATACTAATTTTGTGAGTATGGCGAATCAGCAACCCACATTGGTAAGACTTATTCCGATTATACCTCCAAAGAAGGACAAACAGGAAGAACAGGATACTGCGGCATATATGTATGAACCTTCTGCTGAGGATCTTTTGATCGACCTGTTGCCCAAACACATCAGTGTACAAATTCTTAATGCTTTTTTCCAAAACGAGACAAGTGAACATGCTGCCCGTATGGCTTCAATGGACAATGCTTCAAAAAACTGTAATGATCTGACAGATAATCTTACATTAGCTTACAACAAAGCTCGACAGGCGGCTATTACCGCTGAACTGATGGATATTGTCGGCGGCGCTGAGGCTCTGAAATAGGCATAATGGTTCAAAAAAGGAGGTCTTAATATAACTATGAATGACGGTAAACTTATTCAAGTCATAGGTCCGGTGGTCGATGTGGAGTTTGCAGAAGGGGAACTGCCTGAGATTTTTTCGGCACTGCTCATTACAAATCCTGGAATTGACGATACCGAGGATAACCTTGTTGTAGAGGTAGCACAACATTTGGGCGACAACGTTGTTCGGTGTATTGCCATGGATGTGACCGACGGTCTGGTTCGTGGTATGAAGGTCAAGAATACGGGGAAACAGATTCAGATGCCGGTGGGAGATTCTGTCCTTGGTCGAGTCCTCAATGTTGTCGGGAGGCCCGTGGACGGACTGGGTCCTATCAATTCAAATGAATTTTATCCTATTCACCGACATGCTCCCTCTTTTGAGGATCAAGATACTTCGGTGAATGTACTTGAGACGGGTGTCAAGGTTATTGATCTTCTCGTGCCATTTCCAAGAGGCGGGAAAATGGGAATGTTCGGTGGAGCCGGCGTTGGAAAGACTGTTGTAATGATGGAGATGATCAATAATATCGCATTACAACATGGTGGAATTAGCGTATTCGCAGGCGTCGGTGAAAGAACCAGGGAAGGAAATGACCTTTATCTCGAGATGAAGGAATCTGGTGTTTTAGAGAAGGCTGCGCTAATATATGGACAGATGACCGAACCACCAGGAGCCAGGGCAAGGGTATCTTTATCAGCCCTTACTGCGGCAGAATATTTCAGGGATGAGAGAGGCCAGGACGTCCTTCTATTTGTCGATAATATATTCAGATTCACACAGGCAGGATCAGAGGTATCCGCACTTCTCGGTCGTATACCCTCTGCTGTTGGTTATCAACCCACGCTAGGGACCGACCTGGGGGAGCTTCAGGAAAGAATTACATCAACAAAAAAGGGGTCCATTACGTCTGTACAGTGTGTTTATGTCCCGGCAGACGATCTTACAGATCCCGCTCCAGCTACCACTTTTGCCCATCTCGACGGCACAGTAGTTCTTGCAAGACCCATTGCTGAGCTTGGAATTTATCCTGCTGTTGATCCTCTGGATTCCACATCTCGAATCCTTGATCCCAATGTTGTCGGAGAAGAGCATTATAATGTTGCACGACAGGTCCAGCAGATCCTTCAAAAATACAAGAATCTTCAGGATATTATAGCAATTCTTGGGATGGATGAACTCTCAGATGAGGACAAAGTGACAGTTGCGCGCGCCCGCAGAATTCAACGTTTTCTGTCTCAACCCTTTCATGTAGCTGAAACTTTTACGGGTGCACCAGGCAAATACGTACCAGTGAAAGAAACAGTGAGGGGCTTCAAAGAAATTATCGAAGGAAAACATGATGCCCTGCCGGAGGCTGCATTTTATATGGTAGGTAGCGTTGAAGAGGCTCAGAAAAAGGGAGCAAAAATGAGCGGTACCGAGGAATAGAGGTGATTGACTGATGACGAGTTTGTATCTGGATGTTGTTACCCCTGAAAAGGTAATGGTAAGCAAGGAAGTGGACAGTGTCGTTGCTCCCGGCTCTTTGGGAGAATTTGGTGTCCTGGAGGGTCATATGTCCTTTCTCTCGGGAATTGAGCCTGGGGAACTTCGCTATACTTCATACGATGAAACAGAACATGTTTTTGTCAGTGGCGGTTTTGCAGAGGTCTCCGAAAACAAGATCTCTATTCTGGTGGATGCAGCCGAAGAGATGCATAATATTGATGTAAAACGTGCACAAAAGGCCCTGGAAAGAGCCAGAAAGAGGATAGAAGAAAGTCGGAATACAGAAACTCTTGATCTGCCAAGGGCTGAGGCAGCCCTAAAAAGAGCTAATGCCCGTATTGCGGCTGTCGGATAGACAAAATTGACATAACCACTCATGTTCTATCAAAAAGGCAAGTGCCATGTGGACTTGCCTTTTATTATTGACCTCTAAAATCATAAGATGTAAACTCAAAAAAAAGCGAGGGGAGTTTTATGAATTCAGTCGAGGAAACAGACCAATTCCAGTTGCTTGAGGAAAAGATAGATGGTCTTATTGAAACGATTACGGCATTAAGAAGAGACAAGGAATCTTTTGCTCAACGATTCCAGATTCAAGAAAAAAATCTCTCTGACCTAACTGAAGAACTGGAAATCCTTAGAACAATCAGAGATAAGGCCCGACAGAAGGTTTTTTCCTTGTTGGAAAAGATAGAAAAACTGGAAATTTAAGTTTTTTGGGGATGGCGTTTGAAAAAGCCGGCCAGAATCGAAATTTTTGATCATGAATATCTTATCAGGAGCGATGAAGATGAAGAACAGGTCCAAATCATCGCCCAATTTGTAAATGACAAATTTGTTGAGATCAAGGATAACGTAACGGGACTCTCTGAACTAAAGATAGCCATATTGGTAAGTTTTCACATTACTGCTGAATATTTCCAGACTTTGAAAAAACACGAAGATCTTACAAGTGATATTCAGAAGCGGTCACGGACACTGAATTATCAAATTGACTCCATTCTGACTTAAAGTTTTTAAAAACATCCTCTGTAATTGAACTGGTTTTAAAGAGGAGACCATATAAAGTTAGGATTAAAGATAATAATGGCGAATCAAACACAGAATTGTGATGATATAAAGTTAGACTAACTTGGTCAACGTAGATAACCGGCTATGCTCGGGTAATAGAAATTTCAAGATATTCTGATATTGCATAGCCCCTTCAACGGGTTTGGTCAACCCCCTTCGGCTTCTCTTTAAGCAATGATTCGCCCTCCGCTTTAATCTTTTCTTATTGTTTTGTTAATCCTAATGATATCAAGATGTTGATATTCTCTTTAAGCCCTTGTTCTTCATCTTGATTTAATAGATACAGGAGCGCGTAATTATTATGACCGCAACTTATATAATTGGGGCCCTTGTTGTAGGCCTGATTGCAGGTGTTTTTGCAGGTTTTTTTGCACGCAAGAAGATTGTGGAGAGCAGGGTTGATGCCATAGAGAAATACACCAAGAAGTTGCTTTCAGAAGCCCAGAAAGAAGCAAAAACGATCAAGAAAGAAGCCGTTCTTCAGGCCAAGGACACCCTTTATCAAATGCAGATTACGTTTGAGAAGGAGACAAAAGAAAAAAACGAACAGCTATCGATTCGGGAAAGCCGTTTTATTCACAATGAAGAAAATCTTGACAAGAAGATTGAGCAGATTGAAAAGAGAGAGGGAAGAATTGCTGAAAAGGAAAAAAGTGCTGATCAACTTGAAAAACAGGTAAAGAAAAAGGAAAGCGAGTATGAGCGCTTGATAGAAGACCAGATCAAACAGCTCGAGAAATTAGCCGGCATGTCCAGTGAAGAGGCCAAACAGCTCCTCATAAGTTCCATGGAAGCTGAGGCAAAACATGACGCCGTTCGATTGATACGAAGAATTGAGACTGAGGCCAGAGACCAGGCCGACCGGAAGAGCCAGGAAATCCTTGCATTGGCGGTAAAGAGATACGCTGGAGATTATGTAGCTGAAAAGACTGTTTCAGTAGTACACCTTCCAAACGAAGAGATGAAAGGAAGAATTATTGGGAGGGAAGGAAGAAACATCCGTGCAATTGAAGCAGCAACAGGTATAGATCTTATTATCGACGATACACCGGAAGCCGTTATTCTGTCAGGCTTTAATCCCGTAAGGAGAGAAGTCGCGAAGGTTGCATTAGAAAGATTGATAGATGACGGCAGGATACACCCTGCCAGGATCGAAGAGATTGTGGAAAAAGTTAACAAGGAAATAGAAATCTCCATTAAAGAAGCCGGGGAGCAGGCAACCTTTGACATGGGTGTCCATGGAATTAATCAAGACCTTGTCAAACTTATCGGCCGTCTGCGTTACCGTTCAAGTTACGCCCAAAATGTACTTCAGCACTCGATAGAGGTCGGTTTTCTCTGCGGTGTAATGGCAGCAGAACTTGGAGTGAATGTAAAACAGGCCAAAAGAGCCGGTTTGTTGCATGATATCGGGAAGGCCATAGACCACGAAGTGGAAGGGCCTCATGCACTAATTGGTGCAGATTTGGCCAGGAAATACGGAGAATCAAAACAAGTAGTCCAGGCCATTGCCGCTCACCACCAGGACGTCCAATCTGAGTCTATTTTAGCTGTTCTGGTCCAGACAGCAGATACACTTTCAGGGGCAAGGCCTGGCGCACGCCAGGAAATGTTGGGGTCCTATGTAAAGAGGCTGGAAGACCTCGAAAAACTCGCAATGTCCTTTAAAGGTGTTAGTAAGTCATATGCGATCCAGGCCGGACGTGAGATTCGTATCATGGTTGAAGGGAAGACAATTGATGATGACAACGCCGCTATTGTCTGCAAAGACATTGCAAAGAAAATAGAAAAGGAGCTAAGCTATCCAGGTCAGATAAAGGTCACCGTGATTCGTGAAACCAGGGTTGTGGAATATGCAAAGTAGCCCAGATAACAGGTGCCCTAATCCCACGGTTTTGTATTTTTTTTAGTAGTTTCCTTCACGGTTGTCGGTTCACAGTTCACAGTTTTTCCAATAAACTATGCAAGGATTGGTTTTGCTCATTGTTGTAGCTTTTTCCTTGCTCTCAACCCTGTTAGTAATAAGCGCAGGATGAGGATTAAGAGAAAACTGTTTAACCGACCGAAATGATGAACGAGGTCCAACGATTCAAGCGTCTCGAATATTGATTTCAATTTTCTGTTTTTCAACCGTGAACCGATAACTGGAAACCGTGAACGGTTACCCGTCACAATTACCTTTCATGGCCCAGTTGCTTCCGTCACCTGTATTGAAAGTTCAAGGCAAAGATGGCACACAGAAATTCAAATCTTGAGTTAAGGAATTATTGACAGAAACCTCACTGCCCTTCATCTAATATGAAACTATTTAAAATTGCTGGCTGGCACTTCAGTAACTTGACAAAGTCTTTGGCAAAGACATATTCTGGTTTTCATATATCTACCGGGTGTGGCGAAAACATGTCAAAACCAGGTCGAAAATGAATAAGGAAAAGAGGTTATATCTGATTGACGGAACAGCCTACATTCACAGGGCCTATCATGCCATCCGGAGGCTCTCAAATTCCACAGGACTTCCTACAAACGCAATATTCGGTTTTACCCGGATGCTACTGAAACTCATGCGGGAACAATCACCGGAATATGCAGCCATGTTTTTTGACACAAAGGGTCCAACTTTCCGGCATGAGATCTTCAGAGATTACAAGGCTAATCGTCCGCCAATGCCTGAAGATATGGCGGTCCAGATACCGTACATAAAGCATGTTACAGCAGGATTGAACCTTCCCATATTCGAAATGCCCGGTTTTGAGGCAGATGACCTTATTGGGACACTTGCACGCATGGCCCAGGAATCCGGATTTTATGTGATTATGGTCACAGGAGATAAAGATTTCCGCCAGCTTGTAACAGACATGGCAATCATTTTGGATCCTATGAAGGGGAAAACCATTGATGCTGGTTCCATAAGAGAATCCGGGGTTGAGCCACATCAACTGATAGATGTCATGGCCCTTTCCGGTGATGCATCAGACAACATCCCCGGTGTACCAGGTATCGGTCCAAAAAATGCACTTTCATTGATTCAAAGCTTCGTCAGCTTGAAGGGACTGTACGAAAAGGTAGATACAATTACCAGGAAGAAACAGCGAGAAAATCTTATTAAGTATAAAGATCAGGCATTTATGAGCAAGGAGCTCGTGACTATCAAGACCGATGTCCCCATTTTGTTAGATGCGGAAGCCCTTAAAGTCAAATCCTCAGATAATATCAGGCTCTCAAGGCTTTTTAAGGAACTTGAGTTCAGGGAATTTCAGCAGGATTTCCATGTATCCTCTGATTCTTCCAACAAAAGCTACAAATTAATTCAGGACATTAATTCTATTTCAGATCTAATTTCCGACCTTAAATCCGCAGGAACATTTGCCATTGACACTGAAACGACATCAAGATATCCCCTGCATGCAAATCTTGTTGGGCTTTCATTTTCCATGAAATCCAGTGAGGCCTTTTACATCCCTTGTGCCCATGAATACGCTGGGGTGCCAGAGCAACCTGAGCTTTCGGCGGTATTGAAATTACTCCAACCTGTACTCGAGAGTCCTGACATCAAGAAAATTGGTCAGAACATCAAATATGACTGGATAGTCCTTGCTCGTCATGGCATCAATCTTGACGGAGTCATGTTTGACACCATGCTGGCATCATATCTCCTTAACCCGTCAAAGCACGCTCATGGCCTGGACCAAATTGCCATTGATTTTCTTGATCACAAGACGATTAAATACCAGGATGTGACAGGGAAAAATGCCCTGGGATTCGCCGAGGTTCCCCTGGAAAAGGCAGTTCCCTATGCATGTGAAGATGCGGATATTACACTTATGGCAAAAGATGTCCTGATGTCAAAACTTGAAGAATTAGGCCTTAAAGAGCTTTTTGATAAAGTAGAGATGCCGCTTGTACCTGTCCTGATGAGAATGGAAATGGCGGGGATATGCGTGGAAAAGGAGAAACTCCATACGCTCTCAAAGGAATTTAGCATTCAACTTGAAGCGCTTGAAAGCAGGATATATGAAATCGCCGGAGAAAAGTTCAACATAAGATCATCCCAGCAGCTTGGGAATATACTTTTTGAAAAACTTAATCTGCCGTTGCAGAAAAAAACCAGGAAAAAGACAGGATATTCCACAGATGGTGATGTTCTTAGAGTGTTGGCAGGCCACCACGAACTCCCCTCCCTGATTTTGAAACACAGGACCCTGGCAAAACTGAAGTCAACATATGCAGATGCATTGATTGATCTAATAAACCCGGAAACAGGACGTATCCATACGTCCTACAATCAAACGGTCACTGCCACTGGGCGCTTGAGCAGCTCTGATCCAAATCTTCAAAATATCCCAATTCGTATGAGTGAGGGGCGTGAAATACGCAGGGCATTTGTACCAAAAGATGGGTGGTATCTTGTTTCAGCTGATTATTCTCAGGTGGAACTTCGCATACTGGCCCATTACTCAGATGACAGTATACTTGTAAAGGCGTTTAAGGACGATGAAGACGTCCATACCAGGACGGCAACCGAGGTGTTTGACGTAATCCCGGCTTTCGTTACTCCGGAACTCAGGAGACAGGCCAAGGCAATAAACTTTGGCATCATTTATGGCATGAGCGCCTATGGCCTTTCAAAACAACTTGATATAAGCCATGGCAAGGCAAAGACATATATTGAGAACTATTTTGCAAGGTACAAAGGTATTAAACACTTTATGAATCAGACAATAGAAGATGCCAGGACTACAAAAAGGACAAGCACCCTTCTGGGACGGATCCGCTTTCTGCCTGATATAAACAGCCCAAACCGAAATATTCGCCAATTTGCCGAGCGCACCGCAATTAATACGCCGATCCAGGGGACAGCTGCAGATCTTATTAAAATAGCCATGATAAAAGTTGACGCTGAATTTCAAGAGAGAAAGCTTAAATCCGCAATGCTTCTCTCAGTACATGATGAACTTGTCTTTGAAGTATCACCGGATGAACTCGATGAGGTGAAGGGACTTGTCAAGGAAACCATGGAAGGTATCTGGGCACTAAGGGTCCCGCTTAAGGTTAATATGGCAAGCGGTAAGAATTGGGATGAGGCACATTAATCCCTAGGGCCGAGAGATGCGTCATGGAGAAAAATCTTATGACTTCACTTGCCCCCGGTCTTTTTAAAAACTTTTTTGAGTAATACGAAATGACCATGAAGGATAATAAATCGTTTCAAGATAAGGATACGTTCTATATCGGTATTGATGCAGGATCTGTCAGTCTAAATTGTATTGTTATCAATGACAGAAGAGAGATTGTTCACGAATTTCCTTACATGCGCCACGTTGGCAAGGTGGAAGAAAGAACTCTATCCCTTATTCAGGACCTTTACGACAAATTTGGAGAAGAAAAGATTGAGGCGATTGCCTTTACCGGGAACCATGGGAAAAAAATCAGCGAGCAATTAGGATCCCTTTACGAATTCGAGACCATCAGCCAGGTCATTGGTGCTGTTTTTGTTGCGCCCACAGTAAAATCAATTATCAGCATGGGTGGTCAGAATACAGCGCTTTTGCAGATTAGTCATTACCCTGCCGGCGCTGAAACATTACATGACGAAGGTTCCCAGGTGCATGGCGACTGGGAACTGGAATACTTCAACACAAATGGTCCCTGTGCCTCAGGAACCGGATCTTTCATCGAGCAGCAGGCAGAGAGACTGGCCACGTCATTGTATGCCGAAAAACCGGATGTATCTCAAAATCACATTGACAAAATACTAACTGACTTCATTAAACTTGGTCTAAATAGCCGGAAACCTGCAAACGTGGCCTGCCGGTGCACTGTATTCACGAAGTCTGACATGATTCACCTTCAGAACAAGGGAGAGAAGTTAGAAGATATCATCTATGGCCTGCACATTGGAAATGCCAGGAATTATTTGAGTACTATTGTATCCAATCGGGTGCTTGAAGAGCCAATCCTTTTTATTGGGGGACTTTCATTAAATGATCTTCAGATCAAAGCCTTCAAGGACTATTATCCGGCTCTCGTTATCCCTCCCCATAGCACATCCATAGGCGCTCTCGGCGTAGCAGTACAGGCCCTTGAATCAAAAAGGAAAGACAGAGTGGGACTTGATGAACTTAAGGCCAGGCATGCCGAAACGAATATATCTGTGCCTGTAGCACCGAGATTGGAGCTAAAATATACGGTTTTTTCAAAGTCCAATGAGGTAAAAAAAATTCCATTGGCCAAAAAGACCGGGGTATATCTTGGTATAGACATTGGGTCGACAACTACCAAGTACGCCCTGATAAACGAAAACCGTGATATTATTCACAAAAGCTATGTGCATACCCAGGGCAAACCTATAGAGGTTACCCAGAGGCTTCTGAGGTCTATACATGACGATATCGGCAAAAAGATTGAGATATTAGGCACGGCTACGACCGGTTCAGGCAGGAACGTCGTGGGAGATTTTCTCAATGTAGATCTTATTATCGATGAAATAACGGCCCATGCAAGGGGTGCCGTTCAGATTGACCCGGAGGTAGACACAATTTTTGAGATCGGAGGGCAGGATTCCAAGTACGTCCATCTTACCAATGGTCATCCCCTGGATTTTGACATGAACAAGGTGTGCGCGGCCGGTACAGGTAGTTTTCTGCATGAACTGGCCAATAAGTACGGGATCAATATTGTGGGCGAATTTGAAGAGATCGCCCTTTCATCAACCATGCCCGTTAAATTGGCCGAGAGGTGCACGGTGTTCATGGAATCAGATCTTGTTTCCTATCTTCAGAAAGGTGTGAATCAAAAGGACCTCATAGCCGGCTTATGCTATGCAATTGTTTATAATTATCTGAATCGTGTCGTCGGAAAAAGGAAAATAGGCCGGAGAATCATGTTTTTGGGAGGCCCTTCTTTAAACAAGGGGGTAGTGGCCGCCTTTGAAAATGTCCTTGGGCGAAGCCTGATAGTACCGCAACACAGGGAGGTCCTGGGGGCCTATGGGGCTGCCATCAGTATCCTGGATAAATTTCGCATCGATGACAGGGGCAAGAGTACCTTCAGAGGGATTCAGAGTGCTATAAATGATCGGATGGAATTTGTTGAAACGGTCTGTCACGCCGACCCCAACTGCCACAACGAGTGTAAACTCAAGATTTATGACTTTGATGGTCGCCGCAGCATCTGGGGAGGGGAGTGTGGTCGTTATGAACTGATAAAAACCATGGGGACTAGGAAGGAGGACTTCTTTGAATTAAGGCAGAGCGTCTGGCAGACATATATTGCCGGCATGTATGAAGAGATACAGGAGAAACCCTTGATGGAGGTGGACGGTCGACCTACGGTGGGAATGCAACGGTCACTTTATGGATATCAGACAGATATTTTGTGGGCCCATTTTTTTGACCAGCTCGGATTCCGACTTGTCATGACGCCACCCACCAACACGCATATCTCCAAAACCGGTATAGAAACAATGATTGCCGAGACCTGCTATCCGGTAAAGGTCTCCCACGGACATGTAAAATATCTGATAGGAAAAACAAGATATCTTTTCATACCCACAATTATTACGATGCCGACACCGAACCCTTCTGAAACAGGATTCTATTGTCCCATGGTCCAGTCCAATTCCTATATGGTCCGGATGGCCCTTGACATCGACCCAGAATCTATTTTAAATCCTATACTTCATCTGAATCACGACCCGGACACCCTTGCGTTAGAGATTTCGGAACAAATGCAATCAAAGCTTGGGATAGGCAAAACCAGGATAAGAAAGGCACTTTACTATGCCCTGGACAGGCAGCATCAGTTTGAAAGCGAGCTCTTCAAAAAGGGACACGAGATTTTTGAAACCCACAGTCCTGATGAGCCAATGGTCGTTGTGACAGGCCGCCCGTATAACCTCTATGATAAAAAACTGAATTTAAGGCTTGGTCAGAACCTTTCAAAGGCAGGGATCACTGCCGTGCCAATGGATTTCATTGACGTATCTACGGTGGACCTTTCAGATTTTCCGTCCATGTACTGGGGGCTGGGTGCCCAGATACTGAGAACTGCAAAATTCATCAGGGAACATCCAAACTTCTTTGGCATCCATTTGACCAATTTCAGCTGTGGCGCTGATTCGTTCATTGAGCACTTTTACAAGCACATCATGGGGGAAAAGGCATATCTGATCCTCGAACTGGATGAGCACAGCGCTGTGGCAGGTGTCATGACCCGGATTGAGGCCTACAGAAACGTCATTGAGAACACCATGCAAACATTGAAGACTAACTTGATACAAAACCTGAAAGTAGCTAATTAGAATCCAAATAAAATGAATGAAAATAATGTCTTAGACTTTCAATCATTCGGAGAAAATATAGGTCATTTTGACCTCAGGAACAAAACGGTTCTAATCCCAGAGATGAACAGGATTGGTTGCCATCTTCTTGCAGCCACGTTCAGAGGATTTGGTATCAATGCCCAAGTTATGGCTACCTGTAAGGGACTCGACCTTGGAAAAGAATATACATCCGGAAAGGAATGTTACCCCTGCCAGATTACCTTGGGGGACATCCTTTTTTTCATGGGACAAGAACAGAAAAGGCTGGGCGATTCCTTTAATCCCGAAGAATATATATATTTTATGCCCGAGGCGGATGGCCCATGCCGGTTTGGGATGTATAATAAATACCAGCGAATTATCCTGGATTCTATTCCAGAGTTGAAAAACCTGAAGATTGGTACCCTTACTACGAAAGACGGATATTCCTTAACAGGTTTGATTGAGAAGTCACAGGTAAAAGACCTCCGTAAAGTCTTGTATCTCTCAGTGGTTGTTGGTGATAT
>Ga0075124_10000534_pt1 | contig 17669 bp, 21 predicted proteins | sample AntAceMetag02UKS_FD_69809 | JGI IMG/M metagenome (GOLD analysis project Ga0075124, IMG submission 69809) | Saline lake microbial communities from Ace Lake, Antarctica - Antarctic Ace Lake Metagenome 02UKS | ecosystem: Environmental > Aquatic > Non-marine Saline and Alkaline > Saline | place... | reverse complement strand
AATTTTAGGAACAAATGTATCCGGTGGCGGTTCAGGAACTAATCAAATTAGTAACAGTGGTTATGTAACAACTATTTCTGGAGGTATTATTACTACTGGAACTTTAAATGCTAATAATTGTACTATTACAAATATAAATGCCAGTAATATAAATACTGGTACTCTTAGTGCCATTACAGTTCAAACATCTTCTGGTAACGAAAGAATTAAATTAATTAGCGATACTATCCAATTTTATTCAGGAGGAGCTTTAAAAGCCACTTTAGACGGAACTTCTTCTGGAAATGGAGGAATAAGAAGTACTGGAGATTTTTATGTAGCAAATAATAAATCATATTGGATTGCTGATACAACAGGTGGTTCAACTAAATATGGAGGCATTGGTGTTAGCAGTTCAAATCATATGATTATAACTTCTGGAACCTCTAATAATATATATATTCAAAATAATGCTGGCTCTTCTTTAGTAAGTATTTTTGATGGTTCACAAACTATTTTTTATGATGGTATAAATTGTGAAGGTAATTTTAATGTAGATGATGATTATACTGCTAGATTTGAAGGAATAGCTGTTTATTTTAGAAATAGTACATATACTAACGCTAGAATACAGGGAAGTTCCACTGCAATGACATATGAAGCTCCTAGCGACCACAATTTCTATGTTGGAGGAACAGCATCGGTTGATGCCGTAATAGATGCTAATATTTGGACTAATGGAAATTTATTAGCGGCTGGTACTAAACCATTTTTAATAGCTCATCCAGATGGTTCAAATAGATTATTAAAATATACTGCTCAAGAAAGTCCGGAAGTAATTTTAAGACATAGAGGAAAAGGAAACACTGGAACTTCTGGAATAATTAAAATAAAACTACCTGAACATTTCACATTAGTAACTGAACCTACTGGAAACGTAACTGTTAATTTAACTTCAATAGGTAATCATAATATATTTTTAGAAAAAGAACCTACTAATAGTGAAATAAACGTTGTTAGCAGTGACTTCAATGTTAGTTTTCATTATGAAGTTATGGCTGTCAGAAAAGGATACTTAAATTCTTTAGTAGAAATTGACATAAATGATAAAAATCTTCCTGAAAATGATAAGATTATAGTAGATGCTGTGAATAAAAGAAAAAAAATAGCAGATGAATATATAGAAAAACTTCCCAAAGTAACCAAAAAATAATATAATAAACATATGGCAAGAAACTTTTACAAAAAAGATGGTAGCTACTATTACTCTGATAATAATCAGAAGATTTACGACATTCCTGAATTACAAGCAGCAGCTCAAGCAGGGGGGCAAGAGATAGCTTATGAAGAGACTCAAGCAGCAATGGAACAAACTTATAATGATGCTCAGGCTTCCAATCCGGAGCTACAAAATGCTACTGAAGGTGGTAGTTCGTTAGAAGAAATTATCAAAGCTTTAGAAACTGGTGATTTTTCAGGAGTTCTTGATTTCAATGGGCAACCTTTTAGTGCAGCAGAACAAGAAAAAGCAAGAGTAGATGCTGAAAAAGCTAATTCTCTTTATTATAACCAACTGCAAGAAAAAGAAACTGCTGATGCTGAAGCTAGTTTAGCTCAACAGCAAGCTGATTATCAGGACTATTTAATAAATTCTGGTCAAGCTTTTGAAGCTGACAAAGCAAAGTCAGACCAACAATCTGCTAATCAAGGAGTTCTTTTTTCCGGTAGTAGAGTCCAAAAAGAAAAGAATTTGCAAAGAGCTTACGAGCAGGATGAAGCTTATACTAGAAATAAAGTATCTAGGAATATTGGTACTACAGCTCAAGATTATCAATATAAATATGGTAATGATAAAGCTAGCGGACTTAATCAATATTATCAATTAGGTGGAAATACCTACAATCCAAATACAGCTCGTAATGGAGTTGGTTCTTCTGGTATATCAAGTGTTTATAATACAGGTAATTATACTTATGATGGTACTAGAAATACTGAAAGAAGTGGAAATACTGCTACTAGGGCAGCTGGTTATCTTTGGAATAAGGGTAATAAACTTTTAAGTTCAGGATATAATAATCAATATTAAATATATGGGAAATCAATTAGTAAATCTTTATAGAAATGTTAGCCCAGAGAGTAATCCACTATCTGTATTTTCAAGTCCTTCAGTTGGTGGTAGTAATTATAATCCTCAAAATGCTGGGACTTACAATCAACAAACTCAAACAGAAACCTTACCTTATGGTGGTGGTAGTTTTAATCCGGCTGGAGAATCAAAAATTACGCCAGCTCCTATTTTTACAGGAACTGAAGATTCTAAAAATTCTTCTGATGGTTTGAATTATGATAAATACAAAGACCCCCAAACAGGTAAAATAATGTCACCGGTAGAATATGCTAACTATTTAGCTAGTAAAATTCCTAAAGGTAGTGGACAAATTTCTAATTATGCCGGAGATGCTATTACAAATCCTAACCAATCCGCTAATGAACTTATTGGTAGAGCTACAGACTTAAATAATGCTCGTAATGATATAGCTACTGGAACAACTGACCCATACAAAGTAGGTAGTCAATCTGGTATTGCTTACAGTCCAGAACAGTTGAAAGCTATTGAAAATGCTTATGCTGGAATTTATGACCCAGCTTTGAATGATGTATTTTCAAGATTGAAAGATAAACAAGCTGAAGATAAACAGAAGGCAGATTTAGAAACTTCTATGAAAGCTAAGGTATTTTCTACTAATGAAGCTATCAGACAATGGAAAGCAACCACAGGCACTGGTAAAAGTTACAATGGTTCTGGCGGTGGAGTAGATGATGATACTTATAACTTTTCAGATACTCAATTAAATAAAGGTGCATCTTATGCTGGTATGGATAGGGTTACTTTTGATGCTATTGAAAGTGGAGCTATTAAAAATTTTTATATTAATATGCCTAATATTTTTGATGAATATCAAAATAAAAATATTCCATTTAATGAAGTATTTATGAATGATTTAAAAGCTATTGAGAATGGTGAAAAAACTTCAGGAGAAGTAGCTGAAACAGTTAATAAAACACAAATTCCATTAGAGGTAAAAGCATATTTACTACAGCAAATACCTAAATTATCAGATGAAGAAAAAAAACCTGATGGTTTCTGGGGAAATGTAGGAAGAGGACTTTCTATTATGAGAGACTTAGTAACAGGTAAAGAACATTATGACGAATAGAGGTTATAACATAGTTATGGAAAATAATACTGGTTATAAAATAGTTTATCCAAATGACGATAAACCTCTTTCTGTTGTAAAATCTCCAAAGACTCCTAATGTTTCTGTTAAATCAAACGTTAATGTTGTAAAATCTCCGGAGACTCCTAATGTTTTTGTTCAACCTAGACCAGGAGTTGTTAATCCTTATGCTCAAGTACAGCAATCAAGAATACCTGTAAATAAAGCAGTAAATAATCAAAGTGTCAATGTAGTCAAACCCCCGGTTCCAGTTGCTCCTAAAAATTTTAATGCTACACATTATGACCCAATGGACCCTCTGCAAACAAAGCCAAATCCTGACGGGATTGGTGCTTTCAATAGATTAGTAGAGTTTGGAGATGTAGCAACTGGTCAATGGAATATACCTAAAGATACTTTTATTAAAGTACCTGAATTATCAGATGTTAAAACTCCATATGGTATGGGTGTTTTTAGAGTTAATGATAGAAAAAATGAAAGATATAATCTACCAAATTCTCCAAGTTTCGATATTGCTTTACCAGTTGGAACTCCAAACAGAGAAGCTCTTCAACGGAGAATTGGTAATAGAGATATGACTTTTGAACCAGCTCAAAATAATGTTAATGTTGTTGAATCTCCAGAAACTCCAGAGGTAAAAGCAGTTGCTCGTTCAAAATATAACCTTCAGAGACCAGAAGACTTCAATCCTTCTCAGTTTGATGATTCAAATCTTTTTGATAAACTAACAATGAAGTTGTTAGATAAACCGGTAAAATGGTTAGAAAAAGGATGGGAAGCTGAAAAAGGATGGGATGAAATGGATACTGGTGATAAAATAAAGGCAACTTTAAGAGAACTACCATCTACAGCATTTAGAGAATCTTTATTTGCAGGTTCCGGAGTTTTAGGAACTGTAGAAGGATTATTTGGTGCGGCTGAATGGTTAGGAATAGACGCAGCTAAAACACCAGGTGATAAAGTTAAAGAATGGAGAGATGTTAGTACTCCAAAAGAAGCTACTTTTGTAGATAATCTTTTTTCCGGTATAGGTTCAATGGCTACTTTTTATATTCCCGGTGTTGGAGCTATGAAAGGAGTTCAACTTTTAAGCACATTTTCTCCTAAATTAGCAATGTTAGTTGGTGGTTCAGTTATGACATTACTTGAATCTGCTACAGAAGCTGGAGATACTTATAGAGAATCGACTGCAAAAGGAGATGACAAAAGTTTAGCAAAATCTAAATCTGACTTCGTATTTTATTCAAATGTTCTTTTACTTGGCATAACAAATAAATTTGGTATGTTCAATGATGCGATTAAGAATACATTAATAAAAATGTTAGTTTCAGCACCTTTAGAAGGTATTCAGGAATTTGGTCAAAGTGTTCTTAGTAATACTGCCAATGAAAAACCTTGGAGTGAAGGAGCTGTTCAATCTGGTATCATTGGTACTATACTTGGTTTATTTGGAGGTGGAGCTATAGACACAAAATCACCAGTACCAACTGAACTTCAAGAAAAATTAAAAGAAGAAATAAAAAAATTTACAGATAAAGCATCTGAAGGAGTTAAAGAATATATAAAAAATCCAAAGATTGGAGCTAGTATTGAAGATGTTTCTGGTAGAACATTAGAGGAAAAATTTTTAGAAGTCAAACCTGCACAGGAACAATTATTTACCGAAACTAAACAGGGTGAATCTACTAAACAAGATGAATCTAATGTTGAAGTACCTACTCAATATGAAGAATCTTTATTTGCTACGGGAGAGGAAACACCAGTTGATACTATTGAACAAATTACTAAAGGATTACCTCCTGATATTCTTTCAACTATTGAAAAACCAGAGAAAGTTTTTGAGATGGCTATTAGAACTCCTAACGATAAAAAGGTTGGTTTTATTGATAAAATTTTACGTACTCCTTGGAGAGTTATGAGAAGATTTGGAGTTCAAAAACAATTCCGGGCACTTATACAGGCTTATGAAAATTATGTTCTTGAAATGCCTCAAAATATGAATATAATTAGAGAGTGGTCTGAAATACTTCCTAAAGAAAATACTACAAGAGTTTTTGATTCTTTAGATGGTAAGAATGTTAAATTAAATGGAAATATAGAAATAGGAATAGCTAAAGAGATTAGAGGATGGATGGACCAGTGGGCTGTTAGATTAAAAGTACCAAAAGGTCAACGTATTTCAGAATATATTCCTCACATATTTGAAATGGATGATAAAGGTGATGTTCCTGAAATTATATCAGCAATGATTGCAGATAAACAAGCAAAAAGTGTTTATAATCCTTTTCAACTTCCAAGAAAAGGTGCTGAAGGATACAAAAGAGACCTTTGGGCAGCTTTGGAAGCCTATACAAAAAGAGCTACTCGTAAAGCAAATCTTGACCCAGCATTAGAAGAATTTAATAAAGCTACTGCCAGTCTTACAGAACCTAGTCAATTAAAATATATTGAAAGACGTATCTCAACTCTCAATATGAGACCTACTGAGTGGGAACAAGCATTTGACAATACAATTAAAAAAGTATTTCCTAAAACTGGTCCACGTCCTACTTTAAGAGCAACTTCAACCGTTAGAAAAACTATTTCACGTTCTAAAATAGGTGGTTCAATGACCTCTCTTGCAAAGAATCTTACCCAGGGCGTTAATACTTTAGCTGAACTTGGTGAAAAATATACTGTAATAGGGTATATGGATTTAGTTAAATTTGGTTATAAAGAATTAAAAGAAAATAGTGTTTTAAGAGATTCATTTTATAAAGATACAAAATATAACGCTCTAAAAAGATTTTCTGAAAATACTGACAAAGTATTATTTTTTAATATGAATTTTTCAGAACTTATTAATCGTGGAGCTGCTTATTATGGTGCTAAACAAAAATATCTTGATGGAAAAATAACTCCTAAAGAATATGAATTATGTTTTGGAGAAGAGATGTACAAAAAAGTTGAACCTTCTGGAGCTGCTGTATTTGAACCTACTATGGAAGAAGCTATTCAGTATGGAAAATTTATATCCGAAAAAACACAGTTCTTATTTGGTCCACTTGAAACTCAAGGTATTTTAAGTAGTCCAATATCAAAAACAGCTCTTCAATTTCAAACATTTTCTTTGAAACAAGCTGAATTTACTGTTAATATGTTAACAGATAAAGATTACAAAAAACTTGCTAGGTATTTATTTTATTCAACAATGATATTTTCTTATATTGGTAGAGCTTTTGGTATGAAATGGGATGATTCTATTAAATTCTGGAGATGGGGCAAACCACCTATTCTTCAATTTTTATGGGATGATTTGTGGAGACAAGTTATTGTTGGTAAAGATAAATATGGAAATGTTCTTAGTAATAAAGAAAAGGCAAAAGTTCTAGGTAATTCTTTTCTTACAAATGTTATTCCCGCTGGAGCTCAAATAAAAAAGAGTGTTGAAGGGTTCAATGCTGTGAATGAAGGAAAATCAACAACTAAGAGTGGTAATTTTCAATATAAAATAGACAAAACTCTGGGTAATTATATTAGAGGAACTTTATGGGGTAAATATAATTTGCCACAAGCTCAGGATTATTATAAAGAACAGGAAGATAAGAAAAAAGCTGCTGCTAAAAGAAGAGATGGGACAACAAATAGTAGTGGAGGATACAATATATCATATTAAATAAAAAAGACCCGGCTCGTTAGCTAGGTCTTTTTTTTTACTTCAATTCCAGTACTGCTAGTATCAGAGGGATAAAATTTATTGCGGTTTTATTTGTTCCATTTAACTTCAATTCTTTTATTAGTACTTCTTCTGCCCTAAGTGTTATCTCCGGAGTAATCTCAATTGACATCTCCTTAGCAACTTGAGTTAATATTAATCCGAATTCAAATGCTATTGTTAGAGTTTTATCATTATGAAAAGGAATTTTAAACCTTAGGTTCAACAGTTTCTGCAGTAGCATTTGCAACTTTATCTTCGCTTTTTGCATCTTCATTTTTTTCTTCTTTAGGTTTATTATCTTCAACTTTTTCTTCGTCCATTTTATAATTTTCAGTATCAGTGTAATAAACGATTTTTTTAAGAAACCCTTGTTGAGTTAAAACTTCTTCAGCCGAAACAACTAATTGTAATTGCTTACATAAAGTTTCAACTGCTTTAACTTTCTCTTGGCTTTTTACTTTCACTTCTTCTTTTGTCATAATTTTTTTTATTAATAAGTTATTATCTTAATTGAAGATACGGTTTTCATAAAATTATCTAATAATGGGTCCCAACTCCAGCTACCTTCGCTCAATTTTGTTATTATATAATCCATAAAGTTATATTTCTTTTATAAAATCTTGATACGCTTTACTAATTTCATTAGCAGATTTAACGATAAGTTTTTCCATTTTTTCTATTTCTCTTTCGTCAAATTCACGATGAAAACTTTTAATTTTTCCAGTAATTTGGACAGCTTTTTCATTTTCTCTCCAAAAATCATCTACTTCTATTGAACCTTCTTTGGTCTCAATCCAATCTAAATCACAATATTCGGGCATTTTACCAGTACTATGCTTCAAAGCGACCGCATAGAAGAGCAATTGACCGTGTTTTATGACTCTAGCCTTAGTCCAGGGTATCTTTCCGGTCTTTTTTTCACGAAAAATGTTCCTTTTTGGGTCATAATCATCAAGATAAGACAGAATTGGTACTCCACAAACGTCAGTTCGTATCTCAAATTCACTTATTTCATATACTTCTAAGTCTGGGAGCAACTCTTTATACTTTCCATTCTGTATTAATTCAGCAATACCTTTACCAAATCTAAGATACTTAGTGTTTAATTTTTTACCACACTCAAAATATTCTCTTCTAAATCTTCCCGGACTGGAATTCCAACAAGACATTGAAGACCAGGAGATATAATTTCTAGGTAATATTAATTTATCCATTGAATTGTTTTGATTTAATATCAATTAACGGTGCTAGAGTAGCTTTGTCTTCATCGGTTAATTTAACTGAAGCATAAACTTGAGTAATAATTAATTCTAAAGCTTCTTTACTCATACAAGATTCAACAGCACTCGTAGCTTTAACTAGAGCAACACTGCTAATAGGAGAAGGGATAGGAGTAGAAGCTGTAATAGTAGAAGCTGTAACTATTGGGTTAGGTGGAATAGGGTCGCCAGTAGTATCTTGAGGAGGAATATAAGGTGTAGGAACTGGAGTAATTATTGGAGCTGGAGGAGTTGGTTCTGGTCTTTTCCCATTTACTAAATAGTATTCTTTCCACAATTTATTCATATGAGGAACTATAAAATCGTGAGCTTCTTCCAATGAGTTAGCTTTTACAATAATTTCTGGCTGAATATTTCCGTATTGAACAGTGGGAATTACCATTTTAATTCCATAGCTAACTATTGTAGGTGGTTTTTTCTTTACCGGTTTTTTCTTTGTAACTTTTGCTTTTGTCATTTTATTTGCGGTTAAAATTTATTAGAATTTAATAGTTGTAAATCTTAAAGATGGATTTTCTGTATAAGTTGCTGTTCCTACGCTTTGTTCAGTAGCTTTTTGAGCTTTGAACGCTTCTTCTAGTGTAGATACTTTATCAGTATATTTCCAAGTTTTTAGACTAGCAATGGTAAATTTACCAACTGCTAAGTCAATAGCTTTTTCTTCAGTAGCTACTAGATTTTCAACTATTTTTACTTTGAGCTTGTCTTTTTGCCCAGTCAATAGTTTGATTTGAGCGTCAAGAACAGCATATTCTTCGTAGATTTTCTTGTCCATACATTTTTTATTTATTTATAAAGGTAGGTTTGACAAGTATTTTTATACTCATCAATGACAGCTCTAAAAATCTCACCCTCTGTGGAGTTAGTTTTTTTTGCTAACATTTTTATATACTTTTGTTGGTCCGGTCTAATTCTAGTATTTACTCTAGCCATTGGTAAGGCTCTTGATTTTGTATCCATATTATTTTTTTATAATTTAATTATTTTTTCTGATATTTCCTCCGCTGTTTCTTTTGATATTGAAATTATTCCTTCATCTCTCATTTCTACTACTTTATAAAATCTTATAAAACAGAATTCATCTTTAAATTTTATGATTAAATAGGCAGGCATTGGAGGAGCACTAACTCCGTCGCAAGGTTTAGGACGACTTATCTCATCGGAGAATTTCCATACCAACCCATTTTTTTCCATAGCAATAGCACCATCCCATTGAACTTTTCTTATTTTAGCGAACTGGAATGATTCATTTTGGGTTTGTTTAAGTTCGTAGTAACAATAAAATTCTTTTTCTCGGAAATACTGATTTAATAAAGTATTCCATTTTTGTTCTCTTTTCATATAGGTATTATATCATATGTCGCCGTCACTTGTCAATTAAATATTAAGTGTAAGTTTTCTTTGTTTCAAATGTTTTCTTCAACGACCACCCGCCCCTTTTAATCCTTAATGTCAGTGCACTGGGGCTACAGCCTAGTTTTATTGCCGCTTCTTTCAGCGTTTCTCCTTTATATCTCACATTATTTATTCTATTATTCATCTGTTCGGTTTTTGTAGCCCACCGACAATTCGATTTGGAATAACCTTTATTGTTATTTATTCTATCCAAAGACAACCCTTCTTGTGGCAACTCCATATCATCTATAAAAGCTTGGATAGATTCTCTCCACCTTTTGCAAACCTTTATACCTCTGCCACCATAATATTTATAATCTTTATTCTTCGGATTACCACACCTATCAACCATTTGATACCACCTTCTATATATTTTAGAAATACCGCCAGTAGCATATCCGTGTTTTTTATGTTTTTTTGTCATATGTTTAGAGAGAGCTTTTCTTGAAAATCTTGCCCACTCATAATAGCGTCGTGGCAATCTTTGTCACATCCTTCAACTACTAAATGAATATATAAATTCTTTTTTAAATGATTTGCCCGGAGGACTCTCCCCATTGATTGTTCATAATCTACATATCTCCAGGATTTACTGGCATAAATCACGCAAGGGAATGTTGGGAGCTCATATCCGGATGAAATTGAGCTTTGAGCTACAATAATATGTGGTTCAGGACTTTCATTTACAGTTCTAATAAAGCTTCTATCTTTCGTTTTTCCATTCAAAACTGACACTTTATACTCATTTTCTCGTAAATTCTTCGCAATTTCTTCAATTTGGGCTGTATAATTAGCAAAAATTAGTAATTTTGGGAACTCTTGAGCTCTTTCTAGTATATAATCTATCTTATTTGACTTAAAAATGGTAGTTTGGTTAGTCATTTGGTCAATTTTACCTTCTAATTCTTCAATTTTCTTACCATAAAGCACTCCATTTTCTATAGTTCGAAGCCTAGAGCGTCTAACAAGCGGGTCTGCCTCTAAATAAGACATTTCTTTTACTGCTTTTTTCTGTTGCCCGGTAAGTTCAATCATAACTGTTTTGTGACTTTGCTCTGGAACGTCAAAAAAGTCATTTAAACTACCGGTATATCCAAAATATTGAACTAAATCAGCTAATCTTTGTTTTATTTCATCACTTTTTTTAGGCATCCAGATTCTCCGGACTCCTCCCATTCTAACTTCGGTGTAATAAATATCCCGGAAAGCTGCAAAATCCCAGCTTTGACCAAATAAATTTCCTATGGCCCACATACTCATTGGCTTTGGAACTGGAGTAGCTGATAATAAATATAGTCTTCTAGGACTGTGTTTATCAATATAACCTTTAGTAGCTTCAAATATTTGGGAGGCTTTAGGTCTCTGGATTCCATTTTTCTGAACATATGATGGCTGGACTCCTAAATTATTATGGCACTCATCAATGATAACTGTTTTAAAATAAGGTAGCTCATCCCAGACTTTTCTTAAATCTTCTTTACTGATAACTTTCAAATTAACTTTGGTTTTCCATTTCTCATTTTCATTCTGCCAGGTTTTATCTTCTCTTTGCTGTTTAGGACAAATAACTAGAGTTTTTCCTTCAGCTAATTCCAAAGCAATTCTAGTTTTACTAGCCCCGGTACCTAAAAATAATCCACACTTGAGTTTGTCTTCTTTAAGTATTTTCTTTTGGTGAGAATACAACGGTGGTATTTTATTTTGACTCATATCTGTTTCCTTTTTTATTATTTTCTTTAACTTCTAGTGGTTGTAAATTTTTAAGATTCCAGCATTTTTTAAATTCAATATCATCAATGTCTATATATTTAAACCAACTTCTAGGTTTTTTATGGTCTATTTGCCAATAAGACCCATAATTATTCCAATTCATTTTTGAATCAAACTGTTTTTCTAAATGAACTATTAAATTTTCTAATGAATAACCAACTAATCTTTCCCAACTCATTCCGTTTTTCTTTTGTTTTATAGATAATTTTATAAAATTACCTATATTCTGTTCAAGTTTGAATTTAAAATCAACCAGCCTTCTTTCTTTTTGATATTTATTACGATATAGCTTTCTCTCTTCTTTATTTTTTTTTGCCCATTTCTTATTTTGATTTAATTTTTTATCTTTATTTTTTTGATACCATAAAGCCCAATCTTCTTTTATTTTTTTCTTATTATTATCTCTCCAAATTTTACTTTCAATTTTTCTTTTTTCTTTGTTATCGTCTCTCCATTTTTTATTGTATATTTTTCTCTGTTTTTTATTCATATTATTTATTGTACCAATCTACATCTTCTAAGTCAGAAGATTGAGATTGTTTAACCCATTGTGAACTTAATTCAATTCCTACAAATTTAGCTTCAGAACCTGCATAAGCCCGGGGTTCATATGTAAATCTATTTCCTTTGGCTCCGTAAGCTCTAACTTCTTTTGTAAATGTAATATTAGCTTTAGTTTTTCTACCACCTTCAGTAGCACTCCACCTTTTATATTCATTATATAAAGTGGTAGTATCTATAGCATTATTATCTTTGCTTAAAATTATACATTTAGATAAGAAACCTTCAACTGAAGAATTCTCCTGTCTGTATTCATCCAGCATTAGCGTTTGTTCTTCAGTTCTCACGAATTCGTGATTATTTGATAGGTCAATTGCTCCTTCAATCATCCAATTTAATATTCCGGATAGTTCTTTAGCAAGTAATCCAAAACTAGAACGTAATTCATAGTTAGGATTATCTCTATAGTTATTTAAAAATTGTAAACAACAAATTCTACGTTCAGTAGCAGTGGAAGTATCATCAACTCTAGGTAATAAATTTACAGAGAAAACGAACTTAGCTTGAGGTCTAAAAGTAAATTGAGGTTTATATTTTATATCAATTGTAACTTGTTCACCGGATATTAATTTCTTTAGTTTATTACTCTGATAGTAATTACCGTAAACCTCTTCAATTATATTTAATCGTTTACCAATCAGTCCGTGCATACCAAAAGCTCCGTACAGACTTTCAAGGTCAATGTGGGAGGTAGCCATAGGTCCAATTACCATTGCAATAGTATCTATAAAAGTAGATTTACCATTTCCACCGTCTCCAACCATAAATAAGGCTCGGTCATAAAGCATTGAAGACGATAAACAATAACCACAAAATTGCTGAAGTAATCTAATTTTGTCTTCTTGTTCCGGTCCAGACATCCATTCAGACATACATTTATTCCATACTGGAGCAGTAGCATTAAGGTCAAAATTAACTGGATACTGGATTAAAGAGACAAAATCGGGAGAATGTGGTATAAGTTCTTTGGTATAAATATTTAATATTCCATTTTTAACATTTGCTAGATAGCCTTTATCATCAGTAATTTCTAGCAGTGGAATAATTGAAATTAAACAAGCAACTTTGTCGGATACATTTTTCTTTCCTCTGTACCCCCAGAGCATATCTTCGTACATTCCGTTGAGGAAAATATCAGATACTTCTTGGTCAGACAGTTCTCTATAAACTCCTTTATCGTATTGATATATAATTCCAATTGCATTTTTTCTTAGGTAAGGATGTTTAATCAGAATGTCCCGTTCATAATTAGAGTAACGAATTTTATCTTGTTCTCTCCGGTCTTTAGCAACTTTAGTGTAAGCTTGCTGTATCTTTTGATTTTCAGCCGGAGTCATATTGTAAGCAATAACTTCATTTTTATAGGAATAAGTATAATTTCCAGCAAAAGCACTTTTAATAGTATTGGCAATTTCTTGAGGTCCACTAGGTTCTACTTCCATTCCGTGCCAACCAACCTCATTAATATGTTTCAAAGCGTGTTGAATGGTCCAACCGGCTTGTCTCATTAAACAGCAAGTAATGTGTAAAGTGGTGTTACGACCTACTGGAGGATATAAACTTCCTGGCTCATTACTAATTAGAAGTTTGAAACTATCTCGTTCTTCAATGGGATACTCTTCATTAACTCGCTCAAAGAAGTTATTTTTTTCAGCTTCGTTTATTTTTTTAATTTTTTCATTTGTAAATGTAGTCATATCAGAAACGTCAGTAACTACGGTAGCAACATCAATAATATCTTCAACTTCGTTCATTGAATAACTGTTTGAAGTATTTTTATATAAACCCTTAATCTTAAAAGCTTTTGCGGGGTCTTTTTCCCACAAATCACCTGTATTTTTCCAGTAATAAGAATCCGGAACTCTAAGAATACGAGGGACATCTTTAACAGCCGGGTCAGCATTGAATTCAATTACAATAGCCTGCTCAATTCTTTCCCAACGGGCTATAGATTCGTCCCACTCTTCGGGAGAAACTTCTGCTTTAAAAATAGGTTCATCTAGTAACCAATAAATATGATAACCATTTTGAGTTTCAGTTATAAAACTAGGATTGAATCTATCTTTAATTTTTTCTAGTTCACTGGGGTCTTTACGACCGTCAATATCTACAAAAAAAGAATTCAAATTAGTACAATTACTTTTTTGAGCATTGGGAGAACCGGCAAAACCATTAACCGTAAAATAGCTCTCATAACCTTTTAAGTTGAGTTCAGGATTTATATTTCCTGTGGACTTAGGTGGTCTTCCTTGACCAGTAAGGTCAATATACCTATAAACGTGTCCTGGAAAATATGTTAGAAACTTTTTATTCATACATTTTTTATTTTCTTCAAATATCGGTAGAGAGCAAGCCAAAAGCAGTCAGCGTACGTGTTAGGGAGGAATGTAGAAAACCCACCTAGGCGAACTTGTATGACTGCTTTATAGCCTACTCTCCTCCGACATTTTTGGGTAAAAATTCTACATTATCGGGAGGAGTTTTAAATTTTATTATAGAGGAGGGGTTATTACTCTTTTTCTAATTATAGCTTGTGAATTTTTTTCTAATATCTCTAGCTGATTGCCGTAAACATTTAGAAAAGCGTCGATTCCGGTTCTTGGAATATCGTAAGAAATCATTCCAGGACCCCAAGTGTAATCGTCAAAAATCATTATACCATTCTCTTTGAGTAGAGGAAAAGCTAAGATAGCGTCTTCCAATACATCACTTGCTTGATGTGAACCGTCAACATAAATAAAGTCATAAGAATTATTTTCTAATTTCTTTAAATGTTCTCGGGATGTTCCTTGTAATACTCCAACTCTATGGTTGTAAGGCTCAATATTTTCAGTGAATCTAGCAAGTAAAGTTTTCTCAAATTGAGAGTCGTGTTCCTTACTACCTTTGAATATATCTATAACAGTTAAATCTGCTTTAGTATTTTCCATTAACCAGCAAGAAGCTTGACCTTCATAACATCCTATTTCTAGGAAATTAAGTTTATAATCTTCTGTCACCAAATTAAATGTATCAAGATATTTTTCAAAGTTTTTTATTCCTGTAATTTGAAACCAATCGTTTGTGAACATATCTTTAGTTTTAATTACTAAAACGGCACCTCTTCAATTGGAATACCCTCTGTCTTTTTCTCTGTTTCTGTCTCTAGTCCACCGCTTGTAACTACTGGAGCTACTGGTGCTACTGGAGTTTGAGTTTGAATTTCTGTAAGTTTAGGTAAGATAGTAGTATCTACCATATTCTGTAGAAATACTAATCTTTTAGTATCATCCCATACTTGAGAACCATTAACAGTTACTTGTTCCATATCCGGCATACCATTTGGATTGTCTCTAGTAAAAGCGTGTTTCAATGCTTTGCCGTCCTGGTTGATAAATAGCGAACTCTTATTTTTACCGTCAACTTCTTTAACACTTGGAGAAACTTTCATTTCTTTTGTTAAATCAATGTTTGGTAACATTTTTAGAATTGCTGTTGAGAAACTGTTTGAGTAAGATAATTGAAGAGTATAAATATCTTCTTTATCTTTGAACATAAAGTTCCAAGTTTTCCCGTAAGTTCCTTCTTGGGTCTTAATATCAACTAACTTTCCAGTAAAACTGTCGTAAAATTTCTCGTGCACAGTGTTACCAATTTTATTAACTCTTGTTTGAGCACCTTCAGTACCCTCTTGTACTCTTTGGCAGAACTTGCCACCTAAGATAGTGATATAATTACCACCCGTTCTGTTTTCTAATCCCATATTTTTTTTGATTATTGATAGTTTGTACTATCATTTTTTAATTAAGTAATCCGATAAATCGGATAAAATTTTGTTCCTATCGACCAAAGAAACTTTATCAATATATATATTATACACCAATGCCGACATAACACAAGTGTGTATAAATTGTTACTAACTTTCGTTTTTGTTGTAAGTATGTAAATTCTTCAATCTTGCCTTAGTCTGTTCCGACCTATCGTAGTTTTCAGCTCTCTTGTCACCTTTTTTAAATCTAAACTTAGCTCCATTCTCCAGGTTCTTAGCAGTTCCATTTTCAATAGCCTGCTCACCTTTAACTTTGTGGTACCATTCCGGAGTAGTTCCTCGTTTAACATCCAATCCAAAATACTCCCGGTATTCTCGAGCTTTCATTTTATGAACCTGCCAAACGTGGGAGCCAACTTGCGTGTACCACTTGCCACAAATTAGGCACTGGCATTTATCAGTACTGGGAATTCTAGCAATTTTATCTCGTAGAGATTTCTGATAAGCAGTAGCATATCCGGACTCAATCTGTTTCCTATTATTTCTTTTTTCTCTGCATTTTTTAGAACAATAAGTCCTGTATCTAGCATTTGGGAGAGGTTTCCCACAAATTTTGCAAGTCGTTCTAATTTCTACATTCCATTTATTCATATTGTTTCTTGATTTATAATATTGGTGATAATAACTTTTGTATCTTTATCCATATTATTCTTTTCTATCACTTTCTTTTCAATATAATTATTTAAACTTCTAATGTCTAACTTACCATTATTTTTTACTTCTATTTCATCAATAAATCCTTTACCGTTAGATGTTTTATTATAATATTCATAAAATACTATATAAGTTTTCTTTTTCATATTATTTATTTATTAACCAAATTACTGTTCCTTTTAATCCATTTATTTTTTTAAAAATACTAAAACTCTTTGTTCCTTTTTCAGCTTTAGTTACTTCCTTCGTCAATTTTAGTATTCTAATATCATCTTTATTTCCAAATTTAGGTTTCCAGGATTTCAGTAGCTTGTTATATTCATCACTAACTTTTTCCTGTCTTGCTTTTTCTTTTTCTTTGGCTATCATATTTTTATTTTATTTTTTCTTATTATTTAACATTAATTGTCGTATATAAAATAAGGCGTCCATAAGTTCTTCCTCTATATTTACTAGGAGTTCATATTGTTTATAGGCTGATAAATCTCCTCCGTGTTCCATTTGACCAGCTAGATACTTATACTCCATTTCTTTATAAAGTTTTTTTCTTTGCGGTTTATTCATAAGTTTTATTTATAATTTACTCTTTAGATGATAGGAATATGCTTGTCGTGGATACAATACATATAGTATCCATACTCCTACCACCTAAACAGTAAATTAATACTGTCTGTTATACTCAGCCATTTCTTGAGGTGTTCCTTCTAGCACTACCCCGCTTTTCAATGTCATCTTCATACATTTTTTATTTATTATTTAAACTATTTAAACACTATTATCCTTCTTCTTCTTCTTCTCATTACTCCTTAATTATATCAAATCTGTCGGCACTGTCAAGTTTATTTTTTTCCTCAAGTATAACAATACTGACATTACCATTGCTGTTATCCAGAAACACAATACTATATCATCAATCATATATTCATTATTAATACTTTAAAAGAAAACAAATCAATAAAATTGCTATTATACTAACAAGTATAAACTGCGGTAACTCCAGCATATATATACAGGGTACAATTACAAAATATGATACTCCTATAATTTTTCCCCAATTAGTTTTTTTCTTCATCTTATTATTTTAATTATTAAACCCGGAGACTATTAAAAATAGTCCAGGGGTCTAGTAACTAAACATCTTCAATCCTGTCTAGTTCATAATTTTGACTGTTATCTTCTTCATCTTCATCGTCCCAGTCTCCTTGTTCATACATTTTTTTAGCTTCTTCCTTGTTTTTAGCTTCCATTACAACACAAGTTCTACCGCTATAATCGAACCATACTCT
>Ga0075124_10000533_pt1 | contig 17677 bp, 13 predicted proteins | sample AntAceMetag02UKS_FD_69809 | JGI IMG/M metagenome (GOLD analysis project Ga0075124, IMG submission 69809) | Saline lake microbial communities from Ace Lake, Antarctica - Antarctic Ace Lake Metagenome 02UKS | ecosystem: Environmental > Aquatic > Non-marine Saline and Alkaline > Saline | place... | reverse complement strand
TAAAATAAAATTCATAAGCTAAAAAACATCTATTTATCATGACTTCAAACTAACTTTTGTATATTTGCTTAAAATATTTTATAATGAAATGACCATGCACGAAAGAATACTAAGAATGATGATAAATTTATGATAATTTCATTGGCGATAGATAGAAAATGATAGCAAATAAAACCTATATTAACATTTCGAAAACAAGTAATTCAGTAATAATATTAACAGATGAAAACAAAAAAAGAGATAACAGAAAACTGGCTTCCGAGATATACGGGAACAGATATGGATAATTTTGGGAAATACATTCTTTTAACCAATTTTCGCAGCTATTTAAGTTTGTTTTCAAAATGGAATAATGTTGAAATTAAAGGAATGGATAAACCAATGCCAAGTGCTACATCCGGTAATATTACTATGATTCAGTTTGGTATGGGTAGTGCAAATGCTGCAACAATTATGGATTTGCTTAGTGCAATAAAACCAAAAGCTTGTTTGTTTCTTGGAAAATGTGGAGGATTAAAGAGAAAGAATAAACTGGGCGATTTAATCTTGCCTATTGCTGCAATTAGAGGAGAAGGAACTTCAAATGATTATCTTCCTGAAAAAGTACCTGCACTACCTGCATTTAATCTTCAAAAAGCTATTTCTACAACTATTCGTGATTATGAGATGGATTATTGGACCGGTACTGTCTACACAACCAACCGAAGAGTTTGGGAGCATGATAAAAAGTTTAAATCTTATCTCAGGAAAACAAGATGCATGGGAGTTGATCTTGAAACAGCAACACTTTTTGTTGTTGGTTTTGTAAATGAAATTCCAACAGGTGCTTTGCTTTTAGTTTCTGATCAACCTATGATTTCTGATGGAGTGAAAACTGAAAAAAGTGATATAAAAGTTAATTCTGACTTTGTTGAAAATCATCTTAAAATTGGAATTAGTTCATTGGAGCAACTTATTAATAAAAGAGAAACAGTAAAACATCTTTATTTCGATTATTAATATTCTTTTATAAGAGAAATTTAAAAATGAAGTTTGACCAAATAGTATCCGATATAAACAACAAAATATTTCATCCTGTGTATTTTCTTCACGGTGAAGAAGTGTTTTATATTGATGAAATATCTTCACTTATCGAGAAAAATGTTTTAAGTGAAACAGAAAGGGAATTTAATCAAACAATTCTTTATGGGAGAGATGTTGATGTTTCTACAGTAGTTAGCAATGCTAAAAGATTTCCTATGATGGCAAATTATCAGGTTGTTATTATTAAGGAAGCACAGGATATTAAGGATTTGGTAGTAAAATCGGATTCTGGCAACAAATCTGGAGAATCTAATTTGATAAAATATTTGGAAAACCCATTAAAATCAACAGTTCTTGTTTTTTGTTATAAATATAAGAAACTTGATAAACGTACATCCCTTGCAAAAACTCTCAGCAAAAAAGGTGTCCTTTTTGAATCAAAAAAAATATATGAAAATAAGATTCCAGCATGGGTCGAAAATGAAATAAAGAAAAAGGGATTTTCAATTACCCCCAAAGCAACTATTTTATTATCAGAATTTCTAGGAACTAATCTTGGGAAGATTTCCAATGAAATAAATAAACTTACAATCAATCTGCCTGCGAATACCAGGATTAATGAAACTCATATTGAAAATAATATTGGTATCAGTAAAGATTTTAATATCTTCGAATTACAAAATGCCCTTGCTACAAAAGATGCTGTGAAATCTGTAAGTATTGTAAATTATTTTACCGCAAATTTAAAAGATAATCCATTAGTGAAGGTAATTGCAATTTTATATCCTTTTTTTGCAAAGGTTTTACTGTATCATTATATAAAAGATCACTCTCAGAGAAATGTTGCTTCAATATTGTCGATAAATCCTTTTTTTGTGAGGGATTATGCTACTGCTGCAAGAAATTTTAACTTACTGAAATTGAATAAAGTTATTTCAATATTTCGAGAATATGATTTGAAAGCAAAAGGAGTAGGAAGTACAATTGCTAATGATGGTGAGTTGATGAAAGAATTAATATTTAAAATTTTACATTGATTTTGTTTGTGGTAATTGATGAAAATAATCACAAAATGTTTTAATCGTTTAAATATTGATATATTGTTGTAAATAATTCTTTTTTATTAATTGGTTTTGTTATAAATTCATCACATCCTGATTCGAACGCTTTTTCTTGTTCGGATTTTGTCGAATAAGCTGAAACAACAACTATCGGTAATTCGGGAAATAAAAATTTAATTTTCTTTGTTGCTTCAAAACCATCCATAACTGGCATTTTCAAATCCATAATAACCAAATCAACTTTGGAGTCTTTTGCACAAATATCAAGAGCTTCCTGCCCGTTTTCAGCTTTTAAAATATTTACTTTTGTTAAAACAAGCATTGTTTTAATTAAATAAAAATTTGACTCTTCATCTTCAGTTATTAAAATTGTTTTGTCTGAAAAATCGATATTTTCAGGTAATTTTAAATAAATATTTTCTTTATGTTTATTTGGGATATTGAAATAAAAAGTTGAGCCAATATTTAAGGATGATTCAAACCATATTTCTCCATCAAGTAATTCAACCATGCGTTTTACTAATGCAAGTCCTAATCCAATTCCACCAAATTCGCGTGTGAGTGAGTCGTCAGCCTGGCGGAATTTTTCAAAAATTATTTTTTGTTTTTCTTTAGAAATCCCTATTCCTGTATCTTTTACAAAAAATAAAATTTCATTTTTAAAAATATTATAACCATATTCAATCAATCCTTCTTTAGTGAATTTTATTGCATTACTTAATAATTTTATTAGTACCTGTTTTATCTTAGCTGAATTAGAATAAATAGTAGTATCCTGATCGCTGATTGCTGGAATAAATTTTATATCAAGATGTTGCTTTTGTTCTGTGTTTTGAAATTTTTCGATTACCGATGGAAGTTCGTCAAATAATTTATTGAGTTTAAATTCTTTTTTACGAAATTTGATTCTTTCTCCTTCCATTACAGTAAGATCAAGCATATCTTGAATAATATTGAGAAGCATGTTGCCACTTTCGTTTATTGATTGAGAGTATTCATGTACTTCTTCATTTGACAAATTGGACATTAATAAATTTGAAAACCCGATAATTGCATTTAAAGGGGTACGTAGTTCATGCGATAATGTGCGAAAAAATGCTAATTTAATTCGATCAGATTCCTCTGCGATTTCTTTTGCAATTCGAAGTTGGTTTTCAGTAAATTTCAATTCTGTTATATCAACAAAACTTTCAATAAGATATTTTCGTCCTTGTAAAATAATGGAAGTAACAGATTTAATAATAGGTATTTGAATTCCGTCACAAGTTAACAATGTTTTTTCAGAATTGTCAATATTTTGATTCAGATCAGAAATTGGACACCTGCCTTTTTCTTCAGGACAAAAATATGTATGACAAATATGACCAATGATGTCTTTTGGATCAGCCTCAATAATTTTTGCTGCATGACTGTTAATATCAACAATTTTGTGTGTTTCTTCATCAATTAATACAAATCCTGTTGGCAGTGAATCGAAAATCGCTTTTATATAATTTTCACTTTCAATTAATTCAAGATCGCTTTTCTTTTTCTTTTCTAAATTTTCAATATTTTGTAACGCAGTTTCGATATCACTTGTAAGAGCTTTGAGCAATGAATGTTCCTCTTTATAATTTGAAAATTCAGCAGGTATTGATATTGCTAGAACTCCCCGACAATTATCATTGATTTTAAAACTAATTACTAATTCTCTTAAACCTGGATTTTTACCCAGCATAGGGCAATTACCACATTCGGAAGAAACATTTTTAATTGCAATTACATTTTCTTTGTTCAATGATCTTTTTGAGCATTCGTTAATTTTTCCATTCCTTAAATTCTTGATCATTTCCTGATAACCAACAGTTTTACCTGTACGATAATCCTTAATAAATTTCATTGAATTATCAAAAAGCAATATCCAAGTACCAGTATAATCCATGGTTTTTGTAAGTATATCACAAGTTCCTTGTAGTAAATTATCTATGTTATTTTCTTTAGAAAGAAAAATATTTACATCTCTAATTGCATGGAATACCAAATTTAAATGTTTGTTTCTTTTTTCGGCAATAACTCGTTTTGTAATATCAAGGAAGGATGCAATACTTTTGGAAGTGCCGGGTATTAAGCTCATTGACAAAAAAATAACCTTTGGGTCTTTATTAGCATTAAGAGCTCGAAATTCGAAATTACTTGTTGATTTTAAATCTCCCCTTAGGTTTTGTATATATTTTGTTTTTATTTTTATAAGGTCTTCTTTTACAACAAATTCAATCCATGATTTTTTACCTTCAATTTCTTTTTTTGAAAGACCGGTAAATTTCAAAAATTCATTATTTACTAATGACAATATATTATTTTTTTCAATAATACACATTGCAGAACTGGAATTATTGAATAATGCCTTGTATAAATTGCTACTTATATTAGTATTTGTTTCGTAGTTTTCATTCATTTGAGTAAAATTGTTTTTAAAACTGCAAAATGGAATTTACTGCTTATTTATTAATTCGTGCATTATTTGTTTCATTTAATGAATTTGCGGAAAAAAAATAAACATTTTTTAGATTAAAGTCAAAAATACTTTAAAAAACTAAAGGTAAATAACAAATTTATAGAAAAGAATAATAAATTTTAGTTTGTTAATATGGTTCAAATATTTTTCGCGGTAAATATTAAAAAATCGCTGATTTAGTTTCCTGATACAGAGGCTTGTTCTAATTCATTGTAAATGATTAATAAAAAATTCATATAATTGCATGCTAAAAAATAATTATAAAATGGAACCAAAAAGAATTTTTGACCTTTTGTCGAGGTATAAAAGTAAGTTTAAGCCAAAAGATGATGTATTAGCAGCAAAGGAAAACGGTAGTTGGAAAAAGTTTACTATTGATGAATATATCGAAAATGTTAATAATGTTAGTTATGCTCTGTTGAAATTGGGAATAAAAAAGGGCGATACAGTTGCGAGTGTTTCAAATAATCGACCGGAATGGAACTTTATTGATATGGGAATACAGCAAATTGGCGCAATTCACACACCTATTTATCCAACAATAAGCGAATCAGATTATAAATATATTTTGAATCATGCTGAAGTCAGACTTGTATTTATTTCAAGTGCTGAGTTGTTGGCAAAAATCAAACATATATTTGCTGATGTCTCAACATTGACAGATATTTATACTTTTAACAAAATTGAAGGAGAAAAACATTTCAATGAATTAATTGAATTAGGAAAAAATAATCCTGAAAAAGAAACACTTGAAAAGATAAAAGACAGTGTAAAACCGGATGATGTTGCAACTTTAATTTATACTTCAGGTACAACCGGAAATCCAAAAGGGGTAATGCTTTCGCATAATAATTTATTAAGTAATTCTATAGCCGTTTCGTATATTCCTACTTTTGGAGAAGAAGGAAAAGGTTTAAGTTTTTTACCTCTGTGTCATGTTTACGAACGCATGATAAATTATCTTTATCATTATCTCGGGATATCAATATATTATGCTCAGAATATGGCAACAATATCAGATAATGCCAAAGAAATCAAACCAGATATGATGACTGCTGTACCTCGTTTTCTGGAGAAAGTTTATGATAAAATTCTTAATAAAGGTAGAGAACTTAAGGGTGTTAAAAAGGGGATATTTTTCTGGGCAGTTAATCTGGCAGAAAATTATGAGTTAAATGGTGAAAATGGATGGTGGTACGAATTTAAACTTAAAATTGCAGATAAACTTGTTTTAAGCAAATGGCGTGAGGCTTTGGGTGGAAATTTTAAAATTATTGTTTCAGGTGGAGCAGCAATACAACCTAGACTTGCGAGAGTTTTTTGGTCGGCGAAACTTCCGGTTTATGAAGGATATGGTCTTACAGAAACATCTCCTGTTATTGCAGTAACAAGTACTGATAGTAATGGTATTAAATTTGGAACCGTTGGCCCTCCTCTTCGGGGAGTTGAAATTAAAATTTCTGATGATGGAGAAGTGCTTTGCAAAAGCCCGGGAGTTATGCTGGGATATTATAATGACAAGAAACTAACAGATGAAGTAATTGATAAAGATGGTTGGTTTTATACAGGTGATGTTGGAGTTTTTGAAAAAGAAGGTCAATTAAGATTAACAGGTAGGAAAAAGGAAATTTTTAAATCCTCAATGGGAAAATATATTGCGCCTCAGATTGTAGAAAATATTCTAAAAGAATCTCCATTTATTGATAATTCAATGGTTGTTGGTGAAAATCAAAAATTTGCTGCTGCATTGATTGTTCCTAATTTTGAACATCTAAAATCTTGGTGTAATATTAAAAAGATAGATTATCCAGGCAATGAAGAAATAATTAAGGAGTATGTGATAAGGAAAAGATACCAAAGAGAAATTGAAAAGTGCAATAAAGAACTTGGCTCTCCTGAACAAATTAGAAAATTTAGATTTGTTGATACTGAATGGTCTGTTGAAACCGGAGATTTATCTGCTACCTTAAAACTAAAGAGAAATGTTGTACAAAAAAAATATCAGCATCTTATTGACGAGATTTTTAAGATTTGATTTGAAGTTTTAACCAAAACTAATTACTATGAAAATAGAAGTAACAAGGATTTTTGATATTCTACCACATTATAAAGAAAACTACAAGCATAAAGAAGATGTAATTGTTGGTAAAGAAGATGGTGTTTGGGTAAAACACGATATTGATGAATATATAGAAAAAGCCAAGAATATTAGTTATGGGTTAATAAAGCTTGGTGTAAAACCCGGAGATAAAATTGCTACTATTTCGAATAATCGTCCAGAGTGGAATTTCCTTGATATGGGGGTTTCTCAAATTGGTGCTATTCATACACCAATTTACCCAACAATTAGTGAAGATGATTATAGATTTATTCTAAAACATGCAGAGGTTAAATATGTGTTTGTAGCTGGGAAAGAATTATTATCCAAAATTGAGCACATTTTGCCTGATATACCATCAATAAAGGGTATATATACTTTTAAGAATATTGCTACTGAAAAACATCTCAACGATTTGATTGAGCTTGGTGAAAAAAATCCAGTACCTGAAAAACTCAAAAAGTTGAAAGCTGAAATCAAAGAGGAAGATATTGCAACTTTGATTTATACTTCTGGAACAACAGGAAATCCAAAAGGTGTAATGCTCTCTCATAGTAATATTTTAACTAATGCAAAAGCTGTTGCACATATTCCTCCTGTTGGTGAAGAAGGCAGAGCGCTTAGCTATCTTCCACTTTGTCACGTTTACGAACGTATGCTTAATTATTGTTTCCAGTATCTTGGTATTTCAATTTATTATGCAGAAAACATGGGCAAGATTGCTGATAATATCAGAGAAACAAAACCTCATATTCTATCTACAGTACCTCGATTACTCGAAAAAGTTTATGATAGAATAGTTGATAAAGGTCGTAAACTCACAGGGCTCAAAAGACAATTATTTTTCTGGTCTCTTAATTTAGGATTAAGATATGAATTGAATGGAGCTAATGGTTGGCTTTATGGATTAAAATTAGGCATTGCTAGAAAATTGGTTTTTAGCAAATGGCAAGCTGGTCTGGGTGGAAATATGAAAGTAATTGTTTCGGGTGGTGCTGCACTTCAAGAACGTTTAGGAAGAGTTTTTACTGCTGCCGGTATTCCATGTCTCGAAGGTTATGGCTTAACAGAAACCTCACCTGTGATTACTGTTAATGATTTTAATGAAAATGGTTGGAAATTTGGTACTGTTGGTCCTCCTATAAAGGATGTAGAAATAAAAATTGCCGAAGATGGTGAAATTCTTTCAAGAGGTCCAAACACTATGTTGGGATATTTTAAAGCACCTGAATTAACAAAAGAAGTTATTGATATAGATGGATGGTTTCATACCGGTGATGTGGGAGTTATTGAAAAAATGGGTCAACTTAGAATTACAGGTAGAAAGAAAGAGATTTTTAAGACTTCACTTGGGAAATATATTAGTCCGCAGTTGCTAGAAAACAAGTTTAAGGAATCACCTTTTATTGATAATATTGTTGTTCTTGGCGAAAATCAAAAATTTGCAGCTGCCTTAGTAGTACCAGATTTTGAACACCTTAGAGCATGGTGTAAAGTAAAAAATATTAAGTATTCTACTGATGCAGAAATGCTACAAGAGAAAATTATTAAACAGCGTTTCCAAAGAGAAATTACTACACAAAATAAATATTTCGGAAACACAGAAAAGATAATGAGATTTGAAATGATAGATCATCTTTGGGCTATTGAAACCGGTGAGTTAACAGCAAATCTTAAACTCAAACGAGGATTTATCACTAAAAAATACAATGAAAAAGTTGACAAGCTTTTTAGATAATGTCAGAAATAAATAGAATATTCGATCTTTTAGATCAATATAAAAGAAAATATGCTTCGAAAAAAAATGCTTTTGGTTTTAAATCGCATAATGTTTGGAATACATATTCTTCTTCTGATTACATTAATTATGCCAATGAAATTAGCCTTGGATTATTAAAGCTTGGTGTTAAAAAAGGTGATAGAGTTGCTACTATCATGATAAATTGTCCCGAATGGAATTTTATTGATATGGGTCTGATGCAAATTGGTGCCATTCAAATTCCAATTTACCCAACTATTAGTTCTTCTAATTTTAAATACATTTTCAATGATGTTAAGTTGGAATATATTTTTGTTTCGAATAACGAAATTTATCAAAAGATAAAACCGATAATTTCTGAAATATCTTCGATAAAAGAAATTTATTCAATTGAAAAATTAGTTGGTGTTAAAAATTGGAATGAGTTATTAATTCTTGGAAAAGAAAGCAATATAAAAGATTTAAAAGTTATTAAATCCTCGATTTTACCTGAAGATATTGCAACCATAATTTATACTTCAGGTACCACAGGCACCCCCAAAGGAGTGATGCTTTCGCACTCAAACCTCATCAGTAATATAATGGCGTGTGCAATAATTTCGCCTTTTAAAGCTTCTTATCTTGCATTTAGTTTTCTTCCTCTTTGTCATATTTATGAGCGAATGTTGAATTATGTATATCAATATTTTGGTATGGCAATTTATTATTCTGATAATTTTGATAATATTGGTAAAAACATCAAAGAGATAAAACCACATACTTTTTGTGCAGTACCAAGAGTATTGGAGAAAGTTTGTGATAAAATAGAAAGAGAAAGTGATAAGCTTTCAGGAATTAAAAGAAAAGTATTTCTTTGGGCCGTTTCTTTGAGTAATGATTTTTCGGTGAATAAAAGAAATGGTTTTGTTTATAATTGCAAACGTGGATTTGCTGATTTTCTTGTTTTTCGAAAATGGCGAAAGGCTCTGGGAGGCAATCTAATAATGATAGTTTCGGGCGGAGCACCTTTACAACAAAGAATTTCTAAACTTTTATGGACAGCTCGTATACCAGTAATGACTGGTTATGGATTAACAGAAACATCTCCGGTAATAGCGGTTTCGAATTTTGATAAACACGGGATGAAATTTGGAACAGTCGGACCTTTAATAAAAGATGTTAAAGTGAAAATTGCAGAAGATGGAGAGATTCTTGTAAAAAGTCCCGGATTAATGAAAGGATATTATAATCTTCCCGAAAAAACAAATGAAGTTATTGATAAAGATGGTTGGTTTCATACCGGGGATATTGGTTGTATGGAAGATGGAAAATACCTGAGAATCACCGATAGGAAAAAGGAAATGTTTAAAACATCAGGAGGTAAATATGTTGCCCCTCAAGTAATTGAGAATATTGCAAAAGAATCCCCCTTTATTAAAAAAATTATGGTGATTGGAGAAAAAAGAAGATTTACGTCTGCTTTAATACTTCCTAACTTTGAACATATTGAATTATGGTGTAAAATAAAAAACATTGATTTTACAACAAATGCAGCTATAATTAAGAATAAATTGATAATTGATAAAATTGATAAAGAAATAGAAAAAATAAATTCTAAACTTAATAAAGTTGAGCAAATAAAGAAATTCTTATTAATTGCTGATAATTGGACAGTAGAAAAAGGGGAATTATCTCCAACCCTAAAGCTATGCAGGGATTTTATACAAGGAAAATATAAAGAATCTATTAATGGTATTTATAGGTATAAAAATTAATCTAGAATTTATTTAAATTTTGTATCGAATATACCTGCAAGCTAGAAATAAAAACCCCAACACGTTCAATCACATTTTATTTTGCTCGTATCTTACAAAATAAAAAGAGTTTTCAATGCCACACCAACACAAAATAAAGAAAAAAAAATGGTTGAGAATTGAAAATAAATTATTATATTTGTCAAAATTTGACAAGTCTTATGAAAACAACATTTGGAGAATACATAAAAGTATTAAGGACAGATAGAGGTTTAACCCTAACTCAACTTGCATCCAAATTGAATTTGGACTCTGCTAATTTGAGTAAAATTGAAAACAATAAAAGAGATTTTGACAAAAAACGTCTTCCAATTTTGGCTAAAATATTTGATTTAAAATTATCGGAATTAACAAACGAGTACATTACTGACCAATTAGGTAAACAAATTTATGAATTAAACTGCTCAAAACAACTTTTAAAAGTTGCTGAAGAAAAAGCAGAATATAGAAGAACTTTAAAGGAAAGGGCAATATGAAAATAGTATCATTTTTTGCAGGAGCAGGAGGTCTTGATTTAGGTTTTCAAAAGGCAGGTTTTAATGTAATTTGGGCAAATGAATATGACAAAGAAATTTGGGAAACGTATGAAAAAAATCACCCAAATACAATACTTGACAAAAGAAGTATTGTAAATATTTCTGCTGATGAAGTTCCTGATTGTGATGGAATAATCGGTGGACCACCTTGTCAAAGTTGGAGTGAAGCTGGAGCAGCAAGAGGAATTAAAGACAAGAGAGGTCAATTATTCTATGATTTTATAAGAATTTTAGAAGCTAAACAGCCAAAATTCTTTTTAGCCGAAAATGTTAGCGGAATGCTTATTTCTAAACATAGTGTAGCTTTGGAAGGAATCAAAGAACTATTTAGAAACGCAGGAGTTGGCTATGAGCTTTCTTTTCAGATGCTTAACGCATCAAACTACAATGTTCCACAAGATCGAAAAAGAGTATTTTTTATCGGAATTAGAAAAAACTTAAATTTTAACTATCAATTCCCAACTGAAACTTTTCCTAAAATAAAGCTAGAAACTGTAATTTCAGATTTAAAAGAAGATGTTTTACCAGCTTTAGAATATAATAATACAAACGGAGAAAATTGTATAATACCAAATCACGAATATATGATTGGGAATTTTTCAACAATATTCATGTCAAGAAATCGCGTTAGAAGTTGGGAAGAGCAGTCTTTTACAATTCAGGCCGGTGGACGACACGCACCAATTCATCCACAAGCACCTAAAATGAAATTTATCGAGCAAAATGTTCGTGTATTTGTTCCAGAAAAAGAACATTTGTATAGAAGATTGAGTGTTAGAGAATGTGCTAGAATTCAAACATTCCCGGATGACTTTATTTTTCATTACAAAAAAGTTGCAGCAGGGTATAAAATGATAGGAAATGCAGTTCCTGTTAATTTGGCAAAGTTTTTAGCCAATAGCATAAAAGAACAAATCAAGGCAAATGAAAATAAAGCCCAAAAAGTAAAATCAATCGAAATATTAAAAGAGGTAATAGCAGTATGACAAATATTTTAGAAGCAATTTATAACATCGTTAATCAAAAGAATTTTGAAATACGTGATATGTATTCGGGAAGAAATCGAGCAAATGGGATGGGTGACGCGCTTGAAAACTATATAAAAGATGCTTTTGCTGGAACTTTTGAAATGTTAGACGAATTAGATAAAATGAAAATTTTTAATCAAGAATTTTCTTGGTTAGGCTCTCAAAATAATCCACCTGACATTATGATAAAAGGTGGGGATGCTATTGAAGTTAAAAAAACTCAAAGTGCAAATAGCAGTTTGGCATTAAACAGTAGTTATCCAAAAACTGATTTAAGAAGCACTAGTCCAATGATTACAAAAGAATGTAAGGATTGTGAAAATTGGAATGTTAAAGATTTAATTTATTGTGTTGGACATACAACTGACACGAGTTTGAAATCTTTATGGATGGTTTATGGAAATTCTTATGCCGCTAAACACGAAACATATCAAAGAATAAAAACAACCATTTCTGATGGCATAAAAACTATTCCAGATGTCGTTTTCGCTGATACTAAAGAATTAGGTAGAGTAAACCAAGTTGACCCTTTAGGAATAACAAACTTGAGAATTAGAGGAATGTGGCAAATTGAAAACCCAAGAAAAGTATTCAATTATTTACACGAGCAAACTGGTAAAGATTTTGAATTAGTTTGTATAATTCCAACAGAAAAATACAATAGTTTTTCAAATGCAAGCAAGACTAAACTTGAAGAAATAAGCGAAAATGGTTTTAGTATTGAAAACAAGCAGATAAAAGACCCGAACAATCCTGCTAAATTAATGTTTTGTACACTGATAAAATTCTGTGTTTAGCCAACGCAAAGTTCAAGTAAATTACAATCCTCGTTCCTGCGGTTGCAAAGAGCCTTCATGTTAACGTTGATAAAAGATGAAAAAAGCTCGCAGGTAACAAAATACAAAAATAATAGACAAATCAGTAGTATGTTCAATGGTTGTAATCCGCTTCTTCTTTCGTGTAACCTGATAGGAATGAAGCCCGCAATCAGATACTACTCTTATACTAACCGATATAGTTATTCTATTTACTTATCCTTTACAAAACATAAAGAATAATGGCAAAAAAATGACAAATAGTTCCGCCTAAAACAAACAAATGCCAAATGCTGTGACCAAAAGGTAATTTACGCCATAAGAAAAATATTACTCCAATAGAATAAGTAAAACATCCGGCCATCAATAACCAAAATCCCGGAGTAGGTAAACTAGCATAAAGAGGTTTGATAGCAATTAGCAAAACCCATCCTATCGCAACGTAAAGTAAAGTAGATAAGGTTCGGTATTTGCCAATGAAAAAGATTTTAAGAATTATTCCTGCTATTGCTGCTGCCCAAACTACTCCAAAAATGCTCCAGCCCCAAGGCCCTCGTATCGAAACTAATGTAAAGGGAGTATAAGTTGCAGCAATTAATAAATATACTGCTGAATGGTCAATAATATTTAAAATGCTTTTGATTTTAACATTTCTGAAACTATGAAATAATGTAGAAGATGTATAAACCATTATCATACCGACACCAAAAATACTAAAGCTAACAATATGCCAGACATCGCCCCTTAGACATGCAAATACAACCAATAATACTAATCCACTTATACTCAACAAAAGACCAATTCCATGTGTGATTGAATTTGCAATTTCTTCTCTCAGACTTTGATGTTGATAATTTGCTTGCATAATTTCTTATAATGTATTTTTAAAGTAAAACTTCATTTTTATTAACGGCAATAGTGTTTTTAGTATTGTTTTAAGTAAAACAATTATCTGTAAAATTAATCTATTATTTTTTAATTTATTACAAATTAGAAATCAATATCATCAAATAATAATAATTAAAGTCATATTTTTTGCTTGCAAAAGAAGAAATAATTCACGTACTTTGAAAAAAATTCCAGAAATAATAAATAAATCATTTATTAAAAACCCAAAAATTATAAACTATGAAACTACTAAAATTTTTTCTAACAATTGTGATCGTATTTGTATTTACAAATGCTAATACACAACCTCAGATTCCAGCTGTACCAATTGATCAAGATGTGGTTATTGGACAATTAGATAACGGATTAAAGTATTATATCCGAAAAAATGTTCGACCAGAAGAACGTGCCGATTTCTATATCGTTCATAATGTTGGAGCTATTCTCGAAAATGATGATCAGGATGGTCTTGCACACTTTTGCGAACATATGGCATTTAATGGCACAAAAAACTTTCCTAAAAAAGGAGTTCTAAACTTCCTTGAAAGAATTGGAGTTAAGTTTGGTCATAATGTAAATGCATTTACCGGAACTGATGTTACATGTTATAATTTAGGTGATGTTCCAACTACTAACGAAACCTGGATAGATTCTGCATTATTAGTTTTGCATGATTGGTCTCATTATGTTTCTTTCGAAGATGAAGAAATTGATGCTGAGAGAGGTGTTATTCATGAAGAATGGAGAACAAGACGAAATGCAAACTTTAGAATTATGAAGAAGACTTCTGGTGTTACTTATAATAATTCAAAATATGCACAAAGGGATGTAATTGGGAAAATAGAAGTTGTTGATAATTGTTCTTATGAAACAATGCGTAGCTTTTATGCTGATTGGTACAGAACCGATCTTCAAGCGATAATAATTGTAGGAGATATTGATGTTGAAAAAATGGAACAAAAAGTTAAAGAACTTTTTTCAAAGATTCCGAAAAAAGAAAATCCAAAAGAACGATACGATATTGAAATTCCGAATAATGTTGAACCTCTTATTGGAATAGTTACTGATCCGGAAGCAAATAGCATTACAATTCAAATGTTTCATAAACATGATGTTGTAAAACCTGAACAAAAAGATCAATCCTATCTTATTTTTTCTTTAATGAAAGATTTTTGTATAACAATGTTGAATAACAGATTTTCGGAACTTGTACAAAAACCAAATCCACCATTTGTAGTTGGACAAGGATATTATGGATCTCTTTCCAGAACAAAAAACATGTTTGGACTCTTTTCTATAGCAACGCCTGAAAAAGAAAAACTTGCATTTAAAACATTACTACTTGAAGCAGAAAAAGTTAAAAGATATGGATTTACTGTTTCTGAACTCGAAAGAGTTAAGAAAGGATTTTTAAGTAATCTTGAAACAAGATTTAAAGATAAAGACAACAGAAAAAACAATTCATTTGTTTGGAAATATTTTAATCATTTCCTTACCGGAGAACCAATTCCAAGTCTTGATTTTTATTACACACTCTCAAAGCAAATAGTTCCTCTTTTGGGTGTTGAGCAAATTAATATGCTGGCAAAATCATTTTTTACAGATGAGAATATTGTTGTAACAGTATCAGGTCCTGAGAAAGATAAAGAATCTCTTCCAACAAAAGAAGAAATTCTCCAAGAAATTGAGAATATTAAAACAGCAGAAGTTGAGGCTTATAAAGATGAAATGTCTGACAAGCCGTTAATTGAAAATATTCCTGTAGCCGGAAGTATAATAAAAGAAACAAAAAATGAACAATTTGATGCAACGGAGTGGACATTAAGTAATGGTGTAAAAGTTGTTTTTAAAACAACAGATTTTAAAGATGATGAAATTATTATGTCTGCATTTAGTTTTGGTGGAATATCATTATACAATATTGAAGACATACCTTCTGCCGGATTTGCTTCTTCTATGATTGGACAGTATGGACTTGGTGATTTTTCTTCAATTGATTTGAAAAAAATTCTTACCGGAAAAGTTGTAAGAGTTAATCCATACATAGGTAGTGTTGATGAAGGTATTACAAGTAGTTCTTCTGTAAATGATTTGGAAACTATGTTCCAACTCACAAATTTATATTTTACGAATCCTCGTTTCGATAATGATGCTCATAATGCATTTATGGAACGTATGACAGCTTATTTTCAAAATATGAACATGGATCCACGAACTGTTTTCAACGATTCTGTTTCTGTGATAAATGCTGACCATAATCCAAGAGTTATGCCGGTAAATCTTGATTATTTGAAAAAAGTAGATTTTGAGAAAATTAAGAAAGTTTTCAAAGAACGTTTTGCTGATGCTAACAATTTTACTTTTGTATTTGTTGGAAGTATTGATGAAAAAACTTTCAAACCTTTAGTTGAGACGTATTTAGCTTCATTGCCAGTTGTTAAAAGGGATGAAACTTTTATAGATAATGGAGTAAGAGCCCCAAAAAATACTGTTGAGAGAATTATTACTAAAAAACTTGAAGTTCCTAAATCAACAGTTTCAATTAATTATAGTGGTAAATTTGATTATGATAATTATTTTGAAAGAATAAATGCAGCTATTATTTCTCATGTTTTAGAATTACGTTTTACTGAAGTTATTCGAGAAAAAGAAGGTGGAACTTATGGGGTAGGTGTTAGACTATCAACATCAAAACATCCTTGGGAAAATTATAGCCTTAGAATAAAATTTGATTGTGATAATGAAAAAGCGGACAGACTTAAAACTTTAGTTTACGAAGAAATAGAAAAGATCGTTGAAGAAGGTCCTTCTCAAACTAATCTTGATAAAGCAAAAAAATATTTTATAAAGAAAAGAGAAGAAGGATTAAAAGAAAACAATTTCTGGCTTTCAAAAATTAAAAATGCTTTTTATTACGGAAGTGAGAATGTTAAACTTGATGATTATGCTGAAATCATTGAAAAAGTAAGCATTAAATCTGTTAAGAAAACTGCTAAGAAATATATTGATACTGATAAATATGTTGAAGTATTATTGATGTCGGAAAAGTAGGTTTCCAGAAAACCGGAAAATATCCGGAATAAAAAAAAGGAGAGATTTGATAATTCAAATCTCTCCTTTTTTAAAATTACATCTTTTTTGTTTTTGTTGTTGTAAACAACATTTTTCGAAGCACTTCAAGCTTCTCCTATTTCTATTCCGTTTTTTTGTATTTCTTCTAAAAATCCACTGTTATCATTATCTTTTTCAATAAGAACTGGTTCTATCCTATCATCAATTTGACGCCTTAATTTCCATAATAATGGTGTTGTTGAAAAATAATCTCCTTTTATTTTTTTTACAATAATTGCAACATCAATATCACTATCTTCTCTATTTGTCTCCCTTGCATAAGAACCAAATAAATATACTTTTTCAATGTCAAAATGGTCTTTAAGTAAAAATCTGTATTGACGTATTTTATTTATAACTTCACTTTTATCCATTCTTGCAATTTTTTAGTGTTAAAGATAATTTCCTGACATTTTTCTTTACTCAAACTTTTTAGTAATCTTTCTTTATATGATGGATATCTTGCCTCAATATTTAATGGTTCTATCTGGTCAATAAAATCTTTTTGGTCTTCACTAAACTCTGAATAAAAACCACCTTTATTTGCAAGATAAGATAAACTATGTGAAAATGGAGCGATTTCATTTTTCAAATGTGTAAAATATGCTTTGAAAATTTTTTCAATAGTTTGATGACACATGAAACCAACATATAGATAACGTTTGCTTTTTTGCATTGCTATAGCAGTTTCTATATCATAGTCAGACAAATCAAGCCAATATCTTACTTTATCAGTCATTGTATTTCTAGTTATAATAATAGATTCAAAGATACGAAAATAAAATAAATGAAAGAATAAATTAATAAATCCGGTTTATTTATCATTAATACAACTAATATCAATCCAAACTCTTGCATTAACAAATGCTTCAATCCACGGAGTGATTTCGTCATTTTTTCTATTTGTAGGATAATTAGCCCATTGCCATGGGAAAATTGATCTTTCAATGTGTGGCATCATTGCAAGATGTCTTCCGTTTTCCGAATACATTGCTGCTATTGCATGATTCGATCCATTTGGGTTTCCCGGATATTCTGAATAGGAGTATTTTGCAGCAATTTCGTATTTAT
>Ga0075124_10000532_pt1 | contig 17711 bp, 18 predicted proteins | sample AntAceMetag02UKS_FD_69809 | JGI IMG/M metagenome (GOLD analysis project Ga0075124, IMG submission 69809) | Saline lake microbial communities from Ace Lake, Antarctica - Antarctic Ace Lake Metagenome 02UKS | ecosystem: Environmental > Aquatic > Non-marine Saline and Alkaline > Saline | place... | reverse complement strand
AGAATGATGAACTTGATTGAGAATAGCAATTTCGGTATGGGCCCTGAGGAATTCGGAGCCGATATTCCAATTACACCGCAAGAGAACTTCGTCAACGGTGTGTATTCTTCTGTGGATGAAACGATTGCATGCGAACTGGACCGGCTGAGTAGTGAAGATGGCATCATTCCAACCTGTAAAATGGGCTGTTGTCACTGTTGCCGGTATCATATCCTTATGGACATTGCAGAGGCCCATACCTTGGTGCGATATGTCAAGCGGGAATTGTCAGTAGACCAGATAAAGGATCTTCGTAGACGGACGCATCAATGGCATGAGTGGAATAATTCAAGGCCGGGCAGATATCAGTTGGCCAAGGTTGATGAACAGACAGACCTTTCCAACTATGACCCTTGCTGCCCGCTGCTGGTAAATGGCGCATGCATCGCCTACCCAGTGAGGCCAGTCGTGTGTCGAGCGCATTTGGTCTCTTCGCATCCCCGATTGTGCCGCGCAGTCCACGATCCTGAATCCACAGAGGATGCTCCGACGGTGCTCACGTCCATTAAGTCGGTGACACAACCGTTTTCAAAGGCAATAAGAGATCATATCGAAAACGCGGGAATGGATTTCTCTCAGTCAACAATGCTTCTTCCGCAGTGGTTGGCGATTGAAATGAGTTGGGACTTCGCCATATCACTATGATTTCTCGCAGATCTTCGGCAGGGATACAATTTGCCGCATATGCAATCACTCAACCGTAAATAGGTAAATAGGGAGAGCGCACGATTTTATTCATCATAGTTTTACTCCATATTGAACTGAGCAGCGAGTGCATTCCCCGCTGCTTGCAGAGGGGGAAGCGTGAATAAAAAATAAATATTTCCTTAACAGTCGGAGATTCCCCGCAACTTGTTGCGGGGAGCTTCAATAATCAAGGTCTGACCCAACTTTCATTCTGCCTTATTGGCCCTTGTTTTTGATTTCCTGCAAAAACTCGTGCCACAATTCCTGGAGTCCATTATTGTAAGCTTTCCGAAAGGCAACTGAAAGCCCTGATGACTATCCCTGGAGCAGTTATAGTGCCTACGTAAAAGGAGGAAAGGCTGTTCCCTCATGGCTTGAACGGGATCGACTGCTTTCCTATTTTAAAACCACCACCCAGAGGGCGATTAACCGGCAGTAGCCGGTTTGTTAATGAAATTGAAAAGAAGATTGAACGGCGGGTGGAATTTCGAGGGCGGAGAAGACCAAGAAAGATAAAAAAATAAATCTGTCCCCTTTTTTTCTGTCATTTAGTGGTCATTGATTGTAATTAAAAGACAAATAATACGAAGTAAATGACATGAATTTATAAATTTCAATTAATTAACAGATAAATAATAACAAAAATAAAATGGAAAAACTTTATCCTGACTCAGGAGTTGAATTATCAAAATTCATAGCAGGCAACTATGATAAATTAATGAATATTGCCTCCTTTGGTAAATACAAAGGTTTTATTAATAAGGCTATTAAGGATTTAGATATTAAACCCAAAGAGAAAATACTTGACTTGGGATGTGGAACAGGACGAAATATTTTATTGATGAACAAATATCTGTCCGATGATTCACTACTAACGGGACTTGATATTTCTGAAGATATGGAAAAGCAATTTAATTTTAATTGTAAACAATTTTCAAATATTAAATTTATAAATAAAAGAATTGATCAGCCTTTTGAACTTGATCAAAAATTCGACAAAGTTTTTATCAGCTTTGTCATTCACGGTTTCCCGCATGAAATAAGAAAAATTATCATTAAAAATGCTTACAATAATTTAAAATCGGGCGGCACTTTTAATATGCTCGATTTTGCTGAATTCGACATGAATAAAATGCCGTTTCATCATCGTTTTATCTTTAAAAAAGTTGAATGTAAATATGCCTTCGATTTTATTGAAAGAGATTGGAGGTCAGAACTAAAAGAATATGGTTTTGATAATTTTAAGGAAACCTTTTATTTTAAAAAATATGTAAGATTACTAAAAGCAGAAAAAAATGATAAATGATGCTTTTCATGTTTTAAAGCAATTCATAATGATAACCGGTTTTGTTTTTGTGATGATGCTGGTTATTGAGTATGTAAAAGTCAATTGGCAATTTCCTGTTTGAGTATAACCACCTCCGTAGACATGGTGGATTGCATTGTGAAACACCCTTTGATAAACTCCAAAAGGTTACCGAATTATTGAGATAGTACAGCTGTCCCTATTTACCCAAAAAATAAATCTGTCCCCTTTTTCCCTATCAAGACGAGGTTGGTAATTACAACTCATTGGGTTGTGAACGAAAGTGAATTTCTGCGCTCAGACACTAGTGCATCTGAGCGCATGGTATCCGCTTCGTGTTTCTTGTTATACCATTTTCTTCCTGAGCTCGCGTTTCAGCACTTTTCCCACACCGCTGGTGGGAAGTTCTTCCATGAACCTTATCACCTTCGGGACCTTATAGGGCGCGACGTTTTCTTTCAGGTATTTGATGATCTTTTCGCTCTGGGTATCGCTCTTCTCAATGCCGGGTTTCAGCACAACTGCGGCGGCAACCCGCTCGGAGCCGGGCCTTTCCGGATCAGGGATTCCCACAGAAGCCGCAAGTTCGACATCAGGGTGCTTCATGAGGACATCATCGAGTTCACGCGTGAAGACCTTAAACCCCGAAACAATGACCATGTCCTTTACCCGGTCTACAATATAAAAGTACCCGTCCTCGTCCATCCTGGCAACGTCTCCGGTAAACATCCAGCCATCCCGGACGGCATTGGCCGTCTCCTCGGGCTGGTTGTAGTACTCCTTCATGAGCTGGGGCCCACGGATGGCTATCTCGCCTGGCTCTCCCGGCTTTGCAGGCTGACCGGTCTCGGGATCTATGAGTCTGAACTCCGTGTCGGACAGGGGCATGCCGATGGAGGACGGTTTCTTCTCCCCGTAACGGGGATTGCAGCACGTTACCGGTGAGGTTTCCGTCATCCCGTACAGCTCAATGAAATTACCCTTTCCTATGATGCTTTCGAGTTCACCAATGTGCTCGGGGGGGAACGGCGCCGCCGCACTCAAGCACCACTTGAGTTGGCTTAGGTCGAGTTTTTTGAACTCGGGCTTTTTCATCAATTCGAAAAAGACTGTTGGTACGTTTACCACAGCCATGGGCTTGTAGGCCTTCATCATATTGATGATGAAGTGCGTATCGCGCGGATTCGGTACGCAGATCTGGGTCGCGCCGATTGTAAGACAGCAGCTCCCGAAGAAAAGACCTGCAATGTGGAAAAGGGGGAATGCCGAGAGTGCCAAAAACTCCGGTCCGAGATCAAGCCAGGCCAGGGTTTGCCCGCGATTTGACATAACGCTCCACTGCGTGAGCACCGCACCCTTTGCCGGACCTGTGGTGCCCCCGGTGTACATCATGAAGATCATGTCGTCCATGCCCCTCTTCACTGCGACAGGATCCTTCGGCATATCCCCGATGACATCCATGAATTTATTCACGGTCTTCCCGGCCAAAGGTTTCACCTCGGCCGTGGGGATTTTTTTAAGGAGCTTCCCAAGAACACGCTTGATGCCCGGCAGGAAATCGGCGATCTCGGAGACGACTACGGTTGAGAATTTTGTCTTATCCGCCACTTCCGCAATCTTCTCGAACAAAACATCCACAGTTATGATTACCTTAGCCCCTGAATCGTTGAGCTGATGCTCCAGCTCATTGGGGGTAAGCAGGGGACTCAGCCCCGTGGATACGCATCCCGCTTTCTGGACGGCAATGATGCTGATGTAGTTGGCGGGGATGTTGGGCATGTGGAGCCCCACCACATCATCGGGTTTGAGGCCGATTGAAATGAAATACTGGGCAAGCTGGTTTGATAGCTCATCGAGGTCACGATAGGTGAGTTCTCTGCCCATATATACCAGCGCTGTCTTGTTCGGATATTTTTCCACAATCTTCTGGAACTGCTCTGCAAACGTCTTCTGCTCGTAGGTAAGCGTTGGTGAAACGTGCTTGTCGTAATTCTTCAGCCATGGTTTTTCTGCGTATACATCGCTCATGATAAACCCTCCTTTTTGAGAAAAATAAAGATCCCCCTCTTTTGTTCAGCCCCTTTAGAGGCAATTCACACATGCAAGGTTTTGTTGGATGGTCCCGATAAATACTTTATCTATGACTTGTTTTGGAGAATGGAGTTTTTACCGTGTGATATGGTGAATGTTGATGGACTGGATGCTGTAACGCAAAGCATCGCAACAGTGATGATCTTCTGATTCTGATCAGAACTTCCTTTTTCGTGAAGGAATTATAAGAAAAACGGTCCTGTGAGTCAATGGAATAATGACCGCAGCATAGGGTGGTATGGGGTGGCGATGATTATGGTGGGAATGTGTCCGGGTACCCAACCTATAGGGAGAGCAATCCGCCTTTCGACCGTTTCATTTGTCACGATGACATTTTCAGGAAGGAGCAGATAGTTAGCTACGCCTGCAAGTCTTCAGAATCAATTAGGCGCATAAGAAAAAGAAGAAAAAGGGGACAGATTTATTTATTACATGTAATTACTTGCCTTTAAAATTCGCTTTACCCGGTCCATTGGTCATGAGGCTTTCAATACCATGCCTCATATCCTCACTCTCAAAAAGTGGAGCTGCAATTTCAGGGAGGCGTTTGTCGGCAGCCTTTATGCCATTGTCTCTGGTTTCTCGTATCAATAGTTTGGTTGCAGCGTATGCCAGGGTCGGTCCCTTGGAGAGTCTTTTTGCAAATCGAAGTGCCTTATCCATGAGTTCGTTTTGAGGAAGCACACGATTAATAATGTGCCATTTTTCAAGGGTAGCGGCATCATAAAAACTGGCGGACATGATCATTTCGGCGGCTCTGGCTGCCCCAACCCTTTGTGTGAGCCTTTGAGTTCCGCCCCCCATCGGTGTGGTGCCGATTACCGCCTCAATCAAACCCAGTTTAGCTGTATCCGCAGCCCACGCCATGTCACATGCCAGAACCATTTCAAAACCGGCAGTGTAGCAATCGCCATGCACTACAGCCAGGGTAGGGAGCGGTAGCTGTTCAAAACGGGATAGCGTGTGGTTGAATCTTTCGAGCATTGCCAGTGCCTCGGATTGCGAACGGCCCTTAAAAACATCCTCAACATTTACGCCGGCGGAAAACATGTCGCCTTCAGCCTGCAGCAGGATGGCCCGTATATCGTACTGCGCGATGTTGTCTAAAAATGCTTCAAATTCATCAAGCATCTCCATATCAATAAGATTTAATGGTGGGTTGGTCAGGGTGAAAATGCCGAGCTGTTCATCAATGGTAAAGTTGGTTTTAGCCATGTTCGCCTCCATAAGAATTTCTATTTCTAAGATATATTGACCGTGGTTGTCGATGTCTAATGTTCAGCCTCGACGACGAGTCCAGTAAACCATAGTGTCCTTCCCATTTCCTCCTATTGTTTAAACGCATCTACCTGTTTATAGCCAGACGGTAAATCAAATATACTGCCCGGGGCTTTAACTTCTTTGAATTCCATCAGCTCGACAGAGGATTTCATGGATTGCCCCATCATCATGGTGGTTTGCTCTGAATAAACATGCACGCCTTTTATCTTCTTTATTTCCTGCATGATAGCGTCGATGTTTTGGCTCATGCCCGGCATCTGCGCCATCATTCCAGCAGAATGTTTTGCGTATAGTTCTCCATCAATTTTAATATCTTCTGTGGCCCAAATTTCAGAATTAGTTGTACCCATTGCCGTTTCTATAGTCTGAAGGTATTTTCGACAATTCCATTTGCCAATCTTTTTACTTTCCTTCGTTTCTATCACCGTAACATTCATTTTCATCATTTTACTCATAACTTGTTCAAAACTGGCTTTTTCTTCCTGGGACATATTTCCCATTTCTTTGTTCATGTTTTTCGAAAAATCCGTTGGCATCGTAACGATTGTCTTTTCTTCATGATTGGCCGTAGTGATGATCTTTTTATCTATATCAATAACAGTCTTTTGCTTTTTGTTCATGACCACCATTTTAGTTGGTGTAATCCATGACTCAACAATCACATCGTGGGCAGGTTGCATGGTCCCCATGATTGTTACAGCATCAGTATGCTGTTTCTGCTTCATATAGGTGGCACCGTATGCGTTTTGAAACATAAGAGTTATAAATATTAAAGTTACAATACATAGTAGAAATGTCTTTTTTTTCATTGTTCCTCTCCTTCTTTTTTAAGATTTGTTTAAAAAACAGCTCTATTGTCTTTCCACATAACATTTAAACTGTAACATAACGCCAGGATGAGGGGGATGCTTCAGTGTTTGCCCGTCGGGTGCAAAACGCAGTAGAGCACTAGTCAGGTAAAGAAAATGTCTATATTGTTAGAAGCCGTTCGTTGCTTTTTAAAAGCTCAGTTAATGGCAGTCCCCAATACTTGACTTCAATCTGTAGTTTTTCCAGAGTTTCTGTCACTCCCAGTTGATCTGCGCAGGCTTTGCATGCGGTTACATGCACACCCGCATCTAAAGCTTCCGTTATCTTTTTTTGAATTGAACAGCGAGCGCATTCCCCGCTGCTTGCGGCGGGGTTAGCGAGCGAATAAAAAATAAACATTTTCCTTAACAATCGGAGATTCCCCGCAACTTGTTGCGAGGGAGCTTCAATAGTGGTACCTTCACTGACCAATTTAGCGGGTTCACCCCAAATTATGAGAGTGACCTTTTCCCACCAACCCTTGATGAGAGAATTAATGGTATACATGAACACCATTTTTTCTGCTGTAACCGGATTACCATTCGTCCATAATACATAAAGATGTGTTTTTCCTGTCATCTATTTCCCCCCTTGTAACCGCTGATTGACAGGCAGAGTTGCCTGAATATTGTGTGTCATTTCAGTAAAAAGGTCATCCAATCACTTTGTCTTGTTTCTTCTTGCCCATTTGACAGCGTTTGTCACATCTTCATACGTTAATCCAAGTTGCTCAATCTTATCTCTTATCGCTGACAGCGAAGCAGACGCTGGCATAATTTTTACTGGAGACAAAACAATTTTGCTATCCTTAATGCCCACGTCAAAATAATCGATTCCAGGAAATTCTTTTACAATATCCTTGGGTAATGTTAGTTGGTTTTTGGAAGTCTTTTTCGCGAACATATCCTTACCTCCTTGTTGTAAGGAGACATTGAGTGTCAAAGTATTTTTACAATTCCTCGGTATCTTGTTTCACTTGATCCAGCAGCGGTCCTTCGAAAAGACAGAGGCGAATTGTTTTCAGTGGTGATTCGGGATATTCCTCAAAGAATTGCTTTACCGCTGCCAGATAGGCCCTGGAACATATATCGAGAGGGACGGCAAAAATTCCCGAGCTGATCCCCGGAAATGAAATTGATGTCCATCCCTGCTCGTGTGCCCTGACAAATGACGATTCCACGGCCTGGACAAGCTTTCTCTCTTCTTCGCCGTCTCCCTTTCGTGGTCCCACGGCATGAATAACTCCCTTGAAGGGCAGTTTGCCCGCAGTTGTGACCACGGCGCCACCCGTAGGAACCGCACCCTGTTCCCTGACCAGTCTATTCCCCTCTTCGACGAGTTTGGAACCGGCCGCCCTCGCAATAGCGGCAGCAACGCCGCCCCCGTGTGACAGCATACCGTTGGCGGCATTCACGATGGTCTCCACGGGCTCTTTCAGGAGATCGCCGGTGACGACGGAAAAGGTTCCGCCATTCGGGAATGTGATACGTTTAATCAATGATTCTTTCATATATGACCTCCCGTCACATTTACCTCATGTCTCATGCTGACATATGCAAAGGTTTGTCTGTTCCTGTTGGATTTCTGAAATATATCAGAATTGGGAAATATATAAACTCTTTTTTTCGATTACCAATTGAGGTCAATAATGTATAATAACCATTCTTAAAAGTCTCACTATCTCGGGAGACGGTCATGAAAAATGTCCTTGCAGTAATTATAGTTGTCAGCCTAGGATATACCCTCTACGGAACAGCGATGCTCGGTGTCAGGATTTTTACGGCCAGAAAAATAAGTGACAGGAGTATTTCCTTTCAAAATACGGCATCACCGGAGCGATACAGAATCCTGATTGTCGGTGACAGTACCGGTGTCGGCACGGGAGCCGAAACACCGGAGGATTCTATAGCGGGTTTGATTCTTCGGGATTATCCGGAAACGACCATCGAAAATCGCGCAGAAAACGGTGCAAAGCTTGCCGATGTTGTCACACAACTCGACGATGAAACGATGGAACAGTATGATCTCATTCTGATTCAGGCGGGTGGAAATGATATTCTCCGTTTTACCTCTCTGGATACGCTCGGAGGCGCTGTCGAGACACTCCTGCGAACGGCAAAGGAACGGGCCGGTCATGTCGTCTTTATGAGCACGGGAAATGTCGGCAACGCGCCAGCCTTTATGCCGCCGCTTACCTGGGTCTATACGTCGCGAACCCGGAAAGTGCGAAAACTCCTGATGGAGATTGCCGATGCCGAAGGGGTGCTCTATGTTGATCTCTTCATGGAACGAAGCGACGACCCCTTCGTTACCGAACCGGAGCGCTACAACGCCCCCGATTTTCTCCATCCGGGGAGCGAGGGATACCATCTCTGGTATGAAGCACTCAAGAATCAGGCCGGAATCGATGAGCTTATCGGTAACTAATCGGCAGAATAGGCGATTCACGTTTTTGAAATAGCTTGTAAATGTCAGGCAGGCTATCTTATAAAAACAGGGAGGGAACCTATGGCATCAGAGCGGAAACTGTTTCATAACATGAGGCTTTTCGACGGTATTTCCGATTTACTTCAGGATGACAAAATCATTATCACATCAGGCGATCGTATCGAGAAGATCGAGAGCATCGATGCAATCGAAAGATATCAGGACTGCGAGCGGATTGAGCTTGGGGGAAAGACCATGCTCCCCGGCTTTATCGACGCCCATCTTCATATCACCGTTCCCTTTATCATGGAAGCGACACCCAAAGGGTTCCTCCAGATGAACGGACAGCTCGCCATGAATTTTGCCAATTGTGTCAAATACGGCGTTACCACCGTACGAGACATGGGGGCATTTCCGAAGAAGATCATGAAATGGCGGAAAAAGATTGAAAGCGGAAAAGCCCTGGGGCCCCGGATCATGTCGGTGCTTTCATTCATTACCAGTTTTGGAGGGGTACCCGAAATGGTACCCACACTGAATCCGGTGGAATCATTCATTGCGGGCGGCCAGTTCGCCGAACGCTTGAAAACTCCCGAAGAGATAAAAGCGGTGGCAAATCGCCTCGTCGACGAAGGGGCAAACTGGCTCAAGACGCAGTATTCGGAACAATCCTTCCTGTTTCACGGCGCGATTCCCTATCTTTCCGATGCCTGTTTCGATGCGCTTGTGGAAACGGGAAAGAAACGAAACGTTAAGGTTGCCATGCATCATACGGAACGGGCGGGTTTTCTGAAAGGGATTCAGGTGGGAGTCAATACCCTTGAGCATTGTGCAACAGAGGAACTTGAAGAGGGCGAAATTGACCGTTTTGTCACGCAGAATATGGCGATTATCCCCACCATCAAGACCGTCGGAGATTCTTTTGAGGTGGAGAAAATTCTCGAATGGCTCAAAACCGACGGGGCCGGTGATCTTCTATCGGAACCGCTCAGGCAGTCTATTGCGGGGGTGGAAGTGCTTCTCACAAAGCCTTACCCGCCGCCGGATTATAAGACGAAGTTTTACCATGACATCGAGTACTTCAGGCGGGGCTATCCTACGGTGCTCAGAAACGTCGAGAAGATCAAAAAAGCGGGGGGAACCATTGGGGTCGGAACCGACTGCTGCGGAACGGGCCTCAGCTTTTTCGGATCTTACTGGAAGGAGCTCAGGTATCTCACGCAGGCAGGGTTCACAAATGCAGAGGCGCTCAAGGCCGCAACCGCAGTCAATGCAAATATCATTGGCATGGCCGACGATGTCGGCACCATCGAGCCGGGAAAGTATGCCGACTTTGCGATTATTGACGGAAATCCGATCAACAATATCGAGACAACAAAACATATCGCCATGGTTGTAAAGGGTGGCGAGATTGTGGCATAAAGGACAGGGACGCTTTTACCGATAAAACTGATCATACACAGAAAAAGGGGGATGTAAAATGTCAGAGGGAAAGGGCAGTATTATTGGCGCCATTATATGGATGTTCGCTATTTCGCTCTTGTTATTCTGGCTTCCCGTTATCGGTCCTCTCGTGGCGGGTATCGTGGGGGGAAAGAAGTCCGGCGGAATAGGGAATGCACTTCTCGCTGTTTTCCTGCCGGGTATCGTCTTTGGCGTCCTGCTGTTTTTTGTCGCGACGAGCCTCACGGGACTTCCGATAATCGGTGCCATAGCAGGAGCCGGTGGCCTCATTCTTGCCATGGCACATATCGGTCCGCTCATCATCGGGGCAATTATTGGCGGTATCCTTGCATGAGCAAAGATTTATAGTCCGGCTGATGAAATAAACAAAATCGGAGGATTTACTCTATCGACAAAGGAGGGAGCAATGGGGGGCGAAACGATTCTCATACAGAACGGATCGATCATGGACGGCACGGCTGCACCAGTCTTCACGGGCCATGTGCTGATTGAAAACGGCCTGATAAGGGCCATTCTAAAGGTGAATGGAAAACCGCCGCAGGCAGACAGGGTCATCGATGCGTCCGGTCTTGCGATCGCTCCCGGTTTTATTGATATGCACTCCCATTCTGACTGGCTCTTGCCGAGCCCAGAACACCCCGGATTAATAAAAAACCTCCTCGAACAGGGGATTACCACCGTCGTGGGGGGAAACTGCGGCTTTTCACCCGCGCCACTGACGGCAAATTCGGTCAAGCTCCTGGAAGAATCTCCCCTGCGGTCTATTATTGAACTTCCCCTCGATTACACGTGGCGATCGATGGCGGGTTTTCTCGATCACGTCGAAAGAACAGAACCGGTGGTAAATATGGCCGAGCTCGTAGGGCATTCGACGGTACGGTTTGCGTCGTCGAATACAGTGCGGGGCCAGATGCCGCCTGACGAAATGAATGCCTGTCTGGATAGCCTGCGGCAGTCTTTTGACGAGGGTGCCTGCGGTCTGAGCTTCGGTCTGGGATATGAACCGGGGATGTATTCGCCCCTCGATGAGATTGCGGCTTTCTCATCCGTTGCGGAGAAGGCAGGCAAACCGGTCACCGTTCACCTGAAGGCGCTCAGCAAGATCTCTCCCACCTATCCGGCGACATACCTGAAACCGCATAACCTTCGGGCCCTGAAGGAAATGCTCGACATCGCGCGTGCGACGGGCTGCAGGCTGCAGCTTTCCCATTTCATCTTTGTGGGGCGAAACAGCTGGTCAACTGCCGGACGGGGTATTCAGATGGTTGACGACGCGAGGCGGGATGGTGTCGATGTCATGGTCGATGCCTTTCCCTATACCTGCGGCAATACGACAATTAATGTGGTCCTGCCGTACTGGTTTCTCTCGATGGGTGCCGATGGATATACAAGCTTCTGGGCACGGCTGAGACTCAGGGTTGAACTTGAAACAGGGTTTCGCCTCGTCGGTTTCATGTACCATGACTTTCAGGTTATGGACATTGCAGTTGAGGGCTGGGAAGACCTCAACGGTTTGAGAATCACAGAGATCGCAAAGAAATGGGGGAAAAGTCCCTTTGATACCTTCCTGACCCTGAGCGAAAAAAGCGGTGGTGAGACGCTGATGCTCTTTCACACCTACAGCGGAGAGCCAGGGCGTGAAGATGTCATTGAATCTGTTCTCGCCCACGAATCCTGTCTCTTTGAGACTGACTCGATTCTGCGCAAAAACGGCTACCCGAATCCTGCCGGTCTGGGCACGTTTCCGAGAGTTCTGGGTCTCTACGCGAGGGATAAAAAGCTCTTTGAAATGACCGAGGCGATAGCCAGAATGACTTACAAGAGTGCAGAGCGCTTCGGCATAACCGATCGCGGTGTTCTTGCACCGGGGAAGGCCGCCGACATCGTCATCTTTGATCCCGAAAAGGTAAGTGATTCGCCGCCGGTTGGTTCCGAACCTGCTAAAAGGCCTAAAGGCATACAACAGGTCTTCGTAAACGGAACGCAGGTGGTGGAAGAGGGGGCCTATATCGAGGGAGCGGCTGCGGGTCGTGTCCTGCGATTGTGAGCCCTATAGCAGGATAACATTCTGGAATCGTTGGATATGTTTTACCTTTTCTCGCAGTTGTCTCTGAAACTTCTTTATTTAATGTTCCGAATCGATTACAAAGTAATGACAGCCCTGTGTTTAAAAACAGAGAGGATTTATAAGGGGGTACCATGAGCGAGAAGATAAATATAGGGATCATCATCTGCGACCGCTATCGCCGGTGTGCGGGTGGAAAGTGTTTCAGATCACTGCGCGAAAGGGAAGGTGCTTTCAGCAAGTATCAGGGGATGGAGGTGGAGGTTGTGGGGTATACCTCCTGCGACGGGTGTCCCGGCGGCAATATTGAATATGCCGTTGATGAAATGAAGAAAAACGGGGCAGAGGTGATACATTTTGCCACCGGCCTGGTCGTGGGATATCCTCCCTGTCCCTCGCTCTCGTATTTTCGTGATTTTATCGAAATGAAATACGGCCTCGAAGTGGTCTACGGCACGCATCCGATACCGCAGAAATACCTGACCATGCATGATCAGCTGGGAACGTGGGACGATGATGAGTGGAAAGTGATCATTCAGCCGACCATGGCGGACGAAAAAACCCGCCTGGCCTACGATTAAAAGGACACCGGTTTCATTCGAATTGAACAGCGAGCGCATTCCCCGCTGCTTGCAGAGGGGGAAGCGAGAATAAAAAACAAATGTTTTCCTTAACAATCGGAGATCCCCCGCAACTTGTTGCGGGGAGCTTCAAAACGAAGAAAAGTCACAAGTTTCAGGAGGGAGTAAGATGAGAAAAGTAACCTTTTTTATGATTGTAGCGGCCTGCATCGTTCTAATTTCGGGATGCGGCGCGCTCTATACCAATGTCAAAACCCCCATGCCGACACTGGAGATGCAGGTTAATGCGGACAATCAGGCAAAAGTGGGCACGGCTTCCGCCACGGCCTATCTCTGGGTTGTCGTCGTTGGCGACTGCAGTGTTGCATCGGCCATGAAAGACGGCGGCATTACAAAAATTCACCACGTTGATACGGAAATAAATACCGTTCTCGGCGGGCTCTACGGGAAATTCAGCACCGTTGTCTATGGAGAGTAATACACTGATGTAACACCATGCCACCACGGTTTTAAGGATTGTCTGAAAAAAAACGGCAAAGGAGCAGTCCATGAAGACCACTATGGTAATACCCTCTTACTGGCGACGCGAAAAGGCATTGGCTGCAAAAGAAACCGATACGGTCTACGATCATCCCACACCGGTCGACGAAGAGGGCACGCTTGCACGGGCACTTGAGAGTATCAATATCCTTGAGGACAGGGATTTCGATCTGGTAATTATTGCCGTATCCAATGCGCCGGATGTGGAGTTACAGGTCGAAGAAAAGGTGGGTGAAATTATCGCAGCGTCGCCAGTCGATGTTCCGGTCTATCTCTTCAGCCATTCCCATCTCAGGGAAGTCCATTCCCTTCTCAAAGAGGCCGGCGGTGAAGAATACCAGGGCCTTCTCGAGCTGAAGGGCTACTCAAATATACGCAATTTGTGTCTCTTTATCCCCCATGTTTTTGACGCCGAAATAGCGGTGCTGATTGATGATGACGAGATCTTTGAAGATCCGCATTTCGTGAGAAAGGCGCGGGAGTTTATCGGAAAAAAAGTTGATTCCGATTTTATCGGGGCGGTAGCGGGGTATTATCTTCAGCCCGACGGCAACTGGCGCCTCGAACGTGAAAGAAAGCCCTGGATGGTGCACTGGGACAAGTTTGACAGGATGAACGAGGCGTTTAACAGGATTATCGGCCGGGAGCCCCGTCTGAAGGAGACGCCTTTCGTCTTTGGCGGCAATATGGTGGTTCACCGCGAAATTTTTCGCATGATTCCCTTCGATCCGCAGGTAACACGCGGCGAGGATATCGACTATCTGATTAATATGCGTATGAACGGGTGCAAATTTTTCCTCGATAACACCCTGGCAATCAAGCATCTGCCGCCGCCCAAGCCCCATCCAACCTGGAAACTGCTCAGAGAGGATATCTACCGGTTCGTGCGTGAACGGGGAAAACTCCGCTCACAGGAACCCCGCGACGACATGGTAACCGTTTTTGCAGAAGACCTGGACCCCTATCCCGGAGCATTTCTGAAGGATGACCTGGAAGATAAGGTTGCCGATGCCTGCCGGATCCTTGCCGATACCTACCGGAATGAAGGTGCTGAAAAGGATGAAGTTGAGACGATATACAATATTGAGATTGCAGAGAGTGAAGCGGCGGAAAAAGAAAGCAGTTTTCGAAGCTTTATGGAGTTGCAGGAAAAGTGGCGGGAGATGATGCGGCTGACAGGAAAAGAAGAGTTGAGAGCGAAGCTTGCAGAGATCGTAACTCGCGGTAAATGATGCTGAGAAAGACGTGCAGAACCCCCTTGATCCTAATCGAAAGAAACTGAGAGGGTAAGGTGAAACTACTTGTTATTCCGAAGGTTTATCCAAGGGCGAGTGTCATAGGTGGCCCCATTCTGATACACCACCGTATCAGAAATCTCAGTCAAATGGGGTATGATATTACCGTCCTTGCACCGGCCACTTCCGAGGAAGATCACAACGATACAAGTCTCACACCCTTTTGTGACGACATAATTCTGATCGATTCTCCGGGGAAGAGATCGGCAGATGAGATCGCAGAGCTGCAGACCAGACTGAACCGTCCGCCCTTTTTTCTCGCCGGAGACGGGGGTTACGATGCGAGGCTCGACGATACCCTGCGATCACTCCTCACGCGGCACCATTTTGATGCTGTAATTGCCGAATATTCGATGATGGGGCAGTATATTGAGGGTATGCAACCGGCCATACCTTACGATACGATGACCATCATCTCCGTCCATGAGTGCTATACGCAGGCCTTTCGGCAGCGCGTGGAAAAGGGAGAGGAGATTCCCGCCGAGACGATTGATGAACTCTATGAGTATGAATTCAGGATGTACCGTGCGGCCGATCATGTTCTGACATTGACAGGGGAGGACAGAGATACGGTCATTTCCCTGGCCCCCGATCTTGCCGGAAAAATACACGTCGTTCCCCACGGGGTTGACTCGGCCTTTTATACGCCGCCCCCGTCAAAATCGTGGGATTCTCAAAACATACTATTTCTCGGAAATTTCAGACATCATCCGAATGTCAATGCTGTCCACAATTTCATGCAGCACTGCTGGCCCGAAATATCCAAAGAGGTACCGGAGGCCTGTTTTTATGCCATCGGCTTCGATCCGCCGGATGAGCTTCTCGCCTATCAAAACGAGCGTGTCATTGTACGGGAAGGGGGCACCCATGACGATGTTCGACACATTTACTGGACCGGCGATGTCTTCGTGTCTCCCATTGAGCTTGGCGGAGGGTTTCGCGGAAAGATGCTGGAGGCGCTTTCCTGCGGACTGCCGACGGTTTCAACACACCTCTCCGCTTTCGGCATCGATCCCGTGAACGGTAAAGAGATGTATGTGACCGACAACTATAAGGAATTTACCCGTCATGTCGTGTCACTTTTGACAGACAGAGAACTCAGAAAAACCATGAGTGCAATGGCCCGGAGATTGGGCGAGCGCTTTGATCATAAAGAAGCGGCAAAGAAGCTCCACGCCACTATCGAGAAGCACCGGACGACCCCCTGAGCTTATTAATAAGAGTTCTGATTGTAATCGCAAAAACCCGGTCGTTGATGGGGAATGATGCATGAATGATGTGAAACTCCCCGCCCACAGGGCGGTGCTTCCGGCAAGGAAATCGAAGATTCATGAGCCGAAGGCGAATAATATATTCCTTTTTAATTGCGCCCCTTACTCTGCCCACAGAGCGTGGCTTGCAGGTGCGCTCCCGGTCATGCCGGACTTGATCCGGCATCCAGGCTAATTCTGGATTCCGGCTTCCGCCGGAATGACGGTTTTGACGTATATTATTGCCGGAGTAATAAGGAAAAATGTATTTTTTTCTCGCTAACTCCGCCGCATAAAGCGGGGAAGGCGCTTGCTTCTCAGCTCAAAATGAAAGAGAAAGAATCCTCACAGACCATATGTCAGGAAATGTTCGGGGAACTTGCCGCTGCCTTTCCCGTTTCCTGTGCGAGCGATGAGTTTTTCTATTTTCCCCAGGTCAAACTCCCCTAACCTGACTGGAGCGTATGGGACCGCTTTTCTCCCGAGACGGTCACCGAATTCGCAAAGCGTCTTTCAGCCTGGGAGAAGCGATTTGACCGCCTTTTGGTATCCGAAAAAGATCCTGATAAACAGGCTGAAATTTCTCTCTATAAAAAGATTGCCCGAACCCTCCGGGAACAATTGTCCGATGTCAGGGCCTGGCAGTCGCAGCCCACATTTTACCTGACCCTCGTCTGTATAGGACTCGCCGAGGCACTCGAAGACGAAGACCCCGGGGCGAAGCACGAGCGTGCCGTAGCGGTCGCCACATTTCTGGATGAAATCGGTCACAATATGACCGACGTTCCGCTCCTGTTTCTTGATATGGGCCTGCAAATGGTTGCAGATACAAGAAACTATCTGCATATCTGAGTCAGGAACTGACCGAGCTTAAACCGGCTTTTGATGCGCTGGAGCGCTTTAACGAGAGGCTGTTAGCAGTATCGATACGGAACGATTTCCTTCTGCCGTGGGAGCTTCTCGAGCGTATATTCCGTTTTCACATCTCCTGCGACATGGGGATCGACGAGGTGGAGTATACGCTTGATGAAGAGATCAGGGAAACGGAGGCAACTCTGGAGAGGGAGGCTAAAAGTTTGTCGGATAGAACCGGTCCGGCCCCTGAAGTGCGTCGGAAATGGTCTGATGTTCTTCAGGAGATTCCGATACCTGTCCTCGGAGAGGACGGAATTGTCGGGTTTTACAGGGACGAAGTAGAAAGGCTCGCAGCGCATTGCCTTAAAAAGGGTTGGGTTTCGAAAGATTTTGTTGCTTCCTGTCCCGTCCGTGTTGCCCCTACGCCTCCATCACTTTCGGCCATCCGTGCCGCTTCCAGCTACAGCATACTGCCGAAACACCCTCCCACGGGCGGGGTGTTTTATGTCATAAATACTAATGTTTCGGATGAGGCATATCGCGAAAACTACAGGGAATACAGGATGCTCTGCGCCCACGAAACCTATCCCGGTCATCATCTTCTGGATGCATCGCGCTGGAGCATGGAGAACCTCTACCTGCGGACTATCGAACAACCGCTTTTCTACGAGGGATGGGCCTGTTTTTCCGAAAAGCTCATGAAACTGACGGGATATTATACGGATCCTGCCGATTCCTTACTCCTCGCGAAACGGCGGCTCTGGCATGTGGTGAGGGGGAAAGTCGATATCGGTCTTCAGACGGGAACAATGGATATTCCCGCTGCCGCCGAATATCTCAAAAAGGCGGGGATAAGTATGGGAAGGGCCAGCGCCTCGGCACGCAGATATCCGTTGAATCCGGGCTATCAACAATGTTGTACAATTGGGGAGCGTCGGTTCCGGAATCTCTTTGAAAAGTATGGCAGGAACAATCTGCAAA
>Ga0075124_10000531_pt1 | contig 17714 bp, 14 predicted proteins | sample AntAceMetag02UKS_FD_69809 | JGI IMG/M metagenome (GOLD analysis project Ga0075124, IMG submission 69809) | Saline lake microbial communities from Ace Lake, Antarctica - Antarctic Ace Lake Metagenome 02UKS | ecosystem: Environmental > Aquatic > Non-marine Saline and Alkaline > Saline | place... | reverse complement strand
TGTTTCCCTGACATGACGGCCTGTTTATTTTCTTCTTTAAACGAGGCAAGAGTGTCTCCCGTGACCACGGTAATCTCCCAGGGTTGAGTATTCCCCCATGAGGGGGCCCACAGGGTATTCGAGATTATTTCCTCGATGATCCCCTTCTCGACAGGCTTTGGTAAAAAAGATCGACTGCTACGGCGGTTTTTAACGGCTTCCTTGAGCTCCATGGCCCCTCCTTTGGTTGTTAGATCCTGCTGTACGATTACGATATGCGAGACAATTGTTTAACGTTGTCCTTGCTATTTTGTCAATTCATTACTTTCTTATAGGTGGAGGTACCAACGTATGGATCCCGAAATGACACAAAAGATCGACGCGATCCTTGAACGGGTCAAGGATCCCGAAAGCGGCCTCTCCATGGATCGGCTGGGGGTCGTGACCCGGGTTCGGTACAACGAGGGAAAGCGCGAGATGTACGTCTTCACCGAGCTTCAAAACCACCTTCCAACCTGCAATACCTGCCGCGGTATCGCCGTGGCAATCATGTCGTCACTGATGAGGAATCTGAAAGAAGAATTTGAGGGAGAGTTCCCCGATATTACTATTGAATTCGTCTGATTCTAAAGTTATACTTTAGGTAATTTCCTATTCTTAGAACCGGTTTTTCTGCGGACTGTGCCATACCGAAAAAGTGCGGACATCGCGAGGGCGCACTGTTCCGGGGTATCGTAAACGGGGACACCCCCCTCCCCCAGAATCTGTTCCATAATATCGTTCTCAATGCGTCCAAACCGAAGACAGATGACCGGTTTGCCATATTTTTGGGGCAGCGACGCGTAGAGCCTGGCCCCGTCAACGGCAGTCTGGACGGGTTCCGAAAGGGTGTCGCCGTTGATATCGACCACCAGCGAAGGGTCCCATATTTGAGGGCTTACGGGTACATTGCTGATAACGCCGTCGATATAGTCCAGCCTGAGGAGCTTTTCGATAATCTCCGCTTCCTGGAGGGCGGTCCGCCTGCTTCCGGCAAAATCAATAGGGTTCTTCGCACGCGGCGCATGGGCGGGAAGAAGCGCTGAAATTATGCGGGCCGTATCGGAATCCAGTTCGGGCAGTTCAAGTCCGAAGGCCGAGCAGGCATCACTTCCCACAACCCCCTGTCCGCCACTCCCCAGAATGGCAACCCGATTCCCCGAAGGCAGGGGGAGTTGCGCCAGGGCCTCGGCCACCTCGAAGAGGTGAAATGCCTCCTGAACCTGGATGATTCCCAGCTGTCTGCACATGCCGTCAAATACCTTCTCCGATCCGGCGATTGATGCGGTATGTGACATGGTCGCCCGAGCGCCGGCCTTTGAGCGCCCGGCCTTATAGACAACAATGGGTTTTTCACGTATTACCCTCTTCGCGACCTCGAAGAACCGCCTCCCATCCTTCAGGCCCTCGAGGTAGAGTATGATGACCCTTGTTTCTTCATCATCAGCCAGGTATTCGAGGTAGTCCGCGGCTTCAAGGTCTGCCTGGTTACCAATACTGATAAATTTGCTGAGGCCGTACCCCTTTTGGGTCGCCACTCGAGCCATGGCAACCCCGAAAGTACCGCTCTGGGAAACAAAGGCCATCGGACCTGATTTGGGAGCCTGATGAAAGCATAAGCTGAGGTGCCCCGCGGCGCTCCATATCCCCATACCGTTCGGACCCACGAACCTGATGCCCCCCTCACGAGCAATTGCGACCATCTCCTCTTCGAGCCGCCTCCCCTCTTCTCCCAGTTCAGCAAAACCTGCCGTAATAACGACGACTCCCCTGATTCCCTTCCGGGTGCACTCGCGCAGGATATTCGGAACGGTCACCGAGGGCGTTGTAATAACGGCAAGATCAATATCGCCGGGCACGTCGATCACGCTGGGATAAGCGGGAAGCCCCAGTATGTGGCGTTTCTGTGGATTGATTGGATAGATAGCGCCTTTATAGCCTGTGTTGAGAGGGCGTTCCACCATCAATCGCCCCCACTTCCGAGGGGTATCCGACGCCCCTATAACGGCTATGGAGCGGGGTTTAAATATGCAGTCGAGTTCCTTCATCCCATCCTTTTTCACGCGTGTCCCCTTCCCCCAATAAAATAACTGCCATCTTTTCATAGAACCATCGGGAAGGGTTCTACGTCCATGAGGTGTGATGTGTTAAGGCGTAAAAGACTAGAGGCCTTCTTCGGCAAGAGATTTGATCAGTTGTGACTGCTTTTTGGTAAGTTTTTTGGGCACTTCGATTGTGAACCGCACATAGCCGTTCCCTCTGCCGGTTCCCTTAAACTTGTGAAATCCAAATCCCTTCATCCTGATTTTGGTGTTTGCCTGCGTTCCCGGCTGGATTTTGATCCGTTTGATTTCACCGTCCGGCATCTTGACATCCATTGAGGTCCCCAGCGCTGCCTGGGGAAAGGTAATTGTTTTATGGATATATATATCGTCTCCCTCTCTCGTAAAAACGGGATGAGGGGTGAGAGTGATGTTGATGAACATATCCCCCGAAGGGCCACCGTTGAATCCGGGAAGCCCCTTACCGACAAGCCTGAGCTTCTTGCCGGTATCAATACCCTTCGGCACCTTAATGGTCGTCTCGTTCAATCCGCCATCGTCCTTCTTGAAGGATATTCTCTTCTCCGCCCCGGAATATGCATCCTCAATGCCTATAGAAAGGTTATATTCAAGGCTTTGTCCTTTCCGGGGGGCCTGTTGCTGGCCATACTGCTGGTTCCTGAAGAGTTGGGAAAACAGGTCATCATTTGCAGATGCCCGTCTCTGCCCTCTCATCCCTCTGGAACCGCTGAAACCGCCAAGATCTCTTAGTATGTCGTTGAGATCAAATCCCCTGAATATGTCCTCCTGAGAAAAGTTGCGGTTGAATGCCTCTTGTGATCCGAAACTTTCGTATTGTTTACGTTTTTCCGAATCACCCAGGACGGCGTAGGCCTCGCTTATCTTCTTGAACTGCTCTTCGGCCGATTTGTTGTCCTGGTTCCTGTCCGGATGGTATTTGAGCGCAAGTTTCCGATAGGCCTTCTTTATCTCATCGTCGGATGCCTTTTTATCGACCCCGAGTACCTTGTAATAATTCTCTGCCATAGTGTCCCTAATCTACTAACGGCTTGTTATTTGTCAAGACCTTCCGTGCCATACCACCAAAAATCATTTTCACGGACGGGATCATAATATCTCGCGCTGCCACCCACCGTTACCAGGGGAACGTACTCCATCTCATCGCTCTCGTGGATCAGTCTGTCCGCCGTCATGACAATCCCCACGAAAAAACCGTGTTTCCTGAAGACTTGGCGGCTGTACGAAGCACAGGTTGGGTACATGGGGCACCGGTCTCCATCCACCTTCGATATATATTCGGAGAAGAAGTTCAGGCCCTTCAGCGCCACTCCGACCGGCAAAGAGGCACCTTTCTTTTCGTGTTTTACCGTCGCACGTGAGGCCGGTTGATCACCGAATCCCCACGGTTCAAACGGGCCTTCAGCTCCCCATCCAATGGTCGTCGCCAGGATGATCCAGGCAAAAGATATTACTATGTTCAATGTGTATTTCAAAATGTTACACTCAGAAGTTCATGCTGAGCATGAGGCCGTTGGACGCGCTTTCAGGGTCGTGGAGATACGACAGATGGACCCTGTCTCTGAGTCCCTGGATAAAGTTTTCCTTTGTCCGCTTATTGAACTTGTGGGCGCTACTGACGGCGCTGTATATGTTGCCGCTGTACCACCCCAACTCAAAAAAGGTGACAATCCCGCCGGTGACATACTTTTCATCGTTAAACAATTCCACGGCGCTCCAGATGAACAAGCCGTTCAAGAGAAACGAAACAAGGGCATCCGTTGGTCTTTCGGTATACAAATGACCGACTCCAGGCAGAGCAGCGGCCAGCGTGCCGGCAACCGAGGGAGATTTGTAGGGGAGATTATCAATATTGGCGAGGCCTGCCGAAAAGACACTCGCGGAGTCGTACAGGGTGCTCTCCTTCGGAACCTTTGAAAACATCTCTCCTGCCCTCTCCCATCGTTCCATATCCACCAGAACGAGGGCACTCTGGTAGATCGCCTTCGCCCGGTATTCTCCTTCTTCGGCCTCTATAATACGCATGAAGGTGGCAAGGGCTTTCCCGTGCAACGAGAGACTTTTTTCGCTCATACCCTTGAAATAGCGTGCTTCCGGGGCCATTCGGCTGTCGGGGTAATTACTGAGGAACGCGTCAAACGCCTCGCGCGCGTCCTGCCACTTTTTTGCCCTGAAATAGCTGATACCTATCTTAAAAGATGCCTTCTCACAGAGGGCCTTCGAGTCCGGGCAGAGGAAGATCAGTCGCTTATATTCACCGATCGCCCGGTAGAAATCTGATTCGTCAAAAAGGTTCTCCGCGAACGCGAACTGCTTTTCACAGTCGCCGGGATTGGCCCCTATGGCACTGCAGGGGGATATCACAAAAAACGACAGAAAAAAAAGGACTAGTCCTGCGGCAATCTTTCGCATTCGCGCCTATACTCCCCTTCCTAAATTGAAGGCCTCTATATTTCCGCTCAGTATCTTCGGGGGAAAGCTTTCTTCCAAAACACTCTCCCATATGCCGTACTCTATGTCCAGATATGAGGACAACACCCCCAGAATGACCGTGTTGGCCATTCTCCTGTCCCCCGATTGGAGGGCCATCTCGGTTGCATCCACCACCTTTACAGACGTAAAGTGTTTCTTTATGAAATCTATGGCATCTTTTGGATAGGGGTCATCCCCGAGGTTTACCGACGGGGGGTATATCTCTTCGTCATTGATGATCACCTTACCATCGGCCTTCAGGTAGTCGAGGTACCTGAGGCTCTCCAGTTTTTCAAAAGAGACCAGGATGTCGACATCCCCCTTCTTGGCAAGGGGCGAATAAACCTTTGAGCCGAATCGAACATGGCTACTCACACATCCTCCCCTCTGGGCCATTCCGTGAACCTCGCTCTTTTTCACATCAAAACCCGCTCTCATCAAAACCGCGGAAAGGATATCGCTCGCCCGGATGATCCCCTGTCCACCAACACCACCCAGTAATACGCTCTGTACGAATTTATTCATTTTCCGCTACCCCCTCAATGGCTCCCGCGCTGCACAGCTGCTGACACAGGGTGCACCCATCGCAGATGGTGGAATCGATAACGGCTATCCCCTCCTGACTCTTTGTCTTCTTTTCTATCTTCATCTCCATATCCTCGAGCCTTTGCCATGAAATTGGGGGGCATCCCATGCTGAGACATGCCTTGCAGCCGGTACACTTGTCCGGATCAATCCGCAGGGGCACCCTGCGACCCGTCTTCTTCTTTACGGCGAGCAGGGCACAGGGGGCTCTCGATATAACCAGAGAGGGGCCTTCCCGGGAGAGTTCCTCTTTTATGACACGTCTCGTCTCTTTTATATCAAAGGGATCGACCACCTGTACGTTGTCGATCCCGAGCGCCTTTGCGAGTTTAACAAAATCAAGCGCCTTGGTTGCCTCGCCCTGAAGGGTGAAGCCGGTTGCGGGGTGTTCCTGCATCCCCGTCATGGCGGTTGTTCGGTTGTCGCATATAACGACAAGCGCGTTGCTCTTATTGTAGACCATATTCAGAAGAGGGGTGATGCCCGAATGGATAAAGGTGGAGTCACCGAGCACACCAACCACCCGCCCCCTTTCCTCCAGGACCTTGTCCATACCGTGTGCCATCCCCACACTGGCCCCCATACAGACACAGGAGTCCAGCCCCTCAAGGGGTTTCATAAAGGAGAGGGTGTAACACCCGATATCACCCGTCACGAACACCTTCAGTTTTCCCAGGACATAGAAAAGCCCACGGTGCGGGCAGCCCGGGCAAAGATTCGGGGGTCTCTGGGGAAGCGAGAGGACCGGAAGTTCTACCCCTCCCAGAGCGTTACCTGTAACGCCGGTCTCTACGATCCCGGGATCGAATTCGCCCGTATAGGGGAATACCTCCTTGCCGGCAACCTCTATCCCCATCGCCCGTACCTGCTCCTCGATAAAGGGATCAAGTTCTTCAATCACGTATATCTTGTCGACCTTCGAGGCAAACTCCCTGATCAGGCCCGAAGGGAGGGGATGGACCATCCCCAGCTTAAGGTAAGAATAGTTGGGAAACGCGTCCTTTGTGTAGTCGTATGGCATCCCCGCCGTTATGATCCCTACCTTTGTATCGTTAATCTCCATCTTGTTTTCCGGAAAAGTCTCCGCGAACTCGCGGAGACTTTTCATCCTCTTTTCAACCTCGACCCTTCGTTCCCGCGCCTTGGCGGGGACCATCACATATTTTGACGGATCCTGCCGGATACCCCTTTTTTCCGTATTGGGTTTAGGCTCTTCCAGGTCAACGACGGATTTGGAGTGCGAGACCCGCGTGGTGGTTCTGAGAAAAACGGGGGTATCAAACTCCTCACTCATCCTGAAGGCGATCTTTATGAATTCCTTCGCTTCGCTGCTGTCCGACGGCTCAAGCATCGGGATCTTGGCAGCCCGCGCGTAGTTCCTGTTGTCCTGCTCATTCTGGGAGCTGTGCATGGAGGGATCATCCGCGCTGATGATAACCAGCCCCCCCTCTATGCCGGTGTAGCTTACAGTAAAGAGGGGATCCGCGGCCACGTTGACTCCCACGTGCTTCATCACCACCAGGGCCCGTGCCCCTCCCAGAGCGGCCCCTATCCCCACCTCAAGTGCCACCTTTTCATTCGGCGACCACTCGGCGTAGACACCGTCATATTTCGAAAACGCCTCCATTATTTCAGTACTCGGTGTTCCGGGGTACGCGGAGGCAAAAGTAATACCATCCTCATACGCCCCCCGTGCTATTGCCTCATTTCCTGACATCAATGCTTTCATATCGTTTCATGTAACCCTTCTGACCGATTTTTGTTTCTTTAAAAAACTGATCTGCTTGGTTCCGGAAGGTTTCCTCATGCCCGGGAAAACCTCTGCGGCCGTCATTTCACGGGGTAAGGGCCGCTATCTTCCTCTTCACCAGCATCTCTACGAGCGGATCTTCCATCTTCCCGGCGGCCTTGCCATAGAACTCCAGGGCCTCCTTCTGTCTGCCCATCTTTTCGTATATTCTCGCTATATTGGCATAATTGATATATTCAAATCGTGTTCCCTGCAGACTTTTGTTGGAATCTTCAAAAGATTTCAGGGCATTGTCGTAATCTTCAGTCTCTTCGTAACAATAACCCAACCCGTGGTAGGTAAGAGCGGTCAGGATATCATCCTTTGAGTGTTTCAGGAAGGTCTTGTAGGCCGTAATGGATTCTTCCGTCTTTCCGAGATCGAAGTAGAGGTTCCCCATGTTATAAAAGGAAAGCGTGGCCGCATGGCTGCTTGGGTACTCTTTGACAAGCTCCTTGTATATCTGAACGGCCTTCAGATACGCATCACTTCTATCTTCTCCGGAATTCTTCGGGATGGAGGACGCGGCATACGCCCACGCATACAGGTCCTGGGCCTTGTCCTCATAGTTCAGACGGTAGAAACGCCACGCCCCGGCCAGGATGATGACCAGAAGCACGACCGCCGCGCCCGTGTAAAATTTGTTTTTATGCTCGGACAGATACTGCAGGGCATGCCACCCCATAGTGTGAAATTCATCCGGCTGTTCCAACTCTTTCTTCGTCATCTTATCCGCCATTCAAGGCCTCCTTTATTGTTCTCCGTTTATCTTATCAACTATGTGCTTCGGCGCCCTTATGATCTTCTCTTCCTTGTTTGTAAAGGGATGGAGCGTAAATCCCTCGGCAAGAATTCGCTCTTTCCCCTCATCTCTTATCACATAATCAAACCGTACGCTGGCCCGCCTGATGGCGGTTATCTCTGTTTCGATCACCACTATCTCATCATATCGTGCAGGTAAAAGATAGTGACAGTTTACCTCTATTACCGGTAGATAATATCCCGATGCCTCAAGTTCCGAATAGACGATACCAATCTCACGCATCAGCTCCACCCGGCCTATCTCGAACCATTTTATGTAGTTGGCATGGTATACTATGCCCATGGCGTCTGTATCGGCATACCGTACCCGTATTTTGCGCTCACCCTTTTTCTTCAATAAACCCTCTCCAGTCTTTCATAAGATAATTCATCAGCAGATGGCCCGGAGAGACCACGATGCCCGTATCACGCGCGGAGGCCTCATCACAGGAGCCGCCCTTTCCGATATTCTCCCCGCCTTCGGAAGATAACACCGCGAAGGGGCTTGGATCCGACGAATGGGTCTTCAGTTCTATCGGCGTCGGGTGATCGCTCAGGACCATAACCCTGAATCCTCCCAAGGCTCCTATTCCCGCCAGAATTGTTCCCACTACCTCCCGGTCAAAGGCCTCGATGGCCTCTATCTTTCCTTCTATGTTTCCTTCGTGCCCCATCTCATCGGGCGCTTCCACGTGGAGAAAGACAAAATCGCCATCTTCGAGATAGGCAAGGGCCCTGTCCGCCTTTCCCCGGTAGTTGGTATCGATGTACCCGGTCGCGCCCTCAACAGGGAGGACCTCAAGGCCCGCGTAGATCCCGATCCCTCTCAGGAGATCGACAGCGGATATAATCCCCCCTCTGATCCCGTATCGAGCGGTCATGGGTTCCATTGCGGGCGCCCTCCCCTCTCCCCATAACCAGATGGAATCTGCTGTCTTCTTTCCCTTCTCCGTACGCTCCCGGTTTACTGGGTGATCTTTCAGTATGGCGCACGAACGCTCCATTAGCCGTCTGATCCCCTCTGACCCTTCACCCTTCGGCAGATAACCGTCGATCAGCTGCCCTGTGATATCGTGCGGAGGAGTTGTCTCCAGCGAGACGGGACCGCCCTTATACACCATCAGGTGCCGATATCCGACGCCGGGATAGAACTCAACATCCGGAGAACCCAGCTGATCGTTGAGATCCTTCACGATCAGCCCGGCCTCTTCGGAAGATATATGGCCAGCAGTAAAATCCTCCATGACGGTCTCCCCGGCCGCCGAACCAAAAGTCACCAGATTACAACGAAAGGCCACATCATCGGGGGCCAGATTCACCTCCATGCTTGCCGCCTCAAGGGGGGCGCGCCCGGTATGGTACACTGTCGGATCATACCCCAGGACAGAGAGATTCGCCACGTCGCTGCCGGGCGTAAAACCGGCGGGGATCGTATCGATCAACCCCAGCGTCCCTTCGGCCGCTATCCGATCCATGTGGGGTGTATGGGCGGCTTGCAGGGGGGTTCTTCCCTGTAGTTCGGGGAGCGGATAATCCGCCATTCCATCGCCTAGCAGGACAATATACTTCATCTCAGCGATTCATCCTCTATCCTGATCAGTGTCGTCCTTCCAAACACAACATCCTCAAGCGTGTTGTCTATCTCTTCCAACGCCATACGGACGTTCTTTTCCCTCGCCTTATAGGTTGTGACAACGATAGGTACCCCCTGATCCTTGTCAAAGGTCTTTTCCTTCTGGATAACCGAGGACAAGCTAATATCGTATTTACCCAGGATTCCCGATATCTGAGACAGGACGCCGGGACGGTCAACCGCTGAAAATCTGAAGTAATAATTCGTTACGACATCATCCATCGGGAGGAGGGATATATCTTCAATCTGGTCTTTCTTGTAAGAACGAAGGGGGACCCTTCTCCAGGTCCTCGCCATGATATCCCTCGATATATCGATCAGGTCTCCCACTACCGCGCTCGCCGTCGGCATCATACCGGCACCCTGGCCGTACAGGAAGACCGAACCGGAGGCATCGCCCATCAGGTGGAAGGCATTAAAATTTCCGTTGACACTGGCCAGGATGTGGTCAAAGGGAATCATGGTCGGATGTATCCGCGCCTCTATGACATCCCCCCGTCTGATCGCGATGGCGAGGAGCTTGATGGTGTACCCAAGTTCCCCCGCGAACGCTATATCGAGCGGGCTTATCTTCGATATCCCCTCCCGGTAGATATCATCCAGGGGCACCCTTTTCCCGTAGGAGAGCGACAGGGTGATCGCGAGCTTGTGGGCGGTATCAACCGCCTCGATGTCATAGGCCGGATCGGCCTCGGCAAATCCGAGGTCCTGCGCCTCCTTGAGTACGGATTCAAAGTCTTTCCCCTCGCTGGTCATCCTCGTTAGGATGTAATTGCAGGTCCCGTTCATGATCCCGAAGACGGAGTCGATATTATTCCCCGCGAGGCTCTCCTTCAGTGTCTTTATGATCGGGATCGTCCCCCCGACGCCCGCCTCGAAGCCGATATTGATCTTCTCGTTATCGGCGGCGGCGAATATCTCGTTCCCAAAGGTGGCTATGAGTGCCTTGTTCGCGGTGACCAGATGTTTTCCGCTGCGTATCGCGTCCAGGACGATCGTCTTGGCGTGGGTATACCCTCCTATCAACTCGACAACGATAGAGATCTCCGGGTCGTTCAGGACCTCCTGAACGTCCGTTGTGAGGATCTCTCGGTCGACCTCGACCAGCCTCGGCGTTGTGATATCGATATCGGCTATCTTTTTGATAACCAGTCGCGCGCCCAGACGCTTCCGTATGAGCTCTTCGTTGTCCCGCAGCAGTTTTACAACGCCGCTGCCGATGGTACCGAAACCGATCAAACCAACCGATATGTCCTTGCTCACGCTGGCAACCCCTTCCATTTGATAGAATCCCTATTTGATAGCAGACTGCTATAACAGTTGCATAAAAGTTTCAAGGTTAAAGTTCGGAACTTACCCTGTCTTCGCGATTTCCAGGCGGCTTTCCCACCGTCTCATGAGCACTTCCTTGAGTTCCGTGTGCTCCGGTTTATCAAGGCCGGGGTCTTTTTCTACCAGGAGGAAGGCCTCCCGGCGGGCCTCATTGAGCGTCGAGGCGTCCCTCAGAATGCTCGCGACCCTGAAATCGGGGAGGCCTGACTGCTTCGTCCCCATGAATTCGCCAGGCCCCCGGATCAGGAGGTCCTCCTCGGCGATCTTAAAACCGTCGTTCGTTTGCTCCATCACACGGAGTCGTTTTCTCGCGTCCGCGCTCCCTTGGTGCTGGGCAACCAGGGCGCAGTAGGAGTCCAGATCGCTCCTGCCGACCCTTCCCCTGAGCTGGTGCAGTTGTGAGAGACCGAAGCGTTCCGCGTGCTCCACCACCATCAGCGAGGCCGTCGGGATATCGATCCCAACTTCGATCACCGTCGTGGAGACCAGTATGTCCAGAGCGCCCCCCTTGAAACCAGCCATGATCGCATCTTTTTCAGGCCCCTTCATCCTCCCGTGGATCAATCCCACGCGCAGATCGGGGAAGATGTCCTTCTGGAGATGCGCGGCCATGCTCGTCGCGTCCTTCAGGTCGAGGGCCTCCGATTCCTCCACCAGGGGATAGACGATAAAGGCCTGGTTCCCCTTCCCCGCCTCCTTCCGGATGATATCATACACCTTCTCCCGGCCCTTCTCATAGAAGACCTTGGTTTTTATGGGTTTTTTACCGGGTGGCATCTCGTCGATCACGGAGATATCCAGATCGCCGTACACCGTCATGGCGAGGGTCCGCGGGATCGGCGTGGCCGTCATAACAAGAACATCCGGACCCGCCCCCTTCTCCCGGAGGGCGGCCCGCTGTACGACGCCGAAACGATGCTGCTCGTCGATCACGACGAATCCGAGGTTCTTGAATGCAACCCCCTTCTGTATGATCGCGTGCGTCCCAATAACGATCCCGATCTCCCCCGATTCGATCCCCTTGACGATCTTCTTGCGCTCGGCCGCCTTCATGTTGCCGGTGAGGAGCGCCGCCTGGATCCCCAGCTCCTCGGCCCACGCGCTGATGTTGTTGAAATGCTGAATCGCCAGTATCTCCGTGGGCGCCATGATGGCCGACTGGCAACCCGCCTCGCACGCGGTTACCATTGCCGCCATCGAAACGACCGTCTTCCCGCTCCCGACATCCCCCTGGAGGAGCCGGTGCATCGGGTGGGGGCGCGCCATATCCGCCTCTATCTCGCTTATGACCCGCTTCTGCGCCCCGGTCATATCGAAAGGTAGGATATCATAAAACTTTTTCACGAGTGGTCCGTCCGTCTTGAAGGAGATCCCCGGTTCGAAGACGTGCCCTGTTCTCTTGAGGGCCATCCCCAGTTCGAAGAAGAAGAACTCGTCGAAGACGAGCCTCCGACGGGACGGGGATCTGAGGTCATTGAGCGTCTCGATGTCATGGTCGGGGTCGGGGAAATGGGCATTCCGGATCGCGTAGCCGATATCGACAAGGTGGTTCCTCTTGCATATTTCCTCCGGGATCGGGCTGGAGATACAGTGCGCGTAGTCCGTGACGACCCGCATCATGATCCGTCTGATGTACTTCTGGTGCAGTCCCTCTGTCTCGGAGTAGATGGGGACAATCCGTTTGAAGTGGACGAGTTCGTCGTCGGTCTCGTCCAGTATCTCGTAATCCGGGTGCAGGATCTCCTTTCCGTGCAGAAAGACCTTCACCTCCCCCGTCAGAATGATCCGCTCGCCCGGTTTGAACCTCTTTGCGAGGTAGGAAAAGTTTCCCTGGAACCACTTCGCGGTCAGCAGACCGGTCGTGTCGCTTATCGTCACCTCGAGGACGCCTCTTTTTCGATACCGCCGGACATTCACGTCCGTTACCGTCCCCACCACCGTCTCGCGGGCGCCGACGGCCACGGCTGATATACTTTGTATGTTTCTCCTGTCCTCGTATCGCCTCGGGAGAAAGTAGAGCATATCCTCCACGTTCTTCAACCCTTTCCTGCCGAGGAGCGCGGAGACTTTCGGGCCGACACCCTTGATGTACTGCACATCGAGAGAAATCTTCCTGAGGCGTTCGAGCCTGTCATCCGTTTTCTGAACAACCGGAGCGGCGGGAGGAGGCGTGGGCGGGTCGACGCAGAGATTCTTCAGATCCCGTATGTAGACAAGGGCCGCGTCGATGCGCCTTTTCCGGTCAGGAAGCGAAAGCGTGTCAAACCCCTGAAAGACCTTTTGGAGTTCGGCAATTGTTTTTTCTGGATTTAGGACCGAGGTTTCAGCGAAAACGGCTGTCAGTTCGCGGAGAAATCCCGACATGGTCCGTTCAAGATCTCTGACGATCGGAAGGTTTTTGTAGGAATCCCTCGAAAGAAAGATCAACGGGTTTTCAATCTTATTCAGAACATTCAGGACAGCTTCCATCATCGCGCCTCTGTTTCATGGGGGACAAGGAATTAATTCTCAAAGGAATTAGAACCACTTTAGGCGCAATATGTCAATAATATTCACAGTAAAGATTTGGTGACTCATAGGTGGGACGAAGAGTTCAGACCAACAGTGTGTGCTAAAAAAGGTTGATCTCCTAAAACTGCTCCTTTACATTGAAAATTTGGTATCTGATATCCTCGGATCGTGTTACCAAGATTACTACGAATAATCCAACTCAAGTTTGATGACACGATAAAAAGTCGAGAATCTTCCCTCTCCCTTGATGGGAGAGGGTTAGGGTGAGGGTGAAGTATTAATATTACAAAGACTTATACTCCCTCCCCTTAATCCCCTCCCGCTAGGGGAGGGGAAATCTGACTTTTTACGAGTGCATCAAGTTTTGTTTCAGAAAGAAAAACATGTGTCGACTTTTCCGCAAATTTATCGATGCATAAAGGTAGGACGTGATCTTGAGGGACGGATAGCACTCCTGAAAACAATGATGGAGCTTTCGGTTTTTTTTGTTTTATGACGCATCTCCAAAGAGATTCTTCTCATTGTGCCTTCTTATATCATCGGCCATGATGTGGGGAATTTTACCCTCGAAATTTTCTCATCGATTAAGATTCCAGTCGTAATGCAGATACTCAATGACGAGATCTCTGTAATTATCACGAATAAAATTTTTTGCCCTCAAATCTACAAGATAATCCGTAAGAAAGTCCTTGATGCCCCGCAGACCGCCAAAGTCCTTTTCGTACCATCGAAATATTTCCGAGATGAGGATCTTTTTCAGTTCGGGCAGAATCAAAACTTCCGATGAATTGACAAAACTTTTTGCCGCTACTTCCAGCTGATCGTATACCGTTTCTCCATCATAGTAATCGATTGGCGCACAGGAACGGGACCCACAGACAAGGGCAAAATGAATACGCGGATCGACGGGAAAAAGCATGAATCTCTTACGCGGATCACGAGGGCTAAACGGGCGAAGGGGAGAAAAGAATGGCCGGGCATTGGACCGGAGGATGCCATGTTCTATATCATCGGCGGAAAAAACATATTTCCCTATCCGGTACTTCACATTTCTGAAAAACCCCGGCACTTCCTTAACTGATGCAGTAATTCCAAGGGTCACAATAGCGTCAACCACAATGGTATTGTAGAGATTAATCCAGAAGGCTATTTTCCCTTTTCGGCCCATTATCATCTCCGGATTAAACTGTCGCAGTCCATTGGTCAGTACTCTATAAGATCTGTATTCATGAGAATCTTTCAATTGTTCATAATCGACGAGACCCCGCTCGGTATTATAAAACCTGTCCCTGAGGGTGCGGATAGAACGCATTAATTCACCGGCGAGATTCTGAATCCCGCAAGAAGGCATTTCATCTCCATCATTGAGCACCGTTTCCTCCCCGAAAAAACCCTTCAATCCCGATCTGATGCCGGCTGATGTTGTGTCTTGTTCGTAAAACTCATTGACGAGATCTATGAAAAGAGCGGCGGTCCAGCTGAAATTATCGCTTCCATATCCCGATCCGTCAGAGGAATCGAAATATTCGTAAAAACCGAACCGTATCGGAAGCTGAAGAAGGTCTTTTTGAATCGAATCGGCCTTCAACGTATAGCCGTAACGACGCAGACCCTGCGCGATCATCCAGTTTATGTTTATCCAGACCGGACCGCGCCAGTAGTTGGCATGGTCATACTCCTCTTTTTTCGTGTCATAGTTGGGAATCGTAAAACAGTTTCCCTGATGAAGCGCACAGAATGATGAGGAATTGAGATGATCATATAATCTCCTGGCCTGATCGCGTGAGGGTGCCCCCGCCCAGAGGGGAAGAAATCCTGCCGCGGTATCAACTTCAATGAGTTCATGTGTCACCAGATCAAAGGCGTCAAACATGTCATGATCCTGGTGCCATAGTTTTGTCCCTATGGCCTTTGACGTCTTTTTCACCCACGATTTGGGCACATCAGGTGATTCACCGATAATCCCGGCTATTCGCACGAGCGACTCATTGGCTCTCGCGAGAATGGTATTGAAAAGAGGATCCTGAATAAGAAAGGGGCATGTTTCCCGGATAGTGGCCTCGTCGTAGTTGCACTGCCGGAAAAGATCCACGAGATAGACATAGCGATCATAATCTTCATCACTTGGGCGCATCGACGGATCGGCCACATGTTTCAAATCCATACGGGTATAGTGGGGCAATGAAGCTGTGTCGATGTTCATCCTTCGCAACGGGACATCCCAGGTGGGAGAATTGTCGATTCCCGATTCCCAGGGATGCCGTATATAGACGAGACCTTCCTTTGCCGGATCCCGTTCACCATAAAGATAGGCATGAAGGTCGAGAAGTTTGGGATAAATCTCCTTGAGAAAGGGGAGGACTCTACGTGGCCGAAGTGCATGTTGGTAAATTTTTTCAACGGCAATCGCGTGTACTGGCGGCATGGTGATACCGGATGTGAGCTTTCCCTTTGGTGCATTCGGTGAGCGCTCCGTCTGCCAGAAATCCGGCTCGGGAAAGTAATGCCCCAATTCCTCAGGATTAAAGACGATCTGCGGGAGCATCCCGTTTGACCACTGGGCCTCAAAGAGTGTTTCAATCTCCTGTATTGCCCGCGCCGTGTCGTAGTGCGATCTTCCTATTGCGATAAATCCGGAATCCCAGTTCCACTGGTGGGGATAAAGAGATGGGGACGGTTTCGTGGAAGTGCCTGTCCAGTTATCCTCGAGTATCTTTTTGGCCTTCTCCACGTAATCTGCAAAGATTCTCGACATCAAACACCCCCTTTTCCCGTTACTTCTCAGGCAATGTGCAGGCCCGTCCCTTTAAATTGAAGAGCAACCGCAACATACTCTTAGTCCGTTCGCCGAATATCTTCTCGGTAAAAACATCGCCGGCAACCCTCTTGGAAATTTCCGATATGGTTGGATAGACATGGACGGCACCTGCCATGGTGGAAAGCTTTACACCCCCGCTCATTGCAACTATCCATTCATGGATCAGTTCACCCGCGTGCGCACCGATGATCTGGCAGCCGAGCAGTTTGTCCTTCGGTCCTACGAGCATCTTGATTTTCCCCCGTGATTCCCCTTCGGCTAGTGCCCGGTCATTGTCTTCAAATTGTTCTTCGAGCAAATGATACTCAACACCCTCTTTCTTTGCCCTTTTCTCATTGAGACCTATGCTTGCCACTTCCGGATCTGTATATGTACACCAGCCAATCTTTGAATAATCGGCCTTTCGAGGTAATCGAAGTACCGCGTTGGTGAGCGCGATGCCACCTTCATACCCCGCGACGTGTGTAAAGGGTAATTGACCGTTCACATCACCGCAGGCAAAGATATGCCGAATGTTCGTCCGCATTCGCAAATCGGTCGGAATGGACCTGGGAGTAAATTCAATCCCCGCATTGGCGAGACCCAAACCTTCAACATTCGGTTTTCTCCCCGCCGCGACCAGAAGCGCGTCACCCTCCAGAACGCTCATCTTTCCCGACCCGTCTGCCGGTGTTACCGTGAGCCTGAAGACAGAGCCATCATGCTCTGCCTTCACCGCCTTGGTCTTTGTGTAAAATTCAACCCCCTCCAATTCCATACGTGCCTTCAGGATTTCAGCCAGATCGCCATCTTCCGGACCGAGAATCTGATCCATAAATTCCACGACGATTACTTTCGAACCGAGACGCGCGAAGGCCTGAGATAATTCAAGACCGATGGGACCGCCACCAAGTACGATGAGACGGGAAGGAAGCTCTCTCTGAGAAAAAACCGTTTCATTCGTCCAGTAAGGAACATCAGCAATCCCATCAACGGGCGGAGCCGTGGGGCTTGACCCCGTAGCGATTAGCCACGTACGCGCTGATACACGACCCCCATTCACCTCGATAACATGATCATCGGTAAAGACGGGAGATCCAAAACGGATCTCGGCCCCCAGGCCACAAAACCTCTCCGGTGAGTCATGATGCTGAATTGTTTCAATGACCGAATGAACACGATCCATGACAGCTCCCAGATTGACGGAAGGTAACTCCAGCGCGGGAAGTCCGAATTCTTTTGCCCTTTTCGCCTGTGCCCATACCGCAGCTGTCCTGATAAGGGTCTTCGAGGGCACACACCCATAATGCAGACAGTCGCCCCCGAGCTTCTCCCCCTTTTCTATAAGGATTGTTTTTGCCCCGAACTGCGCGCCCCCCGCAGCAGCGGTCAGGCCCGCGGCCCCTCCCCCGATAATACCGAGATCATAATCGAAGTTTGCCATTTTTGCCCCTCCCCTCGTCGAACCGTGTGAATCACGCCTCGAAGAAATACTATGTGATGGCCAAAACCGAATGTTTTATTTTCACTGCCTCACCTTAATCCCGCCTTTCCCTATTCATGGCTCATTCTTACTTTGTGTCCGCCGAACTTGTTTCGCATTGCGGAAAGTATCTTCGCCGCATAGCTGTCCTTCTGACGACTTATCAGACGCATCTCAAGGGCAAGGGTAATCACCGGTGCCGGAACATCTTT
>Ga0075124_10000527_pt1 | contig 17775 bp, 22 predicted proteins | sample AntAceMetag02UKS_FD_69809 | JGI IMG/M metagenome (GOLD analysis project Ga0075124, IMG submission 69809) | Saline lake microbial communities from Ace Lake, Antarctica - Antarctic Ace Lake Metagenome 02UKS | ecosystem: Environmental > Aquatic > Non-marine Saline and Alkaline > Saline | place... | reverse complement strand
TAAAAAGATTAAGAAAGACTTGAAGGTATAATATGGATCCACGAAGAGAGTGCGAGATTACGGTTTTTTATACTGGTATTTACATGGTGTTTACTGTGATGGTTGATGCTTTTACGGAAGTTTATTAATAAGCGCGTTGAAAAGGAAGATTAATGGTTTTAATGTATGTATTTTGTGTTGTTTTAGTATTTTTTATGTTATTCACGGTTTTGTATTGTAGGCAAAACAATAAGAAAACAACGCGATTGATTGGAAATCTATTTCATGAAGCAATGGATAAAACAGCAATTACTTCTAAAGTTACTTTTGGTCGTGATCCTCATGTTGGAGATCAATTGAGAGTTGGAACAATTTGGGTAAACAAAATGGATGATAAGGCTTTTGTTCTGACTGGCGTTTATGCTGAATGGTCAGAACTAGGATTAGCAAACAACAAGAAATCGGGAATATAAGGCCGGTTTTTTTAAAGGATTGGAATGTAATGAAGAGTAAAAAGCCTGCTTATTTTTGTGAGAGATGTGGGATAGAAATAAAAGGTACTTCCAGTTTATATTACGCTGTATATCGGACTGCTGTGCGTAGCAAGAAGGGGGCTATTCTACATTATATTAGTCTTTGCAAAGATTGTTCTTTAGAAGATAGAAGTTTAGAAGAAGAATCAAAAAGTAAGAAGACTATAGATGATGACTTCCACTGAAGATTGATGGAAGAATAAAGCGTTGATATACTTTAGATAGTGATCATTTCCTTGTGGGTGAGATTGCTACTGTTTCCGTATGCGGTTTTTCTTCTTGCCGCATACGGAATTATTTATTTTTAGCACACTGAATAAAATCAGTAAGAAGCAATCTTATTAAAATTAATAATCTAAGACTTTCAAGATTAAATCTAATACAAGAGATAACTCTTTTTTCGTCTTCTAAAAAGAAGTTTGTTACTTGTATGTTGTTATTTACGTTTTGAATAGCAAATTGTAATGAAGCAGCGCTTTTAAAATCTCTTTTCATGTTTTCTATTATTGTCTTTACCATTTCTAGATCAAGTTTCTTTACTGCTATATCAAGAAGAGTAATTCCTTTTGAGTCGGCTTTAAAAATAAAACGAGAAGCAAGTTTTTGTCTGTTTGTTGTAGTTGCTTGTTTAAATATAGATTGTTGATTTGCAATGTGACCTCCTCTGATGTAATACCACCATATCTGAGCGGTTATTGTTTTTGATCCAACCGTATCTATTGGATGATAATCCATAGCAGATACATTAAATATGAAGAGAGACAAAAGAAGAACTTTAAAGAATTTCATAAAACTCCTTCGTATTAAAGAATTAAAATGATATCAATATTATTTTATAATCTAATCAGAGATAAACAAAGATCTTGATTAGGTGATCAATTAATCCAATAATCTTGCTATAAGTTGGTAAGAACTTTAGAATATTATCAAAGTGTCATTAGTAAAGGCGGCTGCCAACTTAACCTGAAGGGGAGTAAGATATGCTTTTTCCAGAATTGGGCCAAGAGTATTACGGGGAAAATGATAGATCTCTCCTCGCTAAGATGAACAAAGATTATCATGATAGTTACGATATAAACAATACTTATCAAGTTGAGGCGCAAATAGATACCCGATTTGAAGCTGGTGACCAAGGTGTCTATGAAACCGCGTATGGCCGCATGACTAATGATCAACTAAAAACATTTAATTTCAATAAAATTAGACCGGTAGTGTCTATGATTTCTGGGTGGCAACGACGTAATCGTAAATCTAACGTTTGCACGCCAATCGAAAACGGTGATGCTGATACAGCAGGCCAATTTACAAAACTTTTAATGTGGAATAACCGACAAGAAGGCGTACTTGAAACTATTTCTGATGCCTTTAAAGATTCACTTGTTGCCGGAATAAGTCTTCTTCAAGTATGGATGGACTTTCAATCTGATCCCGTAAACGGAAATATTCGTGTAGATAATTGTGCATATAATACTTTCTTTATCGATCCGCATTTTAAGAAGAAAGATTTATCAGATTGTAACTTCATATGGAAACGTTCATACCTCACTCGCCGTGACTGTAAGGCGTTACTTCCAGACAAGTCAGAAATTATTGATGAACTTCCAGTTAATTCAAAGAATGACGGTAAGTTTGCGTTTATGCCGGAAACCAATCGAAATGGTAAGAATAACTTGATGTCATATGATGAGTATTATTATAAAGATACGCGTAAGCAGCGTATTTTAATTGATACTCAAACAGGTGAAACACAAGAATGGCGTGGCGATGACGAAATGCTTGAAACTTATTTAAGTACATATCCAACTGTTATTGTTTATGATTCTGATATTTCAACTGTTAAAATGGCAGTTGTTGTACAAGGTAAGGTCATGTACGATGGGCCGAACACACTAGGGATAGATAAATATCCATTCGTTCCAGTCTTTGCTTATTTTTATCCTCAAATAGAAGATTATCGTTATAGAATACAAGGCGTTGTTCGCGGTCTTAGGGACGCGCAATATATCTATAACAGACGTAAAGTGATTGAGCTCGATATCCTTGAAAGTCAAAAGAATACTGCATTCATCTACAAGGTAGGAGCACTTGTTGATATTGATGATGTTAACAAAACAGGACAAGGCATAAGTATAGCAGTTAAAGACAACGCGCAAATGTCTGATATACAACAAATTGTAGCACCACCATTTGATCCTACGTTGTTACAGGTTTCGGATATTATTGGTAAAGAAATACCATTACTTGCTGGTGCTAATGAAGAATTAATGGGATCTGCGACTGATGACAAGGCAGGAATTCTTTCTATGCTTCGCCAAGGAGCTGGTCTTACGACACTTCAAGGACTTTTTGACCAATTAGATTATTCGCAGAAATTATTAGGCGAATTAAGGCTTTCTCTCTTTCAAGCAAATTTCACGCCTGGTAAAGTTAAACGTATTATCGAAGAAGAACCAACTGCGCAGTTCTATAATAAATCATTTGGAACATATGACGTTACTATTGAAGATGGTGTTAATACTGCTACGCAACGTCAAATGCAATTTGCTCAACTTATGGAACTCAGAAATGCTGGTATTGAAATTCCATCTGATGTCATACTTAACGCAGCAACACTTGAAAATAAATCAGAACTTGTTAAAGCAATCCAAGAACAAGCACAACAAACACAACAAGCACAACAAAGACAAATGGATATACAAGAAAAAGAACTTCAATCAAGAATTGAACTTAATAAATCTCAAGGTGGAGCTAATATTGGTCTTGGTATTGAGCGTGTCAGTCGCGTTAAAGAAAATGAAGCGTTTGCTACTGAGCGTAGGGCTGAAGCGCGAAAAGATTCTGCAGCTGGTATGTTAGACCTTGTTAAAGCGATTAAAGAGATTGATGATATTGATATCAATCAAGTAAAACAAATGCTTGATCTTGCTCGAATATTGAACGTACAAGGAAGAATAGACGACAAAGAAGCAGCCAAATCAACAATGGGCACTATTGCTCAAGCCTCACAGCAGTTAGATCCTGGTATGAATACACCGAGTCAGATTGGTTAGAGGTATTTTATTAAACCTGGTGATGAGAATCACCGTTTCCAAGAAAGGCCGAATATGGCAACAAAAAAGTTCTACGGCAAAACATTACAAAATTCTAGCATGCTACCAGGTGGTGGTTTTGCTGGTCTTCCAGAAAATGTTGTAATGAAGTCTTATGCAGACAAAAGCCCATCACTTGATTTCACATTAAATGATTCGTTGTCTGGACTCGATGAACAAATCTTAAAAGATTCAAACGGAATTAAAGGACAACTTGCAAAAAACAAGTATTAATTGTTTAGGGGCGGCTCACTCCGTCCCTTTTTTTAAGGAATGATATGCCAGCATCAGTAAGAAAAGATGATATTGCTAAGAAAATAGCCATCGACATCCTTGGTGAACCAATCAACAGTAAAGTATTGAAGAAGAGAAAGAAAACGCCTAAAAAAAAGGAACCAGAACAAGCTGAACAGTTCTCTCAGTTTGAAAATATTAAATAATAATGGAGATTTGGATGGATAAAGTAGTAGAAAAGAAAAATGTTAAATGTTCTATGAAGCATCGTAAAGCTAAAGTAAAAATCCCAAAATATGCTCATGGCCCCCATTTTAAAGAAAGGGTTCTTATGAAGTTTTTAAGTATTCTTAATTTATTAGTTCTTTATGTGCGAAGACTTAAAAATGTATTTCGCGATAATCGTTTGGTTAGTCAAATGAAACAAACTAATGAAAAGGATTCTGGAAAGCATGAAAAGTAAGTTCAAGGGGCAAAATAGGGATACTGTTGGTTCACTTGCACTTAAAATGCAAGAAGAAGAATTGTTAAATCCTTCACAGCATAGCGTTATCGATCAAGCTCGCGAGCAAACAAAAGATTTCGACAAAAATATACATCTCTGTATAAAAGAAAATAAGAACAAGCCAGAATTTAAAAACAAAGATTTTTATATTGTTGTACTTGTTAAAAAAGAAAAGCTTATGCAGAATGTTAATCGTGCTATGTTTTATGCTCGTCAAACATGTCCTACTCCACAATACGATCAAATATTATATAAATTCTATAAAGACGGGCGAATAGATTTCCTATGGGTTGTTCCTACTAGGGATATAGCACGATTCATGATTAATAATAAAGCATTAGTACATCCAGAAGAATATAAACTTTTACAGTACGTTATAGATTATTATGCTGGTAAACTATTAGCTAAAGCAAAAGCATTAAATGGTGAAAAGAAGAATTCAAGTTTTTTAGAGCATTAAAAGGAAGATATGGCAAAAAAAATATGGGATAATGTTCCCGAAGAACCAACCACAACTATAGATCCATCAGCTTCAAACATGTTAGATGTTACTCTTGGTAGCGCTCCCCAACCAGTAGTGGCCACCGAAGAAGTTATAGCACCTAAAGTTGAAGAAGTTGTTTCTGAAGAAGTGGTTGAAGAAGAACAAGAAGTTGCAGAAGTAGTAGATGATACTGATAGACAAAGCAGAAACTTTAAAGAAATGCGTATTGATAGAGCTAGACTAGAACGCGAGCTCGCAGAAACACGTGCTCAATTAGCACAACGTCAGCAGCCAGCTGCTCAACAGCCAGCTGCTCAACAGCCAGCTAATCAGCAAGATTCTGATAACAATACGTATGAAGATGATGATCTTATTGAGGGCAAACAGCTTAAGCGAGAAGTTGCTGCTATTAGAAAACAATTACAACAAGCAGAATACGCTCGCAAGATACAAAATGATGAAGCACGATTAAATTCTAGATATAGTGATTTTGGCAGTGTTGTTAATGCTGATACTATTGCTGTTTTGCGTGATGAAGATCCTGACTTTGCGGAATCTGTTGCAATGTCTAGCGCATCACTTTATTCACGTGGTGCTTCTACATATAAGAGAATAAAAGAGCTAGGGCTTTATGTAGAGCCATCAGTTAAGGTAGATATAAAGCGTACACAAAAAAATATTGCTAAGCCACGTTCGGTTAATTCGATTGCGCCACAACATGGTGATAGTCCATTATCTCAAGCAAATCTTTTTGCAAATGGCTTAACAGAAGATGTTAAAGAAATATTGCGACAAAAAGTTGCTGCAGCAAAATCTAAATACTAGAAATTCTATCCTGGTTGTAGCTCGGTAGTGATTTAGTACTGACTAACTATCGAGTTATAACTTATCTAAAATCTTTGCATTTATACTATATGAATATGTATACTTAAATCGGCCGTACGGAATTCGCCAATCCAAATCTGACTGAAGTGGGATTCGTCAACCCAGACTGATTAGAGACTCGTCAACTCATTGAGTTGTTGTTACATCATTTATTTGATGTGATTTTTGTTGTTTTTATATCATATGGGAAAACATATGGCAATCGTAACAACGAGTACTTTATCTGCTCCAGTCCAACAATCATTTGATGGAAGACTGCTTAGCATTAAAGCACCCAATCTAATTCATACAGTTGCTGCTTCTTCAAGAACTATGCCTGCAAACGCTGGGAAAACCCTCAGAATGCGTCGCATGGATAAATTAGCAACAGCAACCGTTCCTCTCGGAAATACGGGGGATACACCTCCAAGTTCACCTTTATCTGCAATGGACATAGATGCAACTATTGGCTTCTATGGTGCATATATTCAAATTAACGAACAAGTAACATTGCAATCAGAAGACCCTGTCTTGAACTCAGCAGTGGAATTGCTTGGAATTTGTATGCGTGAAACTGAAGATGAACTAACTCGTGAAATGTTAAATTCAACTGCGACTGTAATTAATTGTGTTGGTGGTGTCAACGGTGATTCTCCAACAGAAATTACAAAATCTGATGTTGATGTAATTGTAAGCAGTTTGCTTATGGCAGATGCTTATACTATTACTGAAGGCATTCAAGGTGAAAATCGCTTTGGAACAGCTCCAATTCGTGACGCATACATAGCAATGGCACATTCAAAAATGTCGTCAGAGCTAGAAGGCGTAGATGACTTTCTTCACAAAAATCAATATCCATCTGGCATGAATGGTCTCCCATCTGAATGGGGCGCAATTGGTAACATAAGATTCTTATTATCATCTAAAGGTTCTGTAACTGAAGCTGCTTCTATAAACGGAGAAGATGTTTATAATACCTTTATTTGTGGTAGAGAAGCTTATGCAGTTGTTGATCAAGCAGAATACACTTCACAATTTATTTACTTACCTCCTTCAATTGCTGGTGGCCCATTAGCACAAAATGCTACAGCTGGATTTAAAATGGCTACTGCACAAGCAATTTTGAATGATGAATGGGTATTAAAACTTGAAGCGACACTATCGTAAGGAATAATTATGGACGGAACAAGAATTCAACAAGGTGAATTTACATCTACTGGGATTGATATGATCATCCCATTAAGATGTGATGTTGACTGGGTTGAAGTAAGAAATCTGACTAATATTGCTGCATCTACACAATGGGCTGCAACAGAGTGGTATTGGCAGCGTGAAATGACTGCTGACGATGCAGTTCTGAAGTTTCATTCAACAGCATCTCAAATTGATTCAAGTTCAACATCAGCTATTGGTTTTAACGGAGTAACCTATAGAGGGATTTCTCTTATAGATTCTTCTGATAAAACACCTGGTGCTGCAGTTGCAATTACAGCTGGAACAAACGCAACACAACCTGTTTACAGCACAGCTGCAACAGGAAGATTAGTAGCTGGAAGTATTGTAAGAATACAAAATACAGATCAATCTAATCTTGGTGGTTTGGATTTCACTGTTGATGCAGTTACTGTTGATACAGAATTTAGACTTGCAAACACACTAGCAACAGCTCCTGGAATTGTTGCCGGAGCAGCTGGTACATGGAGACTTATTGCTCCAAGTGCAGCAGTTTATGACATGTTTAAACCAAGAAATCGTGTAATTGCAAACATAACAGCTGCATCTCCTGCTGTTGTTACTACATTAGTTGATCATCAATATACAACTGGCCAAAAAGTAAGAATGAGTGTTCCTACTGGATGCGGCATGGTTGAAATGAATGAACAATTAGTAACAGTAACATATCTAACAGCTTCGACTTTCTCTGTAGCTATTGATGCATCTGCTTTTACAGCTTTTGCGTTCCCACTTCCTGCAGCAATTCCTTTCTCACCGGCTCTTGTAACACCGGTTGGGATTGATACTGCTAGTAACACATCACTTGAAACTGCTTTTGAAAATGCTGGATTTATCGGCATGATTCTTGGCACTTCAGGTACTGCTGCTATTGCGCTTGGAAGTCCAGGCGGAACTACTGGCGATGTAATAAAGTGGCGTGCGGGCAAGTCATTTGCGACTGACGTACCTACTCTTTAGTATTATTTAGAGAGGGAGATTAAACCCTTCCTCTCTTTCTTAAAAGGATGAATATGATAGAAAAAACAAATATAAATAAAAAAGCTAAACCAAACCTTAAGTTTTTACGTGATAAAGATCGCCAAAAAGTAACTGGCATTTTTGATTACAAAGAACGACCAGGTCAAACTTTAAAGTTCAGGCTACGAATCTGGAAAGAAGATCCAGTCGAATTTTGGGAATTTGTAGATGGTCAAACATATACAATACCATTAGGTGTTGCTAAACATTTAAACAAAAATGGTATAAAAACTGCTCATAAATTTGTTGCAGATAGAAGTGGTTTACCTCGAACAAAAGTAAGTAAAAAAATAAGACGTTTTGGTTTCCAAAGTTTAGAGTTTATGGATCCAGCTGATTTTTCAACTGCAGACAGTGATCTTATTACTATCGAAAACGTTATAATTTAAGGTGTAAGCCTGCGTATAAATAGGAGTTCATATGGCAAGTCCCGATGCATCGCTTTCAAAATTAGAATCAATTAGAACTAAAATACGCAGGCTTACGCGTAGTCCTTCGTCTGCGCAAATAACTAATGCACAAATAGATGATTATATAAATACGTTTGTGCTTTATGATTTCCCTGAATATATACAAAATACGACTTTAACATTTTATACATCAGCTAATGTTGATACGTATAAAACAAACACAGTAAATGAAGATAATCCATTATATAATTTTAAGAATATTTATAATGAAATTTATTCGCCAATTTATGTTAATGGTACAAAATCATATCTAACGCTAAGTCGTAATGAATTTTATGATATGTATCCACAGACGCGATTTGCAGAGATTATTGCAACTGGAAATGCAGTATTAACTAATTTTACTGGAACATTAAATCATTCTCCAGTCTTACAAGGTTCTGTTTCTATTGATGCAATTTATGATTCTACGTCAGATCAAATGAATTTTCATGACATTCCTACTGAAAATGCAACAAGTGGTTTAATTGGACGAACTGGAAATCTTTATCTTCTTAATAATGATACAACTTCATACGGAACAATTAATTATGTTACCGGTGTGTATGATATTACATTTCCTAATGCACCAGATACGGCAACAAATATAAATGCACAATATTATTCATATCAAGCTGGAAAACCAACCACTATATTTTTTGATAACAAGCAATTTGTTTTGCGACCTGTTCCAGACAAAGTATATAAAATAGATCTCAGTGTACTTAAACGTCCAACTGCATTATTAACAGCTACGCAAACTCCTGATCTTTCACAATGGTGGCAGTATATCGCTTATGGTGCAGCTAAGAAAATATTTGAAGATCGTATGGACATGGACAGTGTACAAGCAATATTTCCAGAGTTCGAAAAACAACGTCTTAATGTTATTGAAAGAAAAATATTAAAGAATTCAGCCAAGAGAGCAGCAACTATATATCGTAGTGGCGGCAACTTATTATAAAGGAAATAAAGTAATGGCGTATAAACCAGGAATTCCACTTTCGACCGATATACCATCTCAAAGTCAAGGCGATATATCTACTAATTTTGCAGGTTTAAAGACATTTATTGAAATAGATCATGTTGCAATTGATGATGTCAAACAAGGTAAACATAATAAGGTAACGTTGCCAATATTGGCAACAGCGGATCAACCAACTACCGGTGCTAGTGAAGTAGGAATTTTTTCACGTACCTCTACAGAAACTGCTAACAAAGAATTAGTATTTTTACCAGAATCTACTGCACCTGCTGATGGAATTGAATTTACTGCAGCTCTTAAAAATGTAAATGGATGGACAAGATTACCTTCCGGTATTTTATTAAAATGGGGAACTTCAGGCGTACTTGCAATAAATGCTGGTTCTTTTTCTTTTCCTGTTGCTGGAACTGTTCCTGTATTTGCAAATGTCTATTCTGGCCAACTTACAGTTGCTCAGACCGGAAGAGATAAAACTGTAGCAATTTCAGCTCTTTCAACTACTACTGTTACTACTTGGAATTCAAGTAGTTCTACAACTAGAGTACGTTATTTAGTAATTGGTGATTAAAAGGAGAGATATGGCAAGTTCATTTGATAAGTTTGTAATAGCTCCGCTTAATAGTGGTCTTACTGCAGACGCAAAACCGTGGCTTATTCCAGATGATGCATTTGAACGTTTAAACAACGCCTATGTCTTTCGTGGAATAGTAAAAAAACGTTTTGGAAGTAGATATACTGGTCATAATCCTCTTTCTGTTACTACAAAACAACTTAATTCACGTTTAAGGATTGCTTTATCTGGTATTATTACAGATGGAGCCGGAAAAGCTAATGGAAATGTTAGCACTGATGGTGGTGGAATTAAGTGGGAAATAGGCCAAATCTTTTCTATAGGAACTGAAATATTTACAGTTGTTGAAGCTGGTGTTGATAAAACAATGCTTACAAGTGGTTCTGCAACAGTAATGAAATTTGACACTACAGATGGTGATTATGCATTCGAAGATGCGCCAGCTACTAAGCAAGTTTACTTTTATCCAACACAACCAGTTATGGGTTTAGAACAATATAGAGGAACTGAAAAGGCAGTTGCATTTGATACACAATTTGTATATCAATACAGTGGATCAGCATGGGAAAAACTTGGGCCAACTGTCGCATGGAAAGGTGATAATACTAAGTTTTTTAATGCAGCTAACTGGCGGAATTTAGCTCCATCAAAAGATTATTTATTTATTAGCAACTTTAACGCTACTATCGGTGCTCCTGGTGCAAATGATGATCCAATAAAGCACTATGATGAAACAACATGGGTTGATTTTACTCCGCTTACAATCGTAGGTGGTAATAAAGTCATGACTGCAAAGTTAATCATTCCATTTAAGGATAGATTGGTATTATTAAATACAATTGAACAAAATGGTGGTGTTAATTATGCGCATAAAAATCGTTGTCGTTTTGCTAGAAACGGTAGCCCTATGGATTCTAATATTTCATGGTTAGAGCAAAACCAAGTTGGTTCAAAAGGTGGTGGTTGGATAGATGCTACGACAGATGAAGCAATTATTAGTGCCGAATTTATTAAAGATAGATTAATTGTTTATTTTGAGCGAAGTACATGGGAGCTAGCTCATACAGGAAACCAAGCGCAACCATTTTTATGGCAACAGTTAAATACCGAACTTGGTTCTCAAGCAATGAATTCAACAGTTTCCTTTGATAAGGTAGTCCTTACTATTGGTGAGCGTGGTATTCAAGCATGTAATGGAGCCAATGTTCAACGAGTTGATGAAAAGATTCCCGACGAAGTCTTTCAGATAAGAACAACAGATAATTCATCTGATCGAATAGCTGGGATAAGAGATTTTAGATCCGAGATGGTTTATTGGGCTTTTCCAACAATTGAAGCAAATACTTTATCGTCTACTTATCCAAATAAAGTTTTAGTTTATAACTATAAAAATGGATCATGGGCTATGAATGATGACACGTTTACAGCTTTTGGCTATTTTCAACAACCCGAAGGTAAAACTTGGGCAGATCTTAACGATTTTACATGGGCTGAATGGAATACTCCATGGGATTCTGGAACGACACAATCTGCATATAAACAAATTATTGCTGGCAATCAGCATGGTTTTATTGTAATTATTGATTCAGATCTTTCATATAATGCTTCATCGTTACAAATAACAAACATTTCGTATGACGAAGCAACTGAGATTCCTACATTAACAATTAATGATCACACATTAGAAGATGGTGATTTTATTAAACTTAAAAATGTTACTGTTAATGTTAAAACTGCTGGCGGAGTTGCAGTAGAAACGGTTTTACTTAGTGAAATCTATAAGATTTCTGTGATTACATCAGATACAATTACAATTAAAATTGAAAAAGATACATTCCAAAATGATTCAACATATAAATATAATTATATTGGTGGTGGAACAGCAGAACGCGTATCAAAAATAGATATTCTTTCAAAACAATGGAACTTTTATTTAAAAGAAGCACGAGCAATTTACTTGGCTCATATTGATTTTATTGTAAACCGAACTCCATCTGGTGAATTAACAATTGATTATTATCCATCTTCATCAAATATTGCAATGATTGATGCTGCAAAAGTATCTAATTCACAATTAGGTGATAATAAATTAGAAACACATGTATATGATACAACAGATCTTTTCGAAGCATCATTAGATAGATTGAATCATAGAGTGTATTTTCAAGGTGAAGGTACATCAGTACAAATTAGAATATATTCAACTGATGAACAGATGTTAGATTCAGCAAAAGTGTTATGTGATTTTGAATTAGAAGGCATGATTGTATCTGCAACTAAGACTGGTGGCTATGAATAATTTAAAGAAAGGTGCTATATGATAGTTAATTTAAGCATAATTATTAAGATCGCTGTCTTAATAGTAGCTGCAGCAGTTGGTTATGGCATACAACATATTACTCATAAAGCAGATACACCTATTGAACAATTTGCTGAAAGTGTAATTAAGCAACAAACAGGTTTGGATGTAGATTTTTCTGCCGAAGAAGTTCCACTCAGCACAGAAGATAAAAAATAAGGATAGTTATGTCATCTAATAGCTCTGGAGCATTTGTACCAACGACAAACGTCTGGGATGTAGATGAAATTTATTCTACTGACGTTACAAGTGAAGAATTTAAAGAATTACTTGTTCGCTTAAATAGAAATTTAAACACCATGTCAATTGCGATTAATGTTCGTGATGCTGGTATTTATGACACTATCGAATTTATTTGTGGCAAGGTTTATTTTCCAGATCCTAGTTTGACATCTGCTAGTTCAACAACACCTACTCAACGACCTGTATATAGAAAAGTATTTAATTTTGGAGCTCTTCCAAATACAGCAAGTAAGAATCTTGCGCATGGCATAACCGTTACTGATACATTAATTTTTACAGATATTTTTGGCACAGCTAAACGACAAACTCCATTTAGTTCAATTAAATTGCCTTGCCCAGGATCAACAGTTGCGGGAGAAGTTCAATTAGAAGTAGTTGGAGAAAATATTTGTGTAACAACAGCGGGTAATTATAGTGCTTGGGCAACTACATACATAACATTGGAATATTTAAAATAGAGGAATAATTATGGCCATGGATAAGAGTCAACTGTTTAAAATGCTTGGATCTGCTGGAGTTGGATCATTGCTTGGAGGAATAGGAAACCAGTTTGCCAATAGACAACAATCACAACCAAATCAACAACAAGTTAATCAACTTGGTTATCAACCACAAGGTTATCAACCACAAGGTGGCCAGCCACAAGCAGGTCAACAAAGTGATGGATTCATGCAAAGCTTACTTTTTGGAAAACAAGGACAACAAACTCAGCAATCTACTGTTACACCAGAACAAAAACAAATTTTAGACATGATGCTTCAACAAGGTGGTCAAAATACTGACTTTAGAAATATTGAACAACAAGCAAGAACAGGATTTGAGCAACAAACTATTCCTTCGTTAGCAGAACGCTTTACTTCAATGGGTGGTGGACAATCATCAAGTGCATTTACAAACGCTCTGGGTCAAGCTGGAGCTGGACTTGAAGGTCAACTTGCTGGATTAAAGTCTCAATATGGTATGCAACAATTAGGTATTGGCATGCAGCCACAATTTCAACCGCAATATATGCAAGGTCAGCCTGGTATGGCACAGGGTTTAACGCAAGCAATCTCACAATTGTTACCTCTTTTAATGTTTTTATAAGGTATAACCATGGCACAAATGACAAAAAACTATCCAATTATAAATGATCCATATGCAAGTCTTGGTGGAGGCTTTGGAGCTTCTTTTTCGCAGGGACTTAATCAATCACTACAGCAATTAGTTGGTCAAAAAGTTCAACAAATGGTTGAGAGTAAAAAAACCAAAGAATATTCTGGCGCATTAAAGAAGGCAGCTTTGCCTGAATGGATTTCACGCATGCCAGAAGCAGATAGAAAAATATACTTAGAAAGTGTGCTTAAAACCAATTGGGGAAGACTTACTCCAGAACAACGACAAGAAATTGAAGATGCGAAAAACGCACCATCAACAGGATCAATTGAAAGTTTGCTTACTGGACAACCTGAACAAGGACCAGTAATTGAATCACAAATTACTCCTCAACAAGCAATGGGCCAACAAGGTCAAGCGCAAGATCCAAGGCAATTATATTCAAATCTGCTTCAAAGTTTAAGTCCACAAGGAGCAGCAGAAAGTACAATGCAAGGATTTACAATGCCAGGCCAAGAAAGTCCACAGGGACAACAAGCATCATTAATGAATACATTGCAACAAATGGTGCCTCAACAACAACAACCTCAACAACAACAACAACAACAACAACAACCAATGACTCAAATGCCAGCTCCTCAAACTATGACTCCTCAAGCCATGGCTTCTCAAGATGCTGGACCAATTTACGTACCATCGGTACTTGAAACAACTACAAAAGGAAAACCTGTTTCAAATGCAAAGCAAGCCAAACAATTGGTTACTCAAGCACAAGCTAAGAATACTTATGAAGATTTATATTCCAGACTTCCTCAAGACGAACAAAATAAAATTGATATGGAAAAAGCAAAGCTTTCTTTAGGTATATCTAACCTTGATTTTAAGAAAAGAGATTCGGCAAATGTTGCTACATCAAAATATTATAATGAAACTTCAAGAGCTGGAGAAGCAGCTGATCAAATGAATGCTCAAATAGAAGCATTTAAATCAATTGAAGCACGTGGAAATTTACCACCTGCATCAAAAGCTGCAATTATGGATTCTATAACTAAGCATGGATTTAATGCAAATTACTTTTTAGGCCCAGACGCTGAACAAGCAAATAAAATTGTTGCTGGATGGATGAGTGGTGTTGCAAATCTTGGATTAGGCGCAAAAATAACTGATAAAATGATTGAATTATACATGAAGGGTCTTCCTAATTTGCTACAAACGCGAAAAGGTAGAGCAACTGTCATGAGAGATTTGCAATTAATGACACAGCTTAAGAGAAATAAATCTGAAGCTATGGAAAATATCATTAAAGAATATGATCCAGAAGGAAATCGTCCATTAAATTTACCATCTCGTGTTCATGATCGAGTAAAAGAATCTTCAAATGCAATTCTTAGACAATATGCAAAAGCAGAACCTGTTGGTGTTCCAAAACGTACTATTGGGCAAAAAGCAGATGACTTAAAATGGGATCTTGCTGCAAAAGGAATAGCAACTATTACCGGAGTATCTCCAGTACTAAAAGAAATTGCTAAAATATACAGTTGGAAAGTAATCTTAGGACGCTAATAATAGTTAACTAGCCAATCTCCTGGGGAGAGTTAGTGTGAAAATTAAGAGACATGCAAACTAGATTTTCATACTAGCTCTTCACAAAAATCAGATATTATCGTCAAATTGCCTTTCTCTAGCAATAACTCCAGTAATAATAATACTTATAAATCTAGTAACAGTCATGTTTCGCTTATGCGCCATCTTCTTAATTAAATTGATTTGATTTACATGAAGATCTACACCTAGACGACGTCTAGATTCTCGATAACTCTTTAGTTCAGTAGGTTTAGTTTTTGGGCCTTTTAACAATGAAATAAATAGATGCTTAATATTTGTACATGATCTATTACAACATGTACTTCTAACAAAATGAAACTTTGGAATTTTTCCATATTCTGCAAGCCATGCTGCTCTATTTGCACCCTGGCTTTTTCCTCTTACGGATATTCTTGGAGTTCCGTTACTACATGTTGCACCTTTCCACCCATAACAATCATCTTCGTTTTCACCTTTAATGCGAAATGAATCAAGTCTTTCTAGTAAATCATCTTTACGTTGTTGTGTCATATTCATTAAGTAAAACCTTTTTTTAAAATAAATTTATTTGTACGTCCCGCCCATAATCCCATTACATCAATGTAATCTTTAGATTTAATGTAGCATTGATTATTGATCATGTCAACTCAGATATTTAGATATTAGTATATTTTGATTATTAATTGATAGATTAGTAAAGATATTATAACTCTATTAATTCTAAGGAGGACGCAATGGCGGTCTATAAGAGAAAAAAATTAAAATACGATATATTTAATCCTGGGCAAATGTCTGGAATATATCCAGCTCCTATTGTTTCAGATACTGTTTCTCCTGGAACAACAGATCATGCTGATATCGGAACAATTTGGGTTAACAAAAGTACAAATGATGCATTTATTCTTACCGATATTACAGCAAATGTAGCTAGTTGGCAGGATATTTCAGGCATCTCAGCTGGTGCACTCGATGGTCAATTATGGATTGGTGCAACTGGCGCAGCTGGAGGATGGGCTAATTTAACATCTACTGGTTTATCGGTAACAATTACTAACACAGCAAATGGAATTAATCTTGAAGCAGCTGGCGTTGCAGCACTTACAACTCTTGATGGTGATGCTGGTACAGCAACTCCACTTGCAGGTGTTATTATAGTTGCTGGTGGAACAAATATCACAACAGCTGGTGCTGCTGGTACATTAACAGTTAATCTTGACGCAAGCCCTTCTGTTGCTGGATCTCTTACAGCTGCCACAAGTGTTACAGCTGGCGTTGATCTTACAATGTCTACAGGTGATTGCACAATTACTGCGGACACAGATGGTGCTGAAACAATTTATCTTCATGCAAACGGCGGAGTATCTGAAACAATACATTTACATTCAGATCAAGGAACTGGAACAGACTCAATTGATATTACTTCCGATGTTGGTGGTATTACACTTGATTCTGGATTAGCAGCAGCTAATTCAATAATTATAGATGCATCTGATGTAGACGGTGGTATTGATGTTGATGCAGGTACAGGTGGAATAAATGTAACAGCAACAAATGGTGCTATTAATTTAGTTTGTGGTACTGGTGCTATTAATGTTGGTGCAGACGCAGCCGCCCATATTGTTACAGTGGGCTCTATTAACACAACCGCACAAACAATTATTCAATCTGGCCAGGGTGATGTTAACATCACATCTACAGATGAAATTACAGCCGATGCAGTTGGTGTACTTGAACTTAATTCATCCGGTGCTGCTATTGGAATTGGTAATGATGCGGATGCATTTGCTATAAACGTCGGTACAGGTGCCGCTGCCAGAACAATAACAATGGGTAATGTTACAGGCGCAACAGCGGTTGTTGTAGATTGTGGAACAGGAGATTTATCTCTTGGCGCAAGTGCAACCGCTCACTCAACAACGCTTGGCTCAACAAACGCAACATCTAATGTAATCGTTCAATCCGGTACAGGTGGAATACAAGTAACCTCTGGCGGCGTATATGCAATGGATGCTACTGACGCTGTAACAATTGAATCCTCAGCTGGAACAATTGGAATCGGTGTTGATGCTGTAGCTCAAAACATTAATGTTGGAATTGGGGCAGCTGCACGTGTTATTACAATTGGTAATGTCACTGGAGTAACTGGAATAGCTCTTAATGCTGGAACTGGAGACATTGTAGCCGCATCTCAAGATGCTGTAACTGTTGACGCAGTTGGCGTTCTTGAACTTAATTCTTCTGCAGGAATTATTAGTATTGGTAACGATGCTGATGCTTTCGGAGTAAACATTGGTACAGGTGGAGCAGCCAGACCAGTTGTTGTTGGATCAGTAACTGGAGTATCTTCTACAACAGTCCAATCTGGTACAGGCGATGTAATTGTAACCAGTACAGATGCTATTACTGTTGACGCAGTTGGCGTTCTTGAGCTTAATTCATCTGGTGCAGCTATAAACATTGGAAACGATGCAACTGCTTTTGGCGTAAATATTGGTACAGGTGCGGCAGAAAAACTAGTTGTCGTTGGGTCAGCAACTACTACTTCTTC
>Ga0075124_10000526_pt1 | contig 17789 bp, 11 predicted proteins | sample AntAceMetag02UKS_FD_69809 | JGI IMG/M metagenome (GOLD analysis project Ga0075124, IMG submission 69809) | Saline lake microbial communities from Ace Lake, Antarctica - Antarctic Ace Lake Metagenome 02UKS | ecosystem: Environmental > Aquatic > Non-marine Saline and Alkaline > Saline | place... | reverse complement strand
ATTTCCCGTATTTCAGAAGGAAGACTATGGTATGGGGTGAAGGAAATTTTGGTGCGATTCCAAACCCGCCGTATTGTTCATCAAATGTGTCGGAAAGTTCTTTGAATGCGGTATGCACAACGTCCCCGCTGAATGTTCCCTCAGGTGCATGGGCCGCCTCTTTTTCCATCGCAGCTCTGAGTATCCCTGCTGAATCGCGCACTCCTGCATTGTTTTTCTGCCAGATGGTAATAATTTCCTCAAGGATCTCGATGAGGCCCTTGCGTCCGAATTGTCTGGTTTTCGGGATGTATGTTGCGGCAAAAAACGGCTCCTTGTCGGGTGTCATAACAATGGAAAGCGGCCATCCTCCCGCCCCGGTCATTGCCTGGGCAAATGCCATATACACTGCGTCGATATCCGGTCGTTCTTCCCGGTCAACCTTAATGCTGATAAATGACCGGTTTAGAATTTCTGCAACGCCTGTGTCTTCAAATGATTCGTGGGCCATGACATGGCACCAGTGGCAGGACGAATACCCGATGGAGAGAAAGATCGGTTTATTCTCTGTACGTGCACGGGAAAATGCCTCATCACCCCAGGGATACCACGCGACCGGGTTTGTGGCATGCTGGAGGAGATAGGGGCTGTTGGTATCTTTGAGGTGATTGTGTGCAGGAGGTTTTAGCATAGGGCTTCAGGGCGGTATATGGGTATTTGGGATAATAATTATTGGGGTGGTTTTGGGAAGGGGATTTTTCAGTCGGAATATGCGAAGGGTAATTTCAACATATATTTGGTTTGGATTTGTATGTGCGAAGCGACTGATACTGTATACTTCTGAAATGTTCTGACAGATGGCTTTCGTCCGAAAGGGTATGGTATCTGTTGATGGTATTTTTCCAAGAGTATTTCTGTGGTCGTACTGACTAGGACAGACGGACTGGTCTGTGTTCAGGTCTGCAAATATCTGTAGGCTATCTTTATACTCTCATTTTGGGAATTTACACTGTTTATATGTCCCCAAGATGCACTCGCCATGTTAAAACTGAAAATGATATTGATTGAATCGATAGAAACAAGAAGTAAAAAATTTATCCTATATTCTGGGATACTTAAATTAGCCAAATCCTATCATTTTACACAACATCGAATGAAAGGAGTTATATCCTCTTTATCTGAGATATCACAATTTCTTGTATGAAGTGATTTTATTAATTCCATTTTGTATTTTTTTATATTTTTTGGGGCTGATCCTATTCGTTTAGATAATACATGGCACGCCCATTTAAATGGATAATAATCACTACTTCTGTCAATAAATTTTGAATTAATTGCTTTATACGTATTTACTATTTGTTCGACAGAGTGTTTAATATCTTTACCTTTAATTTCAACTAAGCATAATATTTTATTATGTATAATCTCTCCGTCCTTTTTTGTAGAAACATTATAAAAAATTAAGATATCACAAAGTGGCTCATTGGGTCCCTCAATATTACAATATTGACGAATACATGATTCAGGATTTGAACCATCGTCAATTTCTAAGAATACAATTCTTTCATTTTCATCTGCATGGCATTTTAATTCAGGACTTTTTGGCTCTTTTGGTTTATATCTTAGATTTTGTTTGGTGCAAGCACAGGTTGGAATTAATTTATTAAATGGCATTTCAATCAATCTCAAAGTATAAATTGGAGATCTCTTCAGAGATCGCACTAAATGTTTCCCAATCTACAAGCCCTTCTTTTGTTAAAATGTTCGTAGTTTTTTTCTTATTAAAAAAATATACAGAAACATCCTTTTTATGAATGAATGCATCGCTATCCATTAAATAAAATTTTTCTCGGATAGCCTCTTGATTTTTACTTTCCCCTGCTTTAATAAGATTTGTAAGATGATCGATAATGTATGGACTGTGAGTTGTTATCAGCACATGAACTCCAGTATTACATAGCATTGCTAATAATTCAATTAATTTTACTTGTGCTAATGGATGAAGATTCATTTCGGGTTCATCTATAATCAATAAATCATTGGGAAGAAGTTTAAAGCGTAAATATAGTACTAACGGCATTAATCCTTTTATTAATGAGGAAACCGCAGACATATCAATAGAGATCTGCTCCTTTTTTCCATAATTAAAAAAAATTTGACGATATTTCTGTTTTTCTTTTTCAGAGAAATTTACTGCTCCACCCAATATCTCACTCTCTAAAATATTAGATAATTCAATAATTCGTTGGACATCGGGATGTTCATCAGCATATTTAAATCTGTCTGAATGGTTATCTCGCTTTAATATTGTACTTATGTTTCCTATGAGGTCCAATGAAGGATAATTCACCGAAATAGTTAAACCATCTGAATCTGTTTGCTTTTTGGGTGGTTCAAATTCTTTTTCTTGCTCAATTTCTTCTTTATCTAAAAATATTGATAAACCAGTTCTTTCTGCTCCGAGAAAATAAGTATGAGTAAAAACCTGTCTATGGACTGTCATAAATATATTTGTTATAATAAAACGTTTTATGAAATCTTCCGGTAATTTATCTTTAATTGTTTCATTTCCGAAATCAGGTTTAGAGAAGAAAAATATCCTGGGATCATCTTCATCTTTTTTTGCATTTATTAATCCCTCTGATTTTTCAGATGGGTATTTTGTGTTTAATTTAATGGATAAAATTTTCTTTGAAATATCATTATGCATGCTTTTCGAAAATTTATATTTTATTTTCAGATCGTTAAATAATACATTATTTGTAGCCAAAAATTTCGGCATTTCTTTAGTTGATATGTCAGCAACATGGGTGAAATAGTCTTGGCATTCTTCGTTATAAAATTTAACAATATCAAATTGAGCATATCCTTCATTAATAAATTCGTTATACACATTCTCAATATTTTGAGAGCTTTTTGCCTCACCTTTGATATATGCATTAATATAGTTCTCAAGTCCAAATCCGGAGAAAATTGATGCAAACGCATATGCTGTATACGTTTTACCCGTATTATTTTCACCAACAAATACCGTTAAGGGTTTAACATCAAGATTTGCTGATTTTAAAGCTCCCAAGTTTTTAATTTGAGCATTAATTACATTGTTAGTTCGTATCATTTTATTTTATCCCCCACTATGATTCAATCAATGTGGCGCTTTTGAATTAATCTATTACTAAGTATTGTTATCTTTTGAAAGGGTTTTATCTTTATTCTATTAAAAAAAGTACAGACATTTAATTTTCGGTACAATTATTGTCAAGAGAAGATAATGAGTGTAGTTCTCAGGTTTATTGTAATCTCTAATTTTCAGGACTGAAATTTAATTCGTCATTCAAAAGGATGTATAGAGAATTGGCCTTATTTATAAGTGGTAAAATCATCTTTGAATGAGGATAAGCACGCTAAATGCTATGCAATTAATTAAATTTCAGCGTTTTTGACTGAAAAAAGAATTACGCCCCGGCCGGGACTTGAACCCGGGTCGGAAGCTTCGGAGGCTCCCAGGATATCCACTACCCTACCGGGACCTGCCTTATTCTATTCAACTCTATGATATTAAGGGATATCCCTCTGAAAGAGAGGCCTATGGTAAAAAAGGGGATAATTATTGAAATAAATTGGTGTATCAGTATTTTTTCTGGTTATAGAGCGCCCATATCTTGCAGGCACCTTCATGACTGACCATGCATGGTCCGACCGGGTTTCTTGGGGTGCAGACCTTTCCAAAGAGTTTGCAGTCGGTGGGGTCGGCCACACCGCGAAGGACCTGATCACAGATGCAGGCAGAGTTTTTCTCAACGTGTTTGATTTCAATGTCGAATTTCTTCTGCGCGTCATATGCAGCATATTTCTCCTTCAGTCTGAGACCGGAATTTGGAATGACCGGAAATCCACGCCATTCAACATCGCAGGTCTCAAAGACCTCATAGATCATCTGCATCGCTTTTGGGTTGCCTTCACGGAAGACGGCACGCGGATATGCATTCTCAACTTCAGCCCGCCCTTCATTGACCTGTTTGACAAGCATCAGGAGGCCGAGGAGAATATCTTCCGGTTCAAATCCGCCGACAACCTGGGGCACCGGGAACTGTTCATACTCCTCGTATCCGGCGACCACACAGACATGGCCGGGCAAAAGGAACCCGTCCAGATTTGCCTCCCCCTGTTCTAAGAGGAATTTCATTGCCGGCGGAACAAACCGGTGGCAGCTGAGAATACTGAAATTTTCCGGCAGTTCCTGCAGGATGGTGGCAGCGACCGTAGGTGCTGTCGTCTCAAATCCGACTGAGATAAAGACAACCTCCCGGTCCGTCTTCTCTGCTATCTCTACTGCCTTGTGGACGCCCTGAACGACCCTGACATCCTTCTTTCCGTAGTCCTCAAGAGAGCCCTTTGTGCCGGGCACACGGATGAGATCTCCGTAGGTTGCGATGATGCAGCCTTTTTCTGCGAGGTCAATGGCCGCATCAATTTCGCCCTGAGGGGTGATACACACCGGGCATCCGGGCCCCATGACAATCTTCAGTCCGTCCGGCAGAATACTTCGCAGTCCTGCATGGGCAATTGCGGCCTCGTGCGTACCGCAGATATGCATGAATGTGTACGGTCTGTCCATCTCTTCGTTGAGCGCTTTGAGAATGTCTGTTCCATCTGCCATATCAATCATTATTTTTATAGTTGCCTGCAAAAAAGATTATCCCATATGTCTGATATTTTGATCGCAGCAGGAATAATCCTTATTGGAATAATTGCAGCCTATATAGTCGCACAGGTGTTCAAATGGCTGCGGAAAAGGGCTGATTTGACGGAATCCCGGTTTGATGATATCCTTGTACTTTCGATTGGAAAACCCATTATTGCAGGAATACTGTTTTTGTCCTTTTTCCTTGCGATGCGGTATGTTGCTGTCCCTGAGGGATATGCATGGATTGTTGATGGCAAATATCTGAATGCGGTGTACATTCTTCTGGGTGCCTGGGTTGTCTCAATATTTGTTGAAAATTTCATTAAACTGTATGGACAGTGGCTTTCTGCCAAAACAGAGAGTGACCTTGACGACAAAATTATTGACATTCTTGAGGTTACCGTCCGGTATATTATCTGGTTTGTCGCGATTCTCATCGTCCTGTCATACCTGGGTATTGATATCACTCCGCTCATTGCCGCGGGGGGTGTCTTTGGACTGGCCGTTGCCCTTGCAGGACAGGACCTGATATCCAATTTCTTTGGCGGCGCCATCATTTTGATTGACAAACCCTTTTCCATCGGTGACCGGATTAAAATTGATGGATATCTTGGTGATGTGGAAAGTGTCGGGCCGCGAAGCACGAGAATCAAGACCCTTGATTATCAATTGCTGACAATTCCGAATTCAAAAATCGCAAACAGTGTTGTCACCAATTATGCCATGCCGGATGTCAAACTGAAGGTAAAGATTCCTGTTTCCGTTGCGTATGGAAGTGATGTCCACCGGGTAAAGGAGATTCTCCTTGAGATTTCCCGTGATGCAGCAACGTCTACTCCCTATATCCTGACTGATCCTGCTCCTGGTGTCTATTTCTTGGAATTCGGTGCATCCAGCCTTGATTATATGATGGTTATCTGGGCAAAACGGTTCAATATGTCATGGGAAATAAAAGATCACATCAATTTTGAGATTGAACGCCGGTTTACTGAGGAAGGAATTGAAATACCGTTCCCGCAGATGGATGTGCATATGCGGGAGTAATCAATATTATTCTTCAATTATTTCATCCACAAAAGTCGTTAGCTGAACCATAAATCCGGGGTCCAGTCCGTTTTTGGCTGCAAAGAGCACCCCATTGATATCAGAGAGCCGAATTTTATTTGTGAGGTAGTGAAGAAATTTTGAGATTTTTGCTGATGATACATAGATGAGCATGGTGCTGATTGAATCAAGCACAATGCACACGTTTTCATTCTCTAATTTCTTTAAAGCTTTTGTAATCGCAATTCCAATATTGGTTAGGTCTCCCGGATTACTGATAAATATGGTATCTTCACTATCTTCTTCATCTTTTCCCAGTGCATAATTTGTTATGGCGTCGATAAAAAAGACCTTATCCGGGTTAATATCAGCGCGGGAATAAATCTTTGAAAGAATTATGGATGACTGGTTTGTGGTGATCATAATCACATGGAATCCTTCTGCTGTAATATTCTGTACAACTTCTGTATTCACTTTTTTAAGGAGGTGGGCCTCAGACTGGACAAGTATAATCTGTTCTGATGTAAGATCCCCGGGATTAATCACCAAATGTCTTCTCCTTCACTGAATGGTATCTGATATAATTTCGTTTTCAATATTTTTGAAGTGCCCGATTATTGCCTGCGAGAGTTCCCTGAGATTCTGATTTTTTCTGACAGTGCTTTCTCCTGCACCTGTAGTTCTATCAGGAGATCTTCGTCTTCAGGGTCTCCCTCTTTGATTTGTTCCAATCAGGGATACGATATTCCCTTCTAACAGTTCTGCAGGGTGGTTCAGTGCGTTGTTGCTTTTGATATATATGGATTCATCGTCCGGTGAATTGACGATTTCACTGAGGAGGATTGTATCATTTTCACTTTGCCCGGCATTCAATCTCTTCTGATTCAGTGATATGTATTTAGTAATATTTTATGCATAAAGGTATTCTCTCTCATCAGAACGTTGGATTGCAATGAGCAATGTATGCCTGAGTGCATCTCATGTGATGATTCTTTGCGTGTCTGCTGCCTGTAAGGGAATCAGTTTAGTATGTATGTTTGACAATACTCCGGTATGACTGGTATCTCGACTTCATGTCTTCATGACAGGCCGCTTGAAGATGCACTTGAAATTCTTTCGGGAATGACTGATTTTGTAGAGATTCTGGATGATGGCCCTCATTTCTGTCATTCTGCAGAGATTCCGGAACAGTTTTCCTTCCGGTATTCTCTTCATGCCCCCTCACGGGGGGTCAATATTGCAAGTACTCTCGAACCAATTCGTCGTGCAAGTGTTGAGGTAATCTCTGAAGCCCTTTCAATAGCCGGTGAACTGAATGCGAACGTTGTTATCCATCCGGGGTATTCGGCATGGACTGGGGGGAGGGCTTCTTCACTTAAGGCACTCCGTCTTTCACTCGGTGAAATCCGGAATGCGTCTGATGATTCCGGTGTCACATTTTTCATTGAAAATATGCCCAAATGGCCGTATTTTTTCTTCTGTACTCCTGATGACTATCCATATTTTGATGACTGCAGCATATGTCTGGATGTTGGGCATGCATTCATGTCAGGAGCTCTTGATTCATTTCTCTGTCTCCCGTTTACGCACTGCCATATCCATGATAACGATGGAACAGAGGACAGTCATTCTCCTGTGGGGAGTGGTGGTGTTGACTGGAAGCATGTACTGAGTATTCTGAAGGAAAGGGAGGTGGAGCCGATCTTGGAAGTCCGATCGCTGGATGCTGTTGAATCCAGTTTTTCAGCACTTAAATCTTATGGTTTTTAATGATAATTTTGTGGCTAAATGGCAGAATATCTGCGCATGGGGATAATTCGGGCCGGGAAACGGGGGTGAAAATGCCCGTTTTTGAGGACAATTTCAATACTATTTTATACGTATGAAATCGACCTTGTAATACACTCTTATGGTGAGTGCCTCAGTGGCTTAGTGGTATAGCGCGTCCTTGGTAAGGACGAGGTCGCGAGTTCAACTCTCGCCTGAGGCTTCCTGATGCTTGATCGGCATCTTTTTTGATTTAATTTTTTTGGATTATTGTCTACAATTTACGGTGAATATCTAAACCATGGTTCCGGTGTACAACTGTCTGTAGCAATGGTACCTGAAATGCGAGATTAATATCAATCAATGTGTAGAAATTCTGTCGATTTCCATTAGCATTATCAAACAGCTGATCAGAGATTTATCGGATTACCATTCCCTGGCTTTTCACAGTATTGGTAAGAGAGCCCGGGAAGGCAAAATCAAAATGCAGTACATTTTTATTCAAATGCCATGCGGGTAGAATAATGCAGGAATGTTAGGGAAACCAGCAAAAATAGAATTGTGTTATTTTGATCTATCCATCTGTGTAGGGCATTTATCTCTCTTTTTTCCGCAGTGCCATGCAAAGCCCGGCAATTAAAATTGCACTAACAGTCGGAATAAGGGAGAGCGGCGTCTTTGTTTCTGATGGGGCTGAAGGTCCGGATACTTCTGATTCTTCTGATACGGTAAAGATCAGTTCTTTTTCATCAGTCTCCTTTCCCCCGTAGATCACATGGGCTTTTACCGTATAATCTCCGGGATCTGTGAGATCTAAATAGGATGTCAGTTCTTTGGATGAATATACCGAAACTTCCAGTTCTTTACTTTCAATAATTCCAATAAGGTTCCCGTCTTTTAGCACCTCGCCTACCATCTGTGCTGTGGTTCCAATGCTACCCGTGTTTTTAAATTTGCCAATAACTTTCAGAAGGGTTCCGGTGTACAAATCGCCGTCGGTAACCAGAGTTAAAAATTCGCCGTCCCGCGTCATGGTACCAACAGGAAAGAGTTCGAAAGGAATTGTTTCATCTTTAATTGCCGTTCCACCAAGGGAGACAGAGACATCGGCAGTATAATCCCCGCTTTTTCTTTCTGCAGTATCCCAGTTCTCCTTGATTGTTTCAGATAAACCGGGTTTTATTTCCACATCCTTTGCGGTAAACTGGTCGATTGTTACCCCGTCTTTTTGTATGACAATGGTAACTGTTGGTTTTGCTATGACATTACCGGTATTCGTAAATTTAACCTCAATCGGCAGGGGCATATTTACTTCTCCATCCCGTACCGTAATGTAATCGACTGTTCCGGAAAGTTTCTGAACATCAGTCACATCAATAGTCAAATCACAGCTTGCTCTGAATACTGCCTGCATCCCACTGGTATCCTCTGTTAATTCAGCAGAGCTGGTTGAAGCAGAAATACGGGCATTATAGATACCATTTGCTGTATCAGAAGGTATTTCAATTTTTATACGGACAAATTGTTTATCATTTGGGGGAATAATCCCTTCCGATAATGGTATGTCATCATCATAGTCGTAAAATGAAATCCATTCACCTGCCTGGCCACTGGTTTCCAGAATAAAGCCGATTTCTTCGTCATTTGGGTTATGTATTTGTATAATTTCTTCATGGACTTCTCCTCGTATTACATCAGAAACAGAAATCATTGTTGGAGAAATACCAATTCCGCTTGCACATGCAGTTTGACATAGAATTGCTACCGTAGCACAGAGAATACCAATAAGTACCATTTTTTTAATCATATGTTTCATTACCCCTGTTCTTTGTTTTGGTTATCACAATCATTTATATAAAAATCTTTCTGAAATGTGGTGCACCATTTCTGGTGAGTGTTAAAAAGCCTATATTTACGTTCTGATTTAAAAAAAGGGTTGAATTTAGTTCATTAGTATACACAAGGGATTGCACAGGGGTCTTCCCCTGCATCTACACATTCAATGTATACCTTTCCGGTGTAATCCCCGGCAGGCATGGGGTTCAGAATCTCAAGGGAGAAGCAGAGACCATCCATTTCGCACCGCTCAATATACCCGTTAAGGGTAATGGGCTCGTTGGGGTAGAAGTATACCGGGCTGTCCTGGTTAAGAATCTGGGCATCGTATATGTAGTACGGGCAGCCGCATAAGCTTGTGGTCCATTCTACACCAGCTGCATCTGTCAGTGGATCTTCTGTCACTTTTACCCAGACGTCAACGTTCCCCTTGTTCTCAACGGTTGGACGGTCGGGGGTGCTCATATCTTCATCACCCGGTACGACCTGGTGTCCGCCCTGCTTGATTGTGTTCCAGTTAATTTCCGTGAAATCACAATCGCAGCAGGCGAGCCGCGTCATGACAAATTTGTTGACAAGAGGGCATGCTTTCAGGCCTCCAAGGTCCAGTGCATTGATTTCGACGGTGTAGCTTCCAGCCGGATCACAGTAGCCAATCTCAATTTCTGCGGAGTATATCTTGGCAGTGGGACAGCTAGTATCGAGCTCAAACTCAGCGTCGGCGAGGTCAAAATTACTGGCCCAGTAGATCAATTTGGCATCTTCTGCTGCCACCACATTGGAGAAGTCTCCCCACTCTCCCATGCAACCTTCCTTATAGAACTCGCCACATGGTCCAGTAACCGAGTAGGTAACCTCTGAAATATCACTTATTCCATCGGCATCTGTTACTACTGCAAAGATATATACTGTCGTGGGCCCACCACATTCCGGAGCGAACCAGCTGTTTCTCTCGCAGTCCTCATATTTCACATGTTCGGGATCTCCATCCTCCATGGACGCAGAGTTATCCTGTTCCCATTTGCATTTAATAATTGGATCATGTCCACAACAACACACTGTAACTCCCGTTGTTGCCTCCCCGCATCCGACAGCAGTTGCGACAGCAGTTGCAGGAACAACAACGAATGCTATTGCCACCATCATAAGGGCAATGAGCCCGATACTTTTTTTCATCATTTTTTAACACCTGTCTGATTTTTGAAACTGCTCCCAGAATACAAGAGGAGCAGCGACCCAGGATTGCAACCCATTTCCCATGACTGAATCCTGTTTTCAAAGCGCCGGGATACTCTACCCCAGGCACTTCCTGTCGTGACTGGTTAGAACACCGACGAACCTTAATCACATGTTTTTCTTATTAATGATATGTTGGACAGCTATGTTGTGCACTTAGATTAAATTCTCAAGATCAGTATTTTTTCCCTTATGAATGATCTTTTTTTGATCGGTCTTTTTGGATAGGTGCAAGTGTTGCCGGGCATAGTGATAAGTAGGAGAAAATAGTGCTGTTGAAATGCTATAGTGTTAATATCTATGTCGCCCGCAAAGACAGGGATAGGGTGTTTTCTGATATAATAAGCTAATATAAAAAAAAGGAGCCGTTACGCTGGTTAGTGAATACGCAAGTCAGTTTAATTGATTCTGTTCTGGTTGGTTGCAATAAAGATATCAGGATTGCTCCTTTGCACGTCTCAATTTATTCTGTAATACTTTTTTACCAGTTGATCTGTTTCACCCTGTTCTAAGAGTATCTGCAGGGAGATTGCCACGATGCAGTTGAATTGTCTGCATAACAGAATCAATCATAAAATGACTGAATCTGAACATGGTTTTCATCATGCCATTTCATCCATTTTCTACATCACGAATTGGCTCAGTCACCTTCAAAAGAACCTTCAAAAAAGGAATTGCCTGTTCTTCCAGTGGAGTGGGTGAGAGTTCGGATATCTGCTATCTGCTTATCCTGATTCACCAGATCAGATGCCATCCATTATCCCTCATTGAGGTTGGGTAAATCAGAATGATACTTTCAAGCATTGGGAAAGTTGATTTAATGTTCTGAAGACATTTCTTGCGTTTGATGTCCGGAATAACGGGTAATCCTCTGCGTTATCATATCGGAGAAGACAATACCTGATTCCATATCCATGCAGTCACATTTCTGAGGCAATGTAGCAGAAGAAGGGGTGCTAAGGGGTATGGGGACAGGTGAGGCATATGATTCGGAATCGTTCCCTCTTCAGATCAGGGAAGATCACCGTTCTGAATCAATGGCCCAGGGAAGGCGGAAGAGGGGGACGATTTTCATGATGATATCAAAATCAGAATCGGCAGAGTTCAATAAACTAATCCGTCACAAGAAAACCCGTGTTGAAATGGCCTGTTCCTTTCTCAACAATATTTGGAGAAAATTAAAAGGCACAAATATACTGGTATCAGATCAGGGGATCAAGGTCAGACTGATATACCTGTAATCATGGACAGGTGATGGTAAAATTATTCTTTGTTAATGTTGTTTGAGAATGTTACAGGGTGGAAAAATATTGTAATCTGAAATTGATATCAATAAAAAAAATACGGGGTAATTTTCGGGTTTATTTTTATTATGATTCCTGTGGATCAGTATCTGGAATGGCCTTATTATCCTTCGTTGCATCTGCAAATTTCTTAAAAAATGCCCGAATATTTTCCGCTTCGATATTTCCAATATTGAGCTGTCGGATTATTGAATCAATTTCACTTGCCTGTTCTTTTATTTGATCCGTCATCTCGACATTTTCAAGGTCAGTAATGCCAATGATTACCTGCAGTGGGTTTCTAATCTGGTCATTCAGTTCGGCAATATGTTCAACCTTTACCAGGAGTTCACTGATGTTTTTAAGAAGTTCCCTGAATTTCTGTTCACTTTCCTGAAGAGCTTTCATTGACTTCCGGTATTCTGTGATATCTTCAAGAATAATCGTAATTCCGGGAGATCCATCCGCAAAAACGGTTGGAGTTACTTTCATTTTAAAGAACAGTTCTTCTGTTTCTTTCAGTATTCTGATCTCTTCTGTTACTTCATCTCCGTTGAGGGCCTGATCTATTTTTGGCTGCAAATCTATACCGGTGTTGAGGGGGAGAAGAACATCTTTGATATTTTTATCGATAATCTCTTCTTTCCTGCAATGAAGAAGGGAGATGATGTTGCTGTTCACCTGAACTATTTTCAGGGTATTATTCAGGACAATTACATAATCCGAAGAGAGATTCATCATCGCAGATATCGGCACCCGGTGTGAGATGAAATATACTTTGGACTGTCCATAGGTTTCCAGATCAACCTCACCGGACGTCCGTAGGATGTCCAGGTAATGTCCTACGGTAATCCTGTTCATCCCGACTATTTCTGTAATCTGAGTAACTGACATACCCCGCGGATTCTGCTTTAAAATCTTAAGAATCTTAGTCAGCCCTTCATGATTTTCTTTCATGGTTTGTGATATACCATCATTAAAGTATTAATACGTTTGTGTATTAATCTATCATACTCGTTTGTCAGACCAGATGATCCATATTGAATTGCAATACATCCTGCAAATTTGTTTTTTGATTCGATTCCGGTATTGGAGAATATCGTCCGTATTTTTCGTATTTTCAGTAAATTTTTTAAAATCCGGTATTACCGTTATCAAATAATCTATAGGCAGTGGATTGAGATGGACCATGGAACGATACCATGACTGAATTTTTAATTTTTGCCAACCATTAACTAACATAATCATTGCCGATCCACATAATATTTGTAATTTCGCCGGTGTTATCGAACATTTTTTCCAGGTTCCATGTTACATTAATGGGTTCACCACGGTGTGACACAAGCGGAACCGAAATCTTCACTTGTTCATCTTTTGAATCATTTAATATATACTTCTGAATCTCTCTGGCTTCATGCTGTGAGGATGGGTGAATGAAAGCTACAATTTCTTTTCCGAGGATGGGGGTCTCTTCTCCAAGAATTTGTGTAATTTTTGGATTTGCACGAGTGATGGTTCCCTTAATATCGACCGATAATATTGGCCGGTTCAGATTTTTATCGCAGATGGACGCAAAGACTTCATTTTGTTTCCGGACATCAAGGATGTGTTTATTTTTTATATTTTCAAAGATTGTTCTGAGATTTTTTTGCGATTCTTCTGCCTGTTTATTGATCTCTGTTTCTTCCGAGTCTGCAATGGGAGTATTTTTAGCCAGTTCTTCTTCATACCAGCATCTCTGAAGAGCGACTGATGCCTGGTTTACAAAAATTTCAATGATTGATGTGATGTCATCATTAATGCAGGTCGGTATGGCAAAGGAGATGCTCCCGAATAGTTTGTTATCTCTTGATATTCCTATCATATAGCATTCATAGAGATCCAAAACATCATCGATTGTTTTGCAGACATCTTCTGAAAAGTTCTTCAGAAAGAGGCTATATAAGCCTCCGGGCAGGTGGATTAGCCTGTTAGAATTCAGGTATGGGCGATAATCATCAGGAATTTTGAATTTCTTATCCAGTACCTTCTGGTTAAGCATATTGCTTAACATATTTTCATATCCCTCAATTTCCCCTTTTATCGATTTGATCTGTAATGTTCCTGAGTTTTCAGCATATGAATCAACCACTGCCACACTGCCGGGAAGAAGTGAAATGAGTTCAGATGAAATGTAATCGTATATCTTTTCATTGTGGGGCAGATTGGCAAAGTTCATGGCAGACCGGGAAACAAATTCAAGATTATTTATATAGGTCTTTTCTTTGATTTCGCTCTGTTTTCGCGCTGTATTGTCTGTACCGACTGCAGAGATTCCTATGAGGTGGCCTTCAGTATCAATGATCGGACTGTTCGTCCAGGTGATCCATTTCTTTTCTCCATTCCGTGCAATGTATTCATTTTCCGTAATTCTGAATCGGGTTGGATTTTCAAGAATGCCTTCAATAATATCGTTGAATATCCCGATATTTTTCGCTGATCCGGAAAAAATGATATCAGATGCATTCTTGTTTATCAGCTCTCCCTTTTGATGTCCGAGCAGTCTTTCTCCTAATTCATTGATAAACAAAATTTTTCCGGTTATATCTGTTTTCAGAATTATTGCGTATGTTTTTTCAACTAAATCCCGGTATTTTTCTTCACTATTCAATAATTCTTTTTCTGTTCTCTTTCGATCCGTCACATCCTGTATTGATTCAATTGCACCGATGACGTTTCCTCCTTCATCATACAATCCCGTTGCTTTTACCCAGAGGTTTGCTCCTTTTTTATTGTGAATGTGGGAAGACCAGATATCAGCATTAAGTGAATTCCCCTCTTTCCAGATTGTTTCAGGTGGGTTGTATTGCGTCATATCGCGGGATAATACGTAGTCGATGAGCATCGGCCGTTTTTCACCGTAAAAAGGATTTGAATAGAGGTGATCCCCCATACCAATAATGTCGTCCTTTGATAATCCTGTCAGTTGTTCCATTGCCTTGTTCCATGCAATTACTTCAGAATCACTGTTAATCACAAAGGTGGCTTCAGGCAGAAATTCGATAATGTCAGTTAACCGGGAAATAGTGCTGGTGAGATTTGATTCATATTCTTTCCTCTCCGTAATATCCCTTTTAACCACAGCAATTTTTTCGACTTCCCCGCCTGCATTTACGATTGGTGAAAGCGAAATGTCAAAAATTATGTCTTTAATCTCATCCACAAATGAATCTGAATTTTTAGAACCTATGACTTCAGATGCGACATCTCTGATGTTTTTGCCAACTCCTTCCGGAATGAAATCATAGATGCTTCTGCCGGTGATAGATTTGATGTTTAGTGAATCATCTGCGCAAAAGTCACGGATGTATTCGCAGGATGGTTTGTTCAGTGACAGTATGCGGCCATCTAAATCAATGAGGAGCGAACTATCATTTGTTGAATTCAGTAAAAACCGTGTGTTTTCTTCATTCTGTTTCAGGGCTTCTCTTGCCAGTTTTGCATCGGTAATATCTCTTCCGACGAACTGGAATTCATGAATTGCTCCGTCGGAATCAAATATTGGGGATATGCTGCTTTCTATCCATCTGGTTTTTCCGGCCTGTTGATGGATACGGAACTCAACATTTTTTGATTGTTTTTCACCATCGGCCAGATCCATGGACATCTGAATCAATTTTTTATCCGCCGGATGGATATCCAGCGATTCCAGAGCTAGAGAGGTGAATGTATCTTTTATGAGATTGAAATTTTTGCAGAATGCTTCGTTAACATAATTTATCGAATAATCTGGGGAAATATGGCATATCAGTTCCTGCTGAACCTCAACAATATCCCGATATCTGTTTTCACTTAAATTTAAACAATTTTCTGCATTTTTTCTTTCGGATATGTCCCGGATTATATAAAGGACAACCAGTCTGTCCTGTAAAGAGAATACATGGGCACTGGTCTCAACCGGGAATGTTGTACCATCTTTTTTTACCTGTATCTCTTCGTAAATAGAATGATAATTCTCTGCCAGGTCTGTTTCGATTGAACAATTTTGTATGTTGAATTCTGAATTGAAGATTTCACAGAATTCCATTTGAAAGAATTCATTCCGGGTATAATTGAGTTTATTGCAAGCGGTATCATTTACTTCAATTAATTTCCCTATGCGCTGATTATCGGTAATCTCATAGAGGAATATGGAATCATTTGCATTATTAAACAGGTTTTTAAATTTTTCTTCATTTTCAGTAAGTGCATCCTTTATCTTTTTCTCTTCCGTAAAATCCTTGATCATTAAAACAAGGCCATGTTCCCCGCCTTCGAGGACTAATGGAACATATTTGACAAAAAAATAGTAGTTATTGTCATTATAGGAATAGATAATTTCCTTGCTGCATACCTCTCCCTTTTCAATGGAAATGTCAATTAAGGGATAAATTGTTTCTTCACTGATTATGGGGATATTCAGGGCATTAATTTCTCTGTTGAGTATATCTTTTTCATCGAGATCGAAATATTCCAGATATTTATCATTAACCTGAATTATTCTCCTCTCCTGATTCAGAAGAATGATTAAATCAGGAGAACAATCTATCACTGAGTTGATTGGCAATCGGCGGGAGAGTGTGTATACTTTTGCATTGCCGATGAGCTGCACATCAACTTTGCCGGATGCCAGAAGGATCTGGAGATATTTTGCGATAGAATTGCGGTGAATGTTTGTAACATGAGCTATCTCAGTTATCGTCATTCCCTTTGACTTGAACTTCAGTATGTTCAATATTCTATCGAGCAGTTCCTGCTCGCTGGGCATAGGTGTTGAATATACGATATTATACTTAAACATATGCCAGCATCTAATAATATTATCCGACAAAATATGATATTTATATCTCTTTTATTGCCATTATGTTCGTTATTTACAGAATGGGGTCATAATTATGGATTAATTAGAATGTCTCGGGTGGATGTTCTTTTAATGAAATAATATATATAGTTTGTGTATAAATTGCTGGTCGGATAAATAAACTGATTGAAGCAAATGAAGGATTTCTGAAATTTATATGTGATGCATGTCCTCAGATGTATTCAGAATTTCATGTAATATGGCATACATTATTTTGATACTGAGGTGATCTCCGGGAATTGTATTGGAAGTACTCCGTTTCCATGATTCCGTGGTATTTCTATGAAAAACCGTAACGAATTCATTCTATAGAAGAAGGTTGATGGATTGAATCGTATCGTGGGTAAGAGTATGACATGGAATCATTCAATCGAGATTGGGATATAAACTCTATAATACTGCGATTATGACTTCACTGAAACCGGGTGGAATAGGCAAGACCTTTTCTATGGATCATACACGAAAATTTGGAAATATTCCTGTACTGGCATCTGTTCGCTTGGTATGTTCACTGTCGTATGCATAATTGTGCTATTTTTAGCATTTCCGGAGGCGATATCAAAGCGGGGAGGCCTTCTGATACCGCTTTGATATATCTATGGACCGGGAGGAGTTACTGAACAGGTACATGTTCATATTGGCTGGATATTATTTACTATCCGGATGATGGTATTCCGATATTCCTTTTTCACCCGTCATCCAGATTTTCATTTTTTGGTAAGAAAATAAAGATGGAATAATGAATGGATCACTGACTTCCTAAGATTCTTAAACATTGAGGGATGCAGCCTCATAATATTTTATGATATTCTCATGTTCACCATGTGTGTTCACATTTCTTTGAAAAAAACAGCTCATTTTTACGTGAATTGAATTTTCAGAACAGAAATTTCGATAGATAAATATGAAAACTATTGGGACAACATTTTTTTCCGATGATGATAATCGGGATATTATCTATTTGAACACGTTGGAATGCCTTTTCCTTTTATATCCATTCACAGAGAGATTATTCTTAGTAATATCAGGTGTACCTGATATCTGAAAATAGAGAGGATGTTGATTGAGAAATATGAAA
>Ga0075124_10000521_pt1 | contig 17842 bp, 20 predicted proteins | sample AntAceMetag02UKS_FD_69809 | JGI IMG/M metagenome (GOLD analysis project Ga0075124, IMG submission 69809) | Saline lake microbial communities from Ace Lake, Antarctica - Antarctic Ace Lake Metagenome 02UKS | ecosystem: Environmental > Aquatic > Non-marine Saline and Alkaline > Saline | place... | reverse complement strand
TGGTATCCCGCTTTTTCTTCCATCAAGATATTCGCCTGCATCCTTCCCCTCCTTTGTACTATCAATGACACCGACAATCTCATACCGTCCTGAGTACCTGACAAGTCCATTTGCGGTTTTACCGTCCATCTTTCCAAATTGTTTTTCACAATATACTATTGCCTTCGCTTTCATGAGTTGTCATGCCAACCAGCTGAGAATTGAGTGGTCAACCAGATATCTTCCTCTGGTTTACCTTTTCCTTTCGAAAATCACTAGATTTCTCAATAACCAGCAATATAACTTATGCAGGAAGTTGATATCTAATTATACCCTCCACCTGCCTTTCTTATTTTCTTGGTGAGAAGCTTTTTTTGAACATTTCATCATTACAAACCCGTCCACCCCCACGCCATCCGGCACGCCCGGCTTACCGACCTGGTGCGGGCCGATGGCACCTCAAAGGGACTCTCCGAGATGGAGCTCCTGGCACTGGGCTACATCCAGCGTGGATCAGACCCGGCATCGGCGGAATTCCAGCACACAGGAGCAGGCCTGACGCTCGATGTTGAGTTCGATGAAGAGGGCGACAGACACTCATACGAACTGCTCACCACCGAGGAGATAGACGAGAAACAGAGAAAGTTCCGGTGGTGACGTGAGGGGCTCTTCAGCCTCTGGTGCCTGAGGATGGGGATGTTATGCCATCATACTATTGGGTTGATGTACATGAGACGTCCGCCCATTTGCCTCATTTCTGCAAAGACTATGCCTTTATCCCGGAGTTCGTTTTAGGAATGATCATGAGCAGAGAGAGGTGTCGATCTTTCTGAACAAAAACGAATGATATTTTATTAATTTCAATATTGTGGATTTAAAAATCAAAATGCGGGGGATTCCTTGCTTCCTGGCTTTCGGGATGTCGCCCCGCGGCAACGTGACACTCATGGGGCAGGACAGATTCACCACGATTGTCATGATGAGCCTGCTTACGGCCATCATCCCTCATCATCTGCCGGAACTATCTATAGATCGCGACCGGAAGAACCATTTTTTTTAGGAAGGTGAGAGGTGGTTATTTCCACCCTTCAAAATCGCCCGATGTAATTGCATCGATAATCATCTGCACTTTCTCGACGAGGTCGTCTGCCTCCTGTTCTTCAAGTTCTGCGGATACCGCAGTCAGTTTGGCATTTGCATGCTCCAGGTATCGCTGGACTTCAACGAGCTTCGTCACCATTTTGTTTTCTGTCCCTTTGGGGAGATCGAGCGCCTCGATGTCCTCGATGAGATGCTCTGTCGCCTCCATCGGCGTTTCGAGAGGAGGCTCTTCCGGCGTCACGGTAATGTTGATGATATCCGAATCCGAGAGTCCGACCGAATCCGTGACCGTTAGTGTGGCATTATAGGTACCTTCGGTAGTGAAACCCTTGATGAATACCTGACCGGTAGCCGACCCTCCGTCACTGAAACTCCACACATATGAGATGATATCCGAACGCGGATCGGAGGAGTTGCTCGCGTCCAGGGTGACCGCCGTTCCTGCGGGTACGGTCTGGTCGTCACCGGCATCTGCCAGAGGGGGGTGATTTGCGAATTTCTGGATACGGTGATTGTCGGTATCAGTCACATAGACATTGCCTGCCGAATCGACTGCAACGCCACCAGGCTTTTCGAACTGTCCGTCGCCCCATCCAAGTTCTCCCCACGTTGTGAGGAACGTCCCGCTGGAATCGAATTTCTGGATACGGGAATTTTGGGTGTCAGCCACATAGACATTGCCTGCCGAATCGACTGCAACGCCCCAAGGCTCTTCAAACTGTCCGTCGCCAGATCCTTCGGATCCCCACGTTGTGATGAAGGTCCCGTTGGAATAGAATTTCTGGATACGGAATAAATCAGTCACATAGATATTGTCTGCCGAATCGACTGCAACCCCCATTGGATACCTGAACTGTCCGTCGCCATCTCCTCTGGATCCCCACGTTGTGATGAAGGTCCCGTCGGAATCGAATTTTTGGATACGTATATTAGAAGCGTCAGCCACATAGACATTGCCTGCCGAATCGACTGCAACCCCAAAAGGAAACTTGAACTGTCCGTCGCCATATCCTTCGGATCCCCACGTTGTGAGGAACGTCCCGTCGGAATCGAATTTCTGGATACGGAATAAATCAGTCACATATACATTGTCTGCCGAATCGACTGCAACCCCATAAGAAGAAAAGAACTGTCCGTCGCCCTCTCCATATTCTCCCCACGTTGTGAGGAACATCCCGCTGGAATCGAATTTCTGGATACGGTGATTACCTCTGTCAGTCACATATACATTGTCTGCCGAATCGACTGCAACCCCCGGAGGGGACATGAACTGTCCGTCGCCATCTCCTTGGGATCCCCACGTTGTGATGAGCACATATCCAGGCTCTTCGGCAAAGGCGCCCTGAACAAGGATGCCCGCCAGCAGTGCCGCAATTACTACTTTTATAAAGAATTTCATCATTTTTACAACTCCTTTTTTTGATTGATTTTAGTGATGTAGCGTTTCGCAGTAGAAAAAACTGGCATGGTTGTTGGGTACTGACGGATCAACATTTTGATCGGGAAAGTGTCTCGCTCGAGATCAATGACTCTCTACAAAAGGACATTATGTTCCATCATATTATATATATGTGCTTTTCGAACTGATGTTCTGATCGAATGACGCAATAACTCCCTCAAAATCGTTAAAAACGTAATAGAAGGCATAATTGGAAAATACGGCGCAATCCCACGCAACAACCCACGTTACCGGCACCAATAAATAATGTTGCATTTCTTTATGGGCCCATCCGGTTTATACGGCCAGCCATTCTGAAAATATATCGTTTCGTAACGCCGCATGCATGTCATATCACCTCAAAACATCTACCGGAACTTGGTCTATCGACCGCGACCGGACTAATCATTGTTTTTGAGGAAGGGGAGTAGTGGTTAATTCCACCCGTGCCGGCTGTTGTGCAGGACAAACATAATTCATCAACAATTCCAGTTCTTTTCTTCATCATACTGATTGGACTGGTTGTTGTGCTATCCGCACGGTATATTATAAAGAGAAATGCGGATAAATATTCAGAATGGTGGAATAAAAAACTGTGATTGTACATATTAACCGGATATCCTGATAATTAAAGCATCAATTATCCTCCCGTTTTTCCTGATTTATTTTCTGAGACTGTTTTTATTTTATTTTCACAACCCAGGTTTGCCGATTCAGGTTAAATCACATGAGAAAACGGTCCACTATAGCAATCAAAATATTCCATATCTTTGGCAGGAAATTCTGTTTGACAGTTTGATACATTCCCCCTTTCACCACGCGGACTTCTTCTTAATATCCCCAACCCGCCTCTCTTTTCCTGTGCACATCACTCCGTGCACAGGAGCAAAACTCCATGAGAAAAACAGAACCGAAAGGTATCAACCACATCCCTGACCCGCTCGCAAAGCTCGTCTGGAAGAAATGTATAGCAGAAGGAAAGGCCCGGCTTATTCCGGCGAAAAGGGAGGTCAGCATATGCAACCCGCAGTGCCGATAGAAGGCATCCCCGCTCTTCGTCACCTCGCGGGCTATAGCGGAACACCCTGGCGGTGACATCGAGCGGAAGATGCTGGAGAACGCGGGCCTCATCGATATTGATGTGAAGGGCCCGACCACGCTGGAGCCGGTGATGTGCCCCCGCTGCCGGTCGATGAACTCTTTTGACGCGATTTATTGTGCACGCTGTTCAATGGCGTTGAATGAACAGGCGGTGCTGAAGGTGGAGCAGTCCACAGATGAGGCGAAGGGGATTTCGTCCTCTCCCTGCCGATAGCATCTGCAATTTCGTAAAAATCCACATTGTCACAAAAAGGGGATTTCATTTCCCAAGGCTTCCATCTCTCCATTGCTTCCGTCAAAACGGAATACACGAATTCCCGGTCACCATGAAAAATCGGGAGATAGACGTAGGATCATTTTTATTGATAGCCATAATCCCTCTGCTCATAGTATCCTCATGAATTATTTTCAAAAAGACTAAACCCATCTGAAGTAATCCTTTATCAGATTACCTTCAATTCCGCTCAGGAAACCGCTGTTAACAACTGCGGCATCCAGTTCAACTTCACCTGAATCGCGGTCAAAGGCAACGAAGGGAAACAAACAGGGAGAAATGAATGACACAGATTGAATTTCATGCCGTTGAGATAGAATCAGATATCAAAATCATCTTACAGGAGATTTCGACGTATCGAAGCAAAACAGAATTAAATAAGAAAAATGAAGATAAGTTCGATCGCTTGGTTGTACAACTCAACAGCATTCTTGACCAGATTTCCACCAGCGAACAGAACATAATACCACTCATATCGAAGGATTTGGGATTTCCTTTCAAGAACAAAAATCTCTTTTTTACGGCGATGCTCCAGCCAAGCCTGAAAAATACCTTCGATGAGATAAAAATTCATTTTAGGAAAGAACCAGAATCGATAATATCCAAAAAGAAGTTGGATGAATTGAGTGCCTGTTCTGATACGGGAAAATCTCTTGCCTGGATTGGAGATACTGTGATAAAGTATGCCCTCCTCTTGAAAATCTGGCAACCCGGAATTACTCCTGAAGAATTACACAATCGACGGCAATCTCTCGAAACAAATGTAAATTTATCGATACTATGTGATAGATGGAAATTATTTGAATATCGGATACACCTAGATCCTCCTTATCCTAAACAAGCGACGATTGATAAAACCAAAGGAACACTGGTGGAAGCAATTTACGGTGTACTCTATATTGAGAAGGAGATTGATGGCGTACAGGAAGCATTGCCATTGATTGATGCAACAGAATATTTGAAATAGAATTTTCAGTATTAATGGAACACTTATCCATTACTGTGCTGCAGTTTTTTATCATTCTACTCCTTCAAAACCTACCCTTCTGCACCTAGTACGTCGACTACATCTCCATTTTGTTTAGCACGAATGCAATGAAACCATCCAGGTCCCATCTACAACGCCAGAAATTTATCCTCCCCCTCATCTCAAGGAAAGGGAAAATGATCCCATAAAGAATCATTTTGAGCATTCTTGGAAAGCACCGGATTTCCCGTTCAGGAACCTCTAGTAACAATTCAACCCCTGAAGGGGGCCCACGCGACTGGAACCATGCCCCCAGGAGTGTCAGAACCCTCACATTTTTTCTTTCTCCAACTTCACCCTCTATCTTTTGTCAGCGTCTCATTCAGCAATATGCTCGTATTCTGACTTAATTGCAAAATGAGTCGAAATGTTCATGAAACAGTGATCGATTCAGGCGAATAAAGTAGTTTTGAAAAAAGGGGCAATATAGAAATCCCAAATAATACATTTGAGTGAATTTATTTATGTGCATTTTTATTTTTTCATATTCATAAGGGCATATTCAATGAATTTATCAACTATCTCCCATGTAGATTCTACAATTTTGTAACGTTCTTCTGAAGATATGCTAATATTCCCCCCATGTCGTACAGGATCAGCATATTTTTTTATTTCTATAATTTTTTTCATTTCAACATCTAGTTCATCTCTGAATTTTTCCCATGATTTCCCATCACTAAGATCATGTTTATTTGCAAAAAATTGTCTTAAGGATTCAAGTCCTCTATAGCAAAAAAAACCAGTATCCTTGGGACTTCGAATTGCTTCTCTTAAATCAGCTAAACATCGTCTAAAACATATTTGATATTCAGAAGAGGATAATATAAGAAATAGATCGTTTACTTTATGGGGCCTTTTTTCTGAAAATTTTTCAGTATCAGCAATATTTACACCAAAAACAATTTGACGATCTAAAGAATCTACACACGAAGTGATTTCAATATCATAACCACATCCATTAGTATAGCCAATAATATCAACTATAGATCTAATTTGTTCTTTTATATCATTTTTAAAAGTATAAATATCTTCAATCTTTGAATTGCATGTATACTGAGCCATTATTTGAGAACAATCTATTGATAATACTCCATTAATCTTATTGTCATTCCATTTCATTTCATTTTCTAATTGCGAGAATTTTACATTAGCTCGTTCTGGAAACACTTTTCCAAAAAAAGTGTATGTATATGATTGTCCATTCATGGATTGAAATTTAATTTGTAATTATATTTAAATGATTTCTATTGGAGATACACTTAAATAACCATTGATTTGTAATTTGGATGTATTTTGAAATATCCAAAAAAAATCGAGGCGTTTTGATCTATTTGAATCCCCCTTTCACCACGCGGACTTCTTCTTTATATCCCCAAACTGCCTCTCTTTTCCTGCGCACACCACTTCGTGCACAGGAGCAAATCTCCATGAGAAAAACAGAACAGAAAGGTATCAATCACATCCCCGACCCGCTCGCAAAGCTCGTCTGGAAGAAATGTATAGCAGAAGGAAAGGCCCGGCTCATTCCGGCGAAAAGGGAGGTCAGCATATGCAACCCGCAGTGCCGATAGAAGGCAGCCCCGCAAAGAAACCATGCGCCAACACAGGTCTGACCGGAACTGCCGATGAACAATCGGCGGCTGAAAATATAAACACCGCAGACGGTGCAGGGAAGACCATCAAGGCCGGGCCCGTTCCCCTCTACCTCATCCCGCAGACACTATCAGCGGAAATTCACGCACACGGGGGAAAAATTTCAGAGATCACCGTCAAACGGACCGGGCAGCACGTCTATGCGATTACGCTGACCAAGACCGGCCCGCAGAAGCAGGGTGCAGGTGGTACACATGCAGACTGAACCCGGCACCCTGGCCCTGGGGAGAGAGGGGGCCCTCTCCGTCACCATCGCAGAGGAGACCTACCCGCTGAGCCGCGATGACATTCACACGCTGCTCTTCTACGGGCAGAGTGTGCCCCTGACCCGGACGGAGGAAACAGGCCAGCCCGACGGTGCCATTGTTGTCACCACCGTCATCGACGGTCACATCACCGTCCACGCCTCCGGCCGGGCCGTCCTTGTTGCCACACGGGCGGGCCACTTTTCCGTTCCCTTCGCGAGTTTCCAGCAGGTGGCCCGCGGAGAGGCTGTATCCGCTCCTCTCTTCCCCGCGATGCCAGGCAGTGCAGAAGGGTTTGGTTCAAAAGAGTGAATCTTCCCCTACCACTTTTTTTGTTCTGCACATCTCACTCATCTTCGCCGGGTCACACCGTTGTATTCGTACAGGATATTTTCTTTTGCGCTTTTGACTGATTGCCTGTCGGTTTTGAAATACCGTAGGGTTAAAACCTGATTCAGACGGTTACGGCTGAGATGAACAATTGCTGGATATGGTGAGAAAAAGAAGAGCCAATATTACCATTGGTGATAATACGTGCAACATATAATATTCAGCAGTAATATATTTATAGTCCTGCACACTATTAGGGGATTATGAGTTCAATTTCAAACTCCGAAAAAAATGAGACGGAACCATCAAAATACCGGTTGATACTGCATGGGAGATTATCGGAGACGACCAAAAAAATCCAGGACCTTTCCACTATCCTCGATCACTGGGACCTGTTTACCGACAATCTGGAAGACCCGATTCTGGATGAAACCATTCCAACGGCCAGGATAGGGAGTGCCTATACCCAGTCCAGCCCGATACTTACCCTTCGACAACTGTTTGGTATATGGCGCAACGGTAAAGGAATTCATCCCTGTTTCTATGATGAAAATGGCAGTACAATAACAGAACCGCTCTACATGGTTGGCATGGGCAAAAGTGTGCTCTCCGGTTCGTTTGTATACTGGGGTGTTGTGCCGTCCCTGGAACTGATTGTCATCTCCGACCGGTCTCCTGAACCTGGGAGGTTCGGTATCCGATCGAATTTTTTGCGCTATCAGAAAGCATCTCAGGAAGAATGACGGTGCACAGAGTGGAGAGTGATGTGAGGCGAAGGAAAGGTTTGTCTCAAAATAATGAATCTTCCCCTGCCATTTTTTTTTATGTTCGACACATCTCAATCATCTTTGCCGGGTCACACCGGAGCACCACTTCCCGTGTATTCCCCCTCGCGGACCGCCGGATAAGGTCGATAAGCCGGAGGTCAGAGAGCTTGTTCAGCCGATTGTAGAAGGCCGTATAGGAAATAGGAGTGGTCTTCCCGAACGACTCGAAGAGGGACCCGGAGCTTATTACCCCTGCGGCATCCTGCTGCTTCATCATTGCAAGATGCGAGAGTAGCCGCCGGTCGTCCGTTTTCAGACTTTGGACGAGATCGGTAATATGAGCCAGCCGTGCTTTCTGAAATGAGATGAGGACATCTTCCTCTGTCACTTCGGTCCGTGCGAACCCTTCGGCACTGAACACTGACCGCTTCAGGAGGTTGATCCCGACCCGGAGGTCTCCTGCCTCCATTGTCAGGGAGGTGATGAGGTCCAGCATCTCAGGTGAAATCACCCCATGATAGAGGCCCGCCCGGACGCGGTCATGGAGGATACCTCGCACCTCCTCTTCTCCATACGGCGGGAAGAGGATCGCTTCCGGCTGGTAAATGGACATCACCGCCGGGTCGAGGGTCGCTGAGAGGTGGAAGTCCAGTGTGCTGATGGTGGTGAACACTCCGGTCCTGACGCCGGGATATTTCTCATGCATACGGAGCAGCGGGCGAAGCACCTTGTCGAGCATGTGGTTGCGGGCCATATAGTTGGCATCGTCCAGGCAGACAATGAGAACTGCATTCCGTTCGACGAGGGCTTCACTGATGGGGTCGGTGAGCCGCCGGGTGGGAATACCGGATAAGGGCGGCTGGTAGCCGAATATCTTCTCAAATATGGCGACGAAGACGCTGAACTCCGTCTGGACGTTCTGGCAATTGATCAGGACCGGGATGACATGGCGGGTGGTGGCCTCAATCTCGGCGAAAATCTGCCGGACGCTGGTGGTCTTTCCTGTCCCCGGCGGGCCACGGATGACGGTATTGATGGGGCATCCTCCCTGCAGGGCGGGCCGGGCTGCCTCGGCGAGTTGTCGGAGTTGTATGTCACGGTAGTGGATGGTGTCGGGTGTGTAGTCGAATTCAAAGACGTCAAGGTCTTTGAAGAGTGTCTGGTTGGCCATGAGAAATTTTTGTGGCATGAGAAAGGAGTCGGAGTGTCTGATATTATTGGTGAGGGACTCGGGGTGTGAAAGTGTGGCGGTTTTGGTGGTGTTGAGGTGAGGGGAAGTGGAGATGGGTGTTTTTCTGAGACAGTTCTCTTCACCCAACCCCCAGCCACTGCACCACCCACGCCGCAAGGGCCCCCACAATCCCGCTCACACCCGCGACAATCCCACCGGCCCGCTTCTCTCCCCCGACCTTCTCAGCCTGCCACCCCTCCAGGTCCCGAATGCGGGCCTCGAAGTCTGCATCTGTCTCCTTCATCTCTTCGAGCGTCCGGCAGATCCACTTCACATCGCGGTGCGTCTCGATGATTTTCGCGGTCAAATCATCCTTCATTTTCATCAGATTCTCCGTATATTCTTTGCATCGGGTCTGCGGGCAGGGGAGATAAGTATTACTTATGGTAATATTTTGGAGCTATCCGTCGCCGGTAGAACAACGTTGCCCATAGTAAGGTGTCACCTGATTGAGAGTGGATTCCTTGCCCGGTGATTCACCGCATAGGAGCAAATTAATATGTACAGGTCTTCAAAGTATCATCTACAGAGTTATTCTGTGAGGTGCTACCCGGAGCATACGATCTCTGGCGATTCGATCATCACAAAATGAGGGGTGAGGAAAGAATGAAAGTGAAGGACTGCATTAAGATGATCGAAGCAGACGGGTGGTACCTTGTGGTTACCAGGGGCAGTCACCGGCAGTATAAACATCCGGCAAAACCTGGCAGAATTACCATTGCCGGACACCCGGCAGATGTTCTGGCCCCGGGAACATTGAACAGTATACTAAAGCAGACAGGCCTTAAAGGAGGGAATGAATAATGAATCGATTTCTTGTTATTGTCGAGAAGACTGACGACAACTATTCTGCATACTCTCCGGATCTTCCGGGTTGCGTGGCTACCGGAGCGACCCGTGAGGAGACGGAAGAGCGAATGCACGAGGCTATTGAACTCCATATCGAGGGCCTAAGAGAGGATGGGTTTCCGATCCCCTTGTCACGGTCATCAGCCATCTATGTAGCGGTCCGTTAGGAGGGAGGGGCTTGTTTGCCCCCCTGTTTTTCGTTAGACGCTCTATCTTTTTTGCAGGAACCGCGACCTGATGTTCCCACCGTGTGAATTCGAGATTATCCCAGTGTGTAGTGATGATTATTCCACAGTGCGTCCGCATGATTTCCGGTCTGCGCCCGAATCATTTCTACGCCCAAATAATCCTTTGTTTACTTTCAGGCCGCAGCAGATTCGTTGCATTTGATCAAATGTAAAGGCAGCTTCATATTACTCAAAGTAATAGTTTAGTATGTCAGTCGAACCCCGGGAACCGGCTGGCAGGAGTATGCACACCATGGCAGACTTTATCCAGACCACCAACACCAAGAGTGCGGTGCGGGACCTTTCGGTCCCCATCGCCGATATCACCGCCTTCGATGCCCTCGTGCAGGAGATCATCGACACCAACCCCTTCGACTGTACCTCGTACGTCGATAATGGGGTGAGCATCGACCCGGTCGTCCGTTCCCAGGAACGGTATGACGCAAAAATCATCTACGAAAACCTCGAAGCCAAAACCATTGGGGACGTCTCTGTGCAGGTCAATTCCGTTGCCGCATTCGGCACCGCTGCCACCCACGTCATGGACGACGACACGCTCGCCACCACGATCGGCGGGACACAGTCACGCAACACGGGAAAGGACACCTTCTCCTGCAAGCTGAAGTGTCACGACCCGAGCGGCGAAGTCTACTACGTCACCCTCTCCCGCAGCAAGGTCCGCATCTCATCCTATGCGGACGACGCCATCCGGGCCACCGTTGAGGCATGGGCCGACGAGCAGGCTGAACTGAGCTGAATTGGGCTGTCCAAAAAAGGCCCGATGAATGCCCGAAACAGGGGTATGCCTCCCCCCTGTTTTTGTTTCTGTTTTGGGATATTTTGGATATATTTTTGTCTTTATTTTTTTCATAGACTCGGATTCGGTATTTTTTCCGTAGAACCAATATGCCACCATTTTATTGATATTATAACTTTATTTGCCCAAAAACGGGCTTTTCCAAAATAAAGATGATTGTAATATGCTGTTGCAGTAAGGAAACAGAATTCGCCCATTACAAAGTGATCCCACATAGAAATGGGAGAGGCTTAAAGAAGAACCGAACAGATACTCATATACAGAAGGGAATGATCTGATGAGGCGGAGTAGACCAATATCCGGCGACATAATTGGGCAACTACACGAAATGCTAGGACTTCCGGCTGAAACTGAGTGCATTGAGTTCAAGGAAGCCAAAAATGATTATGGTTTTGATAAGATTGGCAAATACTTCTCCGCACTGAGCAATGAAGCAAATCTAAACCGAAAATCTGCCGGATGGCTCATTTTTGGTGTCACTGACAAGCCTCCCCGGGAAATTGTTGGTTCAAATTATCGTAACACTCCACCCGGTCTTGATCGTCTCAAAAAGAAGATCGCACACAACACAAATCATCAGATGACATTTGCTGACATTCATGAACTCACCGTCCAGGAAAAACGGGTGGTTATGTTTGAGATACCCCCGGCGGCCCACAGTATACCCACCACATGGAATGGGGTCGCCTATGGCCGCATGCATGAATCATGCGGACCTTTAAGCCTTCATGAAATTGACCGGATTCGTGAACAGTCACTCCCTGACTGGTCAGCAGAAATCTGTGATAATGCAACAATGAATGATCTCAGTCCGGAAGCAATCACTTTTGCACGCGCAAAATATAAGGAAAAACATCAGGATCTGGCAACAGAGGTTGACGAGTGGGATGACATCACATTCCTCAATAAATCGAAAGTCTGTAAAAATGGCAAAATCACGAACACAGCGATCATTCTCCTTGGAAAGAGCGAAGCGGGACAGATTGTCTCACCAGCCATTGCTCCAATCACCTGGGTATTGAAGGATGATGAGGGATTTGAAATTGATTATGCCCATTTTAATTCACCAATGATACTTGCGGTCGATAAGGTATTTGAGAAGATTCGAAACCTTACTGTTCGCCACATATCTGAGGACACACTGTTTCCTATTGAAGTAACACAATATGACCCGTGGGTAATTCGTGAAGCACTGCACAACTGTATTGCGCACCAGGACTACCGACAGTCTGCTCGCATCACTGTTACTGAAAGATCGGATTCCCTTATGTTTACAAATCGAGGCGAATTCATACCGGGAACTGTCCAGTGCATTATTGAGCGAGATACGCCGCCTGACCAGTATCGAAACCCCTTCCTCGCAAATGCAATGGTCGAGTTGAATATGATCGACACCATCGGCAGTGGTATCAAACGGATGTTTAAAAAACAGCGGGATCGCTATTTTCCAATGCCGGATTATGATTTCAGCGAAGAATATTTTGTTAAAGTTACCATTCCTGGCCGGATTATCGATGAAAAATATACGCGAATTTTAATTCAGCACAAAAATCTGGACTTAATGGATGTCATTGCTCTGGATAAAGTCCAGAAAGGCTATCCGCTCTCGAATGAAGAACGTTCCTCCCTTAAAGCGAAAAAACTGGTTGAGGGGCGACATCCGAATATGTATGTTTCAAAAAATATTGCGGCTGCGACTGATACAAGGGCAGAATATATCAAAAATCGGTCTTTTGATAAACAATACTTCAAAGATATGGTGATTGCATATCTGGAAGAATTTGGTGAAGCCAAAAGAAAAGACATTGATACTCTTTTGATGGATAAGGTATCAGATGCACTGGATCCTGAACAAAAAAGACAGTCCATCAAGAATTTACTTCAGGAGATGCGCAGAGATGATCAGATCACTTTGGTTGGAAGAACCAGTGGAGCAAAGTGGGTTCTTTTTGATGAATCGAATGGATAGTTCATGATAATATTATAATACTCCAACCAGACCTGCCACTCGCAGAAGACTGAATTTGCAATCGCGAAAGTCGATTGAAAAAATTCTCGAAATAATTCAGGAATTTACCTTTCTCCTAAAGAGCAGGTATAAAATCCAGTCAAAAATAATGTGGAACTTGTCTAAAACTTGTCTAAAACTTGTCTAAAACTTGTCTAAAACTTGTCTAAAACTTGTCTAAAACTTGTCTAAAACTTGTCTAAAACTTGTCTAAAACCCGCATGATGCCCGTGGCCATCACACGGAAACTACCCTTTGTTCCGGTCTTTTTGTCAGTCTGTTTCTCCCCTGTTTTGGAAAATGGGGAGGAAAACGGGCGTTTTTATGTGCTTGATTTTGAGCAGGCAAAATACTGCGTATTTGGCGATTATTTGCTCAAAATAGAAAATATTGAGAACGAATAACCCGGTTTTATCAGTGGACATTTTTAGAGGATGTCCAGTATGTCTCCGGGGGAGAAGGGGTCGCTCCGGGCGTCTGTAGGGACCCATTTTTTCTGGCCAATATGATGCCCAAACAGCAATATATGCACGATACGGGCACATTTACAATTATTGGCATCATATGGAGGTTATTCATTGATGTTTCCTCATTTGACGGGAAGATTTTAACCGGATTAATGAACGACGGGAGAACGGATCAGTGAAGAGACAATGCATACTATCGCCCGACACATCCACCCTCCCCCTCGTGGGCAGCATTCATTCCAAAATCCCCTGAAAAAAATTACCTCCTCATATACAGGCCACTCGCACAGGCGGCATACAGGCCGGTCTCGGTAATGGATACGACAACATTTCTTCCTCGTTTTTCCCGGCTGATATATCCATCCTTCTCAAGACGGGAGAGTATCGTCTTATCAAGCCGCATGAGCTGGCGGCTCTGAACGGCCCGCCTCTTCTCCCTCGAAACCTCGTCATAGAGGACTTCAAATCCAGGCATCTCTGCCTCCTGCAGCATACGCAGGATATCCCTGTTGGAAACCGGTTTGTCAGCATTGCACAGGCCAACAAGTATCTGCATTCCTGCCTCATCCGGCAGCAAAAACCTGAAATTCACCAGCCGGGCGATATTACCGGAAGAGCAGACCGAAAGCCCATGTGCCAGCCGCACCTCATGCTCTTCGGGGTATGCATCGCTCTTGACGTAATAGACATGTACATTATGGGCCATCGCGGCAAGCGTCACACCGACTGAGGTCAGCCTTCCTGCAGAAGACATATTGACGTTCACACGGTTGCCAAGGTCTTTCTCCTTTTTGATAATATTCGCGGTATTGCAGATGATATCCAGGAGGTCAAAGATATCCGTCTCCACACATTCCACCCGGATGTCGAGCGCCTTCAGCCGGTGCACTACTTCATGGGTATAGTAATCCTGCTCTTTACCCATCGGGCTCGCATCACGAAAGTTTGACAGAAGATATACCTTGTCGGCCTTTGCCTTCTCAAAAGGGGCAATCGCCCTGTCGATCTCATGCCCGAGCGGGATGATATGTACCGTCTGCTCTATTGCATCCATAACCGCCTTTCCTCAGGACCCTGATATTTTAGTGATAAGCATTCTAATATTAATAATGTTATTATTATTGCTAACAATGCTAAGTTAGAATTATATATTGCCATTGTATCCCCAATGTTGCATTTGCCCAGTTTTCTAATTGAGAAGGGGTATTTGGAAGGAGGAGAATGAAATGGCAATAACCGGAAAGAATATTTTAGCCGGAATACGCTGTGGCAAAGCGGTATCATTTGAGAACATGGCGGTTGCACCGCTTTTAAGAAGTAAGGAGAAACCCGAAGGCCCGGACTATCTAATCCTTCGGGAGGCATTTGAAGAAAATGTCCTGAGGGTGACCGAGACTTCTGAGAACGGATCTGTGCCTGAACTTTCGGTCCGAAACACCGGCAGGCTGCCGGTACTGATCCTCGATGGCGAGGAGCTTGCAGGGGCAAAGCAGAACAGGGTAGTAAATTCAAGTATCCTGATTCCTCCGGAGACAAAGCTGATAGTTCCGGTATCCTGCACAGAGGCCGGAAGATGGGAGTACCGTTCGGCAGCCTTCTCGGATTCTGATATCATTATGTCCAGCAATATCAGGGCAAAGAAGTCACGATCTGTTTCTGAAAATCTTAAAGCCTCCTCGTCGTTTCGATCTGATCAGGGCGAGGTATGGAATGAGATTGAGATAGAGGCAAATGCATACGGGGTCCAGTCTCCGACCGCGGCAATGAAGGACACCTACGAGAAGCACCGCGACTTCATGAACGAGTATACTGAAAAATTCAGATGTGTTGAAGGACAGGCGGGATGTATGGTTTTCCAGAACGGAAAGCCCGCAGGCGTTGAACTGCTCTCCAGGCCTGAGAAGTATGCAATGCTGCATGAAAAGATCCTCCGGTCGTATGCAATCAGTAAACTCCGCATTACGCGGGATGCTGACTATACTGACTACAGCCACAACAGCGAACACGGTCAACAGGGCAAACACAGCAACGACACCGACTATAGCGTATCACAAAAAGAGTTCGAATCAGAACTCTCGGGGATTATGGCAGTAGATGCAGCGTGTTTCCCGTCAGTCGGTCTTGGTGATGACTGCAGGCTGCGTGAAGAAAATATTGCGGGTTCGGCACTCAGGTATGAGGAGGAGACCATTCACGCAGCAGTCTTCTGGCTGGATGATGACAGGCAAAAGGAAAAGGAGAGGAAAAGAAGGCAATTCCACGAAGGGGTTATGTCATCCTATCGGGAGAGACGGGACAGGGCAACATATGAATGATTGCCAAAATTGCCGGATTTCAGTTAAAGATTGTAAACCGTTGCAATAACCGTATTGAGAAAAATCAGGGGGCTCTATCCGTGAATGGGGACATCCCCTGCATATCATCCTTTTTTGATTCTGATATCGTTTAGATGATTAGAACAAATGAAATCGCAGCATTTACAACGGTCTCCCACGCTTTCACCTTAATGCCAGGATATACATTTTTTACCGCCCTGACATATTCCCTGCCGGCAAGAACCACAATCTCAAAGCATCCGGTAATCACGGCCGGAAGGGTGTAGTGAGACAGCACATCTCCCCGGATATCCAGTCAATCACAACGCAAAACAGGCACTCCATTTTCCATAAATTGGTTCAAATATGTTCCATGTGGAACATAATGTGTCCATTCAGATCATCGCTCTCCTGCTCAGAGGTGATTCACATCCCCGCAAACAGGGGTACTGCCTCCCCCTGTTTTTTTTGTGAGGTGCCCTTATAGAGGTGTTTTCCATCATACGTAAATCATGAAGCATTTGTACACTTCCAAAATGATACAAAAATGGCGAAGATGCTCTTTTCAGAATTTATGGAAAAACTGAATATATTTCTTCCCGGCTTTTGACCAGGCATTAGACAACACTTCCATCGGAACGCAGAGCACAGCATATCCGGTACCGATCGACACGGATACGATATCGGGTTTGGGTTCCTTTTATTTTGCGTATGTCTGTCTCAGACTGAAGAGCGATTCACTTTCAGGTATCTCATGAAATACAAGCTCTTCTATTTTGTCTCCAGGTAGTTTACCGGAAGGTGGGACAGATCTTTTAAAAATGTCTTTTTGTAGAAACAAGAGACCATGCTCAGGCCTTCTTTTTCAGGGGTGCGTAGTAATTGTGTGCTTCTGAAAGGGAAAGGGGTTCTTCATCATCGGCTTCATCCATGAACCTGTCAAGACCATAGTCTTCGATAACGGCTTCAATTTTATGAAATGTTTTGATATCGAGGATAACACTTACCGGTTCGTTGTCATCTGAGACAATATATTGAGGTTTTATATCAAGCATGTTCTTCATCCTCCTTTTTTCCGTATGTATGAGTAAGACACGGGGGATTAAAACGTTCTCTCTGGTAGTTATCCGTGAAGGAGATATTTCATGGTTCTTTTGTAAACAGGGTTTGAAGAATGAGGTATCTGTTTAATCATCCTTTCTGAAATAGAGAAAAATCGTTGTGAAATGGTCATTATTTCGCACAAGGGTATGCACATGATTCTATGCAGATGATGAACTGGATCAGGATATTGTATATGCCACAAGCGGTCAGTAATTCTTCACCTCTTATCCATCTATCAGCGATTGGTCGTCTAAACCTGCTCAACCGTTTTTCATCGATATGCATACCTCCTGCTGTGTGGCGTGAAATCGTGGAAGACCCGGGACAGATACTACCTTTTTCAATAATTGGTTCAAATATGTTCCATGTGGAACATAATGTGTCCATTCAGATCATTGCTCTCCTGCTCAGAGGTGATTCACACCCCCGCAAACTCGCAAAAGATCTGGGCATCTCGCACACCACGGTGCTGCGGAAACTCAGGGTTCTTTTAGACGGGAATGTCGTTGACTTCAGGACGGAGGGGAAAAACAGGGTTGTTTCCTTGTCAATTACCTGCTGGCCGACATAGACCAGAAGGGTGTCTCCTGTTTTGGCCTTTGTTATCTGGTTGACGTTTCTCTCAGGGACGCCCCGGAAATGTATGTCCAGGTATGGTTACCCGTAATCAGCAGTCTGTCTCATCAGAGCAGCCGATTTCGTACAGGTATTCAGTAATTATCACAATGTCCCGGATAATTTTTTCATACCCTTCATAGATTTCATCCAGAACCAACGAGTCATATGCATGAACAATTGCATTCCTCAAACCGTTCAATTTCCGTAGACCCCGATATATATCTTCTTTGATAAGACCGCTTTCAAACAGAGAGGTGATTCTTTCATAATCTCCCGTGTGGTGATTTCCGG
>Ga0075124_10000516_pt1 | contig 17984 bp, 15 predicted proteins | sample AntAceMetag02UKS_FD_69809 | JGI IMG/M metagenome (GOLD analysis project Ga0075124, IMG submission 69809) | Saline lake microbial communities from Ace Lake, Antarctica - Antarctic Ace Lake Metagenome 02UKS | ecosystem: Environmental > Aquatic > Non-marine Saline and Alkaline > Saline | place... | reverse complement strand
AATTATCTCTTACCTTTTTAATGAATTGAGCGATTGCGACCATTTCCTTTTCTTTCATACCACGAGTAGTCACAGCAGGGGTTCCTAATCTGATACCTGAAGCAACAAAAGGCTTGCGGGTATCAAAAGGCACGGTATTCTTATTAGCAGTGATACCAGCCCGGTCAAGAGCTCCTTCCATTTTCTTTCCGCTTGGTCCTCCTGATTCTTCAGAACCAAGGTCTATCAGCATAAGATGAGTATCAGTTCCACCACTTACCAGATCAAATCCATTGGTAATAAGAGCTTCAGCAAGGGCATTAGCATTCTTGACCACCTGCTGTTGATACGCTTCAAATTCAGGCTGTAAGGCTTCCAGGAAAGCTGCTGCTTTTGCTGCAATGATGTGCATAAGAGGACCACCCTGAATGCCGGGGAATACTTCTCTGTCTATATCTCTGGCAAATTCTTCTTTGCAGAGAATAAGTCCACCTCGAGGTCCCCGCAATGTCTTATGAGTTGTAGTGGTAACCACGTCTGCATAAGGAATGGGATTTTGATGTAAGCCAGTAGCAACCAGTCCAGCGATGTGAGCCATATCAACCATGAGCTTTGCTCCAACTTCATCGGCAATGTCTCTGAATATGGAAAAATCAATTGATCTTGGGTAGGCACTGGCACCGGTAAGGATCAATTTCGGTTTGTGTTCAATGGCAAGCTTACGGATATTATCATAATCAAACATCTGAGTTTTTTTATCAACCTGATAAGGAATGATATTATACATTTTGCCTGAGAAACTGAGCGGATGACCATGGGTGAGATGTCCACCATGAGATAATTCCAATGAAAGAACCGTATCTCCGGGATTTACCAGGGCAAAATAAGCTGCCATATTTGCCTGACTGCCGCTGTGGGGTTGAACGTTGGCATGCTCAGCACCGAATAATGCTTTTGCCCGTTCAATAGCAAGTTCTTCCACTTTATCAATAAATTCACATCCACCATAATATCTGCCATACAGCTTATAGTTGATTTTGCCGGTTTTCTTGCTCCAGCGATAGGGATATCCTTCTGCATATTTATTTGTGAGAACGCTTCCAGCTGCTTCCATAACAGCATTAGAGACAAAGTTTTCACTGGCGATCAGTTCCAGATTACCAGCCTGTCTTTTTACTTCACTTTGCATCGCATCATAAAGCTCAGAATCCTGCTTTTTTAGATACTCCATTTATTCCTCCTAAGATATTTTTAGCTACTTTTCTCTGGCAGATATCTTATCAATTCGCTTTTGATGTCTGCCATTTTCAAACTCAGTATTGAGCCAGGCGTCAACAATTTTAATCGCAATATTATCGTCAAGAAAACGTCCCGGTAAAGTTAGCACATTGGAATCATTATGTTTTCTGGTAAGTATGGCAAATTCTTCACAGTGACATAGGCTGGCTCTGATACCTTTAACTTTATTTGCAACAATGGACATTCCTATTCCTGTTCCGCAAATAAGGATACCACGTTGACATTCACCATCTCGAACAGCCATGGCTGCAGGAAAGCCAGTGTCAGGATAATCTACACTATTTTCATTATACGAACCGTAATCAATTATTTCATGATCCTGAAGGTGTTCCTTAATAACTTCTTTAAGAGGGAAACCCGCATGATCAGATGCTAATGCAATTTTCATAAAACAATCCTAAGAACTCATCAAACATGTAAATGCCATGGAATATAATTTATTTTTTTCTGTATCTACACGAGAGGAGATTACTACTGGAGCCTGAGTTCCTACAATATATGTAGCAATATTAGCACCAGCAAAATATGTTAGAGATTTAAAAAATACATTACCAACTTCCAGGAAAGGGAATATCAGACAATCAGCATCTCCTTTCACGCAGCTCTTCACGCCTTTCACTCTTACGCTTTCGGGGTCAATAGCCAGGTCAATAGCCAGAGGTCCGTCAATGTCAGCATTCTTGATCAAGCCCTGCTCACCCATTTTGGAAATGATCAGACAGTCAACTGCTTCTTTGATTTTAGGATTGGCTTTTTCCGAAAAAGAGATAATAGCTACTTTGGGTCTTTCTATCCCGATTTTTCTCGCTGTTTCGATCACATAATTGGTCATAGCTATTTTTTGGTCTATATTAGGTCTGGGAATAAATGCTGCGTCAGAGAAGATTAAAAGTTTACGATGGTTGGGAATCTCTGCAATAGAAACGTGAGAAAGGATAGCACCGGGTATCATTAATCCATCTTCTTTATCCAATATACACCTGGTAAGCTTATCTGTAGAAATCAGTCCTTTCATCAAAACATCACCTTTACCAGATTTGATAAGTGCAATCGCTTTTTTGGCAGCCAGTAAATCATCTGTTTCGTGAATGATCTCAAAGATATTTGGATCGATGTTATTTCGTTTACAGATATCATTGATGATCTTTTCATCACCCACAAGTGTGACCTCGGCAAAGTTAAGAGCAATTGTATCTTTTACTGCCAGAATTGTGGTTTCATCATTAGCATAAGCAACCACAATCCTCTTCTTAGGCTTAGATTTCAAAAGCCCAATAATATCATCCAGTTTTTTGATCGGCATAAATTCCTCCATATAATATTTTTATTTGAGAATAAATCAGGAATAATCATGTCAAGTAATAATGCGTTTATAAAGGAATTATTTCAAGAAGACTGCTCAATCTATATGATTAATTGGTGCATTCCTTTCTAACCAAAATTACTCTTTCTTTTAGTTTTTAATTACATAGATTGAACAGTCTCATCCCTACGAAATAGAAAATATGGCTTCTAACTGGACGTAGTTTCAGGATTGATTTGAGACATAGTACATTTGAAGGGTAACTGACACAATTACCTAATTTAAAATCAATCTTAAGTCAATTTGATGAATACATCACCTTAACTCAATATTGATTTTATGGTAAAAAAAAGGACGATGAGGTGAACACAAGTATTGACAAATGAGACAGAAAGTAAAAATTACCATCAGATTTTGATAAAGGGGTTTAGCCTATGAGAATTATGGTTACAGGTGGAGCAGGATTTATTGGTTCGCATCTGGTGGAAAAATTACTTTCTGCTGGTTACGAAGTAGATATTCTGGATAATTTTAATGATTTTTATAACCCCGAGATCAAGCGTAATAACATTTCCAAATGCGAATCTTATACTGGATACAGACTACTGGAAGGAGATACTCGTGACCGTAAATTTTTATCTAAGATCTTTGGTGATCAGGAATATGACCTGGTGATACATCTTGCTGCATTAGCTGGAGTGCGTCCTTCATTGCAGCATCCTCTTCAATATAGTGAAGTAAATATAGTGGGTACTCAGAATATTCTGGAAGAATGCCGTAGAAAAGGGATCAAGAAATTTATCTTTGCTTCCTCATCTTCAGTATATGGTAATAACCAAAATTTACCATTCAGGGAAACAGATAGTGTTGATTTTCCAATATCTCCATACGCAGCAACAAAAAAAGCAGGAGAACTAATTTGCCATACTTATCATCATTTATATGATATCTCGATGATGTGCTTAAGGTTTTTTACTGTATATGGTCCACGTCAGCGACCAGATCTGGCGATCTATAAATTCGTTGATAAAATTTCTAAGGGAGATACCATAAAACTATATGGTGATGGTACTACGGCACGTGATTATACCTTTATAGATGATATTATTAATGGAGTGATGGGAGCCATCAAATTTTTAGAGAATAATCATTGCTTCGAGGTGATCAATTTAGGAGAATCAGTCACAGTGAGTCTCATTGAAATGGTGCAGATCATTTCCGAAGAAATGGGTATGAAAGTAAATAGCGAATTTGTGCCTATGCAGCCAGGTGATGTGACAATAACCTATGCCGATATCAGCAAAGCAAAAAGGATGATTGGCTATGATCCTCAGACAGATTTCAGATCAGGTATTATAAGATTCTTGAACTGGTATAAAAACAATAATAAATAAAAATATTTTATGGAGGCATGATGAAAATAGCTGTGATCGGAACAGGTTACGTGGGATTAGTAACAGGTACCTGTTTTGCAGAAATGGGTAATCAAGTTATTTGCGTGGATAACAATTTAGAAAAAATTGATATGCTCAATAGTGGTAAGATCCCTATCTGGGAACCAGGACTTGAAAGCATGGTAAATGAAAATGTAAATCAGGGCAGACTTAGCTTTACAACTAATATATCTCAAGCTGTAAAAAGCTCCGAGATTTGTTTTATTGCAGTAGGCACACCTCCGGTTGAAGATGGGTCGGCTGATCTACAATATGTATTGGCTGTTGCAAGTGATATTGCCAGTAGTATGGAGAGTTATAAGATTATTGTTAATAAATCCACTGTACCTGTGGGAACCGCTGACCTTGTTAGGCAAAAAGTATCTGGAATACTTACTGATAGAGGGATAGAACACAAATTTGATGTGGTCTCAAACCCAGAATTTCTTAAGGAAGGATCAGCAATTGCAGACAGTATGAAACCTGATCGAGTGATAGTTGGAACTGATAATCCCAAAGTAGCTGAGATTATGCACGAACTATATAAACCATTCAGTCGATCCAGAGAAAAGACAATAATCATGAGTGTTCGCTCCGCAGAGATGACCAAATATGCAGCAAATGCAATGCTGGCTACCAAGATTTCCTTTATGAATGATATAGCCAATCTCTGTGATATTCTCAAAGCTGATGTGGAAGATGTCCGCAAGGGAATAGGTTCAGATAGTAGAATTGGTTATCAGTTCATTTATCCTGGTGTTGGCTATGGTGGAAGTTGTTTCCCAAAAGATGTGAAAGCTTTGATCAAAATGGCACTTAAGAAAGATACTCATATACGGGTTCTGGAAGCGGTGGAAGCTGTGAATGATAATCAAAAAGATATTCTGGTAGAGAAGATAAAAACATATTATAATAATGATATTAAGGGTAAGACTTTCGCTTTATGGGGATTGGCATTCAAACCAAAAACCGATGATATGCGTGAAGCTCCTTCAATCAGGATCATCAATGGTCTCATTGCCGCAGGTGCGAAGGTGATCGCGTATGATCCAGTGGCAATTGAAACAGCCAAGAAGGCTATGGGAAAACTGGATGGACTCACCTATGGAGAAGATAATTACAGCATTTGTGAGGATGTTGATGGACTGCTGCTGGTTACTGAATGGAATCAGTTCCGTAATCCAGATTTTGCTTTGATCAAATCAAAAATGCGCAAACCCGTAATATTTGATGGCAGAAATGTTTATAAACCTCAGGAAGTAAGAGAATGTGGTTTCGATTATTTTGGAATAGGCAGAGTATAAATAGACCCGTTGAGACCTTGCGAATGGTGTTCACACCTTCGCAATGGTTGACCGTTATGAACAAAATATCTATAATGCTAACTTGATTTTTGATTTAGTTTTATAAGTTTATATCCACTGATCAACCATTGCGAGGGTGCAGGCACCATTCGCAAGGTCTTAGCTGGTGGAAATTGATCAGCCTTCCCTATAAATCTGGTTTCTCTGTAAAAAGTATTTTTTATGGGAATTAAATCCTTGTAAAAGATTATATAACCCCTACGGAGTAAATATCTGATATGTGTCGATGTTGTGCTACAATTAAATAACTTCTACGATGTAAATTATACCATCAAAATATTGTACTATGACCGATTTTTCGTACCACGTAGTGGTTCGCTATTTGTAGTAAAAAAACAGCCATGCCTCCAACGTGTTTCCCTGGAAGAAATATATATGTTGATAATATTGAAACTCACATCATTAAATCTCAATAATTAATAATTTCGTTAGTTCTGATTAAAATCTATTTAGTTTCCGTAAATTCATTTATGATGAAATTTACTGATTATTCCACTTCTTTTGTCATATTTCAATATAATTAAACATCTTACGGCATGTTTATCAGCTCAGTCACTCTCCCTGTACACCCAGAGTGGATTCCCTGTGGCTTCATTCTATATCTTTCTAAGTTATAGCTTTAATATAAAACATCTGTTTGGTTATATCCATCTCAATTTGACTGGAAGGGGAATTCAAACGCAACCTTACTCGATTTTATCCAGAAATACTATCTCTAAACTGCAGATTGTAAAGTGTCTGGTAGCGCGAATTAGTATTCAGCAATTCCTGGTGCGTACCGATCCCAACAATATTTCCTTTATCCATCACAACGATCTTATCTGAATTAAGGATCGTGGAAAGTCTGTGAGCTATCATTACCACAGTTCGATCTTTGGTTGCCTGCTCAATTGCTTTCTGTACCTTTTGTTCAGCTTCTGTATCCAGAGCACTGGTTGCTTCATCAAAGATAAGGATGGGGGGGTCTCCCACAATACTTCTGGCAATGCACAATCTCTGTTTTTGTCCACCAGACAGGTTTCCTGCTTTTGTATCCAGCAATGTATCATAACCATTATCCAATTGCAGGATAAATTCCTCGGCGTTGGCAATTCTGGCAGATTTGATAATAGTTTCATGATCACAAGGTTTTAGAGAACCATAAGAAATATTATTCCTTACGGTATCAGAAAAGAGGATAGAATCCTGTGTAACAGTTCCAAAAAGCATTCTCAGGTCTTTTATTATTATCTTCTTGCTGGGAATGCCATCTATATATATATCACCTGATGAAGCGTCATACATTCTGGTGAGCAGGTTTGCGATAGTGGTTTTACCAGAGCCACTGCTGCCTACAAGAGCAATTTTTTCACCTTTATTGATTTTGAGGTTAATATTATGGAGAACATCGATATTCCCACCATAAGAAAAAGTCACATTTTTTAATTCAATATCCCTATCAAAACTGCTTTTTCCCATAGCATCATTATCTTCTTCAATCTCACTATTCTGATCCAGGATTTCTGAAATTCTGTCTAAGGATATAAGTGCTTTACGGAAATTTGCATAAGTCTTAGTAAGATTCTTAAAGGGATGAAGCATAGAGAAAATGGCAAATAAAAATGCCATGAAACTACCGAATGTAAAGGTGCTTTCCGGTGTAAGTACAATCTTGCCACCAATTACCAGAACAAGGCAGCCGACCAGAACACTGTTCAATTCTGATAGGGGAGTGGTAAGTAGATGATATAGCTTGGATTTGAGCCAGAAGGTGAACTGCTTGTCATTGATTTCCTGAAATCTTTCATATTCCATTTTTTCTCGTGAAAATGCTTTTACTATCTTAATACTTGAAAGAACTTCTTCCACATAACTGAAAAGGTGAGACATCTGAGTTTGAATACGTCTGGCATATTTCTTCATTTTGGAGCCAATTGCTGAAACTCCCAATGAGAACAGAGGCATTACTATAATCGAGATCAAAAATAATTTGCTGTTAATGGTTATGGCTGTAGTCATATAAACTACTATCAAGATGATATCCTGAAAGGAGCGAAACACGGATTCGATGAACATAACATTAACGATCTGGACATCATTGACCATGCGAACAAGTGAATCTCCGATCCTGTTCTTATTGAAGAATGCCAGGCTCTGATAGAGATATGTATGATACATCAGATTTCTCACTTCTCTGATCGTGAAACCTTGCAAATAGGCGAATAGGTAATTCTGTCCCATAAAGAAAGCATTTTTAAATACAGTTAGTACGGCAAATAAAACCGCAATCGTCCAGAGTAGCATTATTGGATCAGATTGTTTCATGATAAGTGACAGATTGTCCAGTATGGGTTGATAGCTTCTTTCTGATATGATAGTTCCTAAACCACCAAGATCAGATATTGATCTGCTGACTATTTGCTGAATCGCCTGCCAGAATTGGGGGAAAGTGTGATACAAAGCAACTGGTTTATCTGAAACAAATACATTATCCAGAAGCGGTATTACCATAAGAATACTTACTCCACTGAAAATGGCAAAACCAAGAGAGAAAAATATTCCTCCCAGAGCATAGACCCAGCGCTCAAGCATTATTTTATATATCTTAACTAAATTCTTCATTAATTTACCTCTTAACTGGAGATTATAATAAAATCTACCCATCAACAAAGATTTTTCAGATGCAGTTAATTGTCAAATATAAGGATTATCAGATTACTTTGAGATTTGTTCTTTTACCTTTTCAAGCACTTTTTCTGCATGTTTTGCGGCTCGCACATTATACCATGTCTGATTGATGAATCCCTTGGGATCAATCAAGAAAGTACTGCGTATAACCCCTAAGAAGGATTTCCCATATAGCTTTTTCTCACGCCACGTATCAAATGCCTTTAATGCTGTAAGCTCCTCATCACTTAGTAATTGCAAGCTTAGTTCATGTTTACTGATAAACTTCTGATGACTCGCTACAGAGTCTTTGCTGATCCCCACAACCTGAACTCCAGCTTGAGCAAATTCATCCTGGAGACAGGAAAAATCCTTGGCTTCAATAGTACAGCCAGGAGTATTATCCTTAGGATAAAAATAAATTACCAGCCAGTTACCAAGCAGGTCTTTGAGCTTCACTAATTCATTATCCTGATTTGGTAAAGTAAATGCAGGTGCTTTATCACCAGTTTTCAATGCCATAATTTCCCCTCGTACTATTTGGCGTACAAATAGCGTTTTACTTTATTAGTAGGTGTTTTCACGAACTCCTCTGGTATCAGCTCTATTACTGTTATCTTTGAATAGGCAGGAAGTTTGTCATTTATTTTCTTGCGGTTCTCTTCCATCAGTTTGATGAGTTGAGAGTCATTGATATCCTTAGTATTCGTCCCCGCAAAGTCAGGATAAACCAGAGCAATCAGCTTACCTTCACGGTCTATAACAAGTGATTCCATAATAAAAGGCATATTATTGAGCCGGGCTTCCAGTTCCTCTGGATACACATTATGCCCAGAAGATCCTAAGATCATGTTCTTCTTCCTGCCAGTGAGAAAGATAAAACCATCTTTATCAATAATACCCAGATCACCTGTGTGCATCCAGCCATCAGCAGTGAAGGTCTTTTGCGTGGCTTCTTCATTTTTATAATATCCGTCCATCACGCTTTCACCCCGCACCATTACTTCTCCTATCACTTTCGCTGGGTCAGGTGAATCCACCTTGATCTCCAACCAGTCAACCACTTTGCCTACGGATGCCTGCTTAGTGGTTTTCCAACTGGCATAACTTATCAAGGGACCACACTCGGTCATGCCATAGCCAATTGTATAGGGGAATTTTATCTTACGCATAAAATTCTCTACCTCCGGTGAAAACGCTGCTCCACCCAGCACCAGTTCCCTGAAATTATTACCAAAAGCAGAGGAAAGCTTTTTATTTATCTTGGCACCAATAACAGAATTTATCACTGGCAGATGTAATAAGGTTTTCATCGGTTCTTTATTGATTATTGGTTTAAGCTGCTTCCGATAAATCTTTTCTATGATCAAGGGAACAGAAAGTATCAGTTCTGGTTTCACCTCATTAAATGCTTTCACAATAACTTTTGGAGAAGGTATTTTTCCCAGAAATGTTACATGACAGCCCACTGTGAAAGGGAAGAGAAATTCAAAGGCACAGCCATAGGCATGAGCCAATGGTAAAAATGAAAGTATATTATTGCCTCGGTTCAAAGGCATGTTCTCTCTGGCATACAGCAGATTCGCCAGCATGCAGTTATGTGAAAGCATCACACCTTTTGATAAGCCGGTAGTCCCCGATGTATAGACAATTGCTGCCAGCAGTTCATTTTCTACTTTCTCAAATTTAATATCACCTGGTGTAGGTTTAAAATCTGAAGCATATAGAAATTCTGAAAATAATTGTGATAAAGAGTTTTTCAGATGCTTTTTCTGCTCAAATAGTACTGTGAAATCTTCCAGTTTAACTAAACCAAGTAAAGCTGGCATCTTCTCTTCATCTATCTGATCATAATGGAATTGACTGAGAAAGAGCAAAACAGCATCGGAATGATTAACTATATGGTGGATGTCATCTGAATGAAAATCTGGCAGTATGGGCACGATCACTGCTCCATAGGTGATGGCTGAAAGGTAAATGATTGCCCAGTTGACAGTGTTTCCACCTACTACTGCTATTTTCTCACCCCGCTTTATTCCTATTTTTATATAAATTTTGTGCAATGCCAGTATTTGCCTGCCGATTTGAGCATAGGTTAAAGTCTTTCCCTGATAATCACTCAAGGCATTTAGCTCCCAATTATCCCTGATACTGGTCTCAAAGTATTGAACATAATTGTCTTTGTTCATATATCACCTCATTCCCTTTTATACTTATGCTATTAATTTATTATTTGAAATATCGGCAAGCAAATTATTTGCCAGATATGATCTAAGGGTTTTATAGTGGGCTGTTGCGAAAGTTTTATATCTTGACAGAAAAGTGAAACTGACAATTAATATACTAATGAAAAAAGCTATAGAAAAATATCATGAATTCTTAGATGAAATCGATGATGTAATGCAGGTAAACCCGGCTAAAGCATTAGCTCAATTAGAAGAATTCACTCTGAATCCAGATTATAAAATTGCTGAATTAGGCAATGAAATAGATTTTAAATTAGCTCAGGCAAAAGACCAGACAGGTAATTTTGAAGGGGCAGAATCCATTCTTACAAGTCTTTTAGAAAAGTTTCAGGTGAATCAAGATGAAAATGGCTTAGTGAGGATCACAAATGAACTGGGTAATAATCACTGGGCACGTGGTAATTTAAATGATTCTCTTAAATACTATCTGCAAAGTCTTCACATTTTAGAGGGAAGAAAAGATTTCAGCAAAATGTGTATACCTTTGAATAACATTGGGCAGATCTACTGGTATAATAAGGATTTTGATAAAGCTCGGATGTCATATTGCCGTGCTTTGGAGTTTGCACAGAAGTATAATCCGGAGGTTAGTGGCGATGTTTTTTTAAATTTAGGGATTTTATCGGCTGAAGAAGAGAAATATCAGCAGTCTGAAACCTTTTATAAAAGTGCTCTGGCAGTATATCAGGAGCAGAGCTACACTGCAAATATTCCTGTAATACAAGTGAATCTGGCATTGCTTTACGAGGATACAGGGGTTGATGAACTGGCAGTGGAATATCACCAGAAGGCTCTTGCTTCCTTCAGGGAGTCTGGAAATCGGTTTGGCGAGATGCACGTTTTGATGAACTATGCTGGCTATTTGATAGGCAGAAAGAAATTTGAGGGTGTTTTGAAAATTCTGAACGATGCTAAAACCGTGGCAGATGAACAGGAGGCAAAAAATCAGATAATCCAATTATATCTTCATTACCGGGACTACTATCAGGGGATTGGTGATCTTGCTAATGCTTATTTGTATTTTGAAAAATATCATGATTCCGAAATTGACCGGCTTGATTCAGAGAACAGGGAAAAACTCACTGATATACTCACAAAATATGAAACTGAACAAAAAGAAAAGGAAGCATTGTTGCTGCGTAAGCAAAATGAATTATTGGCAGAAAAGAATGCTGTTATTGAGGAAAAGAGCAAATCATTGAATCTTGCCAACCGTAAATTGCAGAATGCTAACCTGGAATTGGAAAATCGCCTGGAAGATATATTAAAGAAGTGGAATGAACAGGAAATGCTCAATCGGGGAAAAGAGAATCTGGGTGGATTCACCGTGATTCTCAGTAATATTGCTCATCAGTGGAAGCAGCCTTTGAACATAATCGGAATATTAATTCAGAATATTATAGATGCATATGAGTATGATGAGTTGGATTCAAAGCGTCTTGAAAAATTTCAAGAACGGGTTTTCCAGCAGCTTAAGTATATGTCACAAATAGTTAATGATTTTGCTTATGGATTTAAGGATTCCTCAGAAGAAGGGAAATTTTCATTGCAACATGCATTAAAACTGAGTGAAATGCTGCTGGAGAAAACTCTGGAAGTGGAAGGTATTAGCTTAATAAACGAGTTAGAGCAGGATTCTCAAATTATTGGTAATGAGAGCCAGTTTATCCAGGTATTGATGGTTATCTATTCTAATGCCGTGGAAATATTTCAGACAAGCAAAGAGAAAAATTCTCAGATCAGGATTTCAGCGATTGCTTCTAACATCTTTGTGAATTTAGAAATCAGCGATAATGGACCTCTTATCCCTGATGATGTGCTACCAAACATTTTTGATCAATTTTTTTCAACCAAAGATAAAAGAAATAATTCCGGGCTGGGTTTGACATTAGCTAAAAAAATAATCGAAGAAAAATTCAATGGTGAAATAAAGTGCTATAACCGATCAGGTTGGGTCGTTTTCAGTATGAGCTTGCCTTTAAGGGAGATTTAAGGTCTTTTCATCATATAAATTAATAGATATTCAACTAATAAAACAGTGTATGAGAGCAGCAGCAGAAATAAAGAATTGATATTGCTTGACAGTGGTTTACGAGGAAAAAAAGTTAGTAAAAAAAAGATACTGTACGGAGGTAATTATGGTAAAACAGGATTTGTATTATACTGAAAGCCATGAGTGGGTAAAGATAGAAGGCGATGAAGCTTATATTGGCATCACAGAATATGCAGCAAAGGAACTTGGAGAGATAGTCTTTGTGGAATTACCTGAAGAAGGCGATGAAGTGAAAGCAGGAGAAGCATTTGGCAGTGTGGAAGCTGTAAAAGCAGTTGAAGATATCAAAGCTCCTATGTCAGGAGAAGTAGTTGAGATCAATGAGGATCTGGAAGATACACCTGAGATGGTGAGTAAAGATGCTTTTGGCGATGGCTGGTTGGTCAAGATCAAATTAACCAATCTCGACGAGAAAGAGAATTTATTGAGTGCTGCTGATTACGCCAAGTTGATTGACTAAACTATATGCCCTATGAACATAAGCCATATCTGCTGATCCTTATTGCGCCATCTGGTGGAGGTAAATCCACTATCTGTGATGAGGTATTATCAAGATACAAAGAATTTGTCTATTCGATCTCATTTACTACGCGGAAACCGCGAGGTGATGAAAAGAATGGAGTAGATTATATTTTTGTAGAAGAAGCAGAATTTCTTAAGAAACAAATATCTGGTGTTTTCATCGAGAGCGCTTTGGTGCACGGCAAATGGTATGGTACATCAAAAGGATTTATTGCTGATAAATTAGCGAATGGTAATAATATTATCCTTGATATTGACGTTCAGGGTGCACTTAAGATACTTGATAGTGGGGTAGAGTGTGTTTCAGTGTTTTTATTACCTCCTACCCAGGAAGTATTACGTCACCGTTTGGAAAAACGTGGAACGGATGACCGGGAAACTATCGAGCTGAGAATGGAAAATGCGGCCAAGGAAATTGATTTGATAAACAGATTTGATTATCTGGTAATCAATGACGATCTTAATACGGCAGTAAGTGATATAGATAAAATAATACGGGCAGAGAAACTGCGTGTGGAAAGATATAAAGAAATAAGAGAAAATTATTACAGGAGTGAAAATGCTTAATCCGAACGTGGAAAAGTTTTTGGAAGATAATAACATGACCTACCTTTTCCTGATGCTGTCAAATCTGGAAGTGGAAAGACTGTCTAATCTTCCAGACATAATCAAGAAACAGTTTGAAGGGAAAATTACAGAAACAGCTTTAGAGCATGTAGCCGAGAATATTATTCCCGACTATTTGGCAGACATGCCGGAGATTCCAGAAGAAGAAGAAGAAACAATTAACCCATTTGAATAGAGCAGACAATTATGTCTGTGAAAGCACTTAATCAATATCTTGAATTCCTGAAAATTGCAGGAATTCAGGATATTTTTGTAAAAAGCACACCTGAAAATCAGGAAACTGCTACCGATAATATTATGAAAGACAAGAAACAATTACTGCAGGAATTAAGCCAGAAATATGCTGACTGTCAGAAATGTGAATTGTACAAGGGTAGAATTAAGCTTGTTTATGGTCAGGGTAATGCAGATGCGAAGATGATGCTGATCGGCGAAGCTCCAGGTGCTGAGGAGAATAAATCAGGAAATGCCTTTGTGGGGAGAGCAGGTCAACTGCTGGATAGACAGTTAAAAGCAATTAACCTTACTCGTGAAGAAATCTATATTGCAAATATTATAAAATGCCGTCCGCCAGGAAATAGAGACCCGCAACCAGATGAAATGGAAGCATGTATGCCTTATCTGCTGGAACAAATTGAAATAATTCAACCCCAGATGTTTCTCTTATTAGGCAGGATAGCAGCTCAGGCATTACTGAGTACTACCACATCACTGAGCAGATTGCGGCTTACCGCCCACACTTTAAATGGTATTCCCGCTTATGTGACCTATCATCCGGCAGCAGTATTGCGGTTCACAAAATATCGCAAACCAACCTGGGAAGATCTGCAGAAAGTTCGTGATCAATATTTCATGCTACCACCAAAACAAAGATAAGGAGGGAGATATGGCAGAATTTAATCAAGAAAAAAGTACCAGAAAAGACCAGGGTGCCTACGTAGAGAAACAATTACCCAATGACCCCAATGCTGAAGCTGCAGTGCTTTCTGCCATGCTGATAGACTCATATAATGTGAGTTTTACAATGACCCTCGTTTCAGAAAAGGACTTTTACAGGAATAGTCATAAATCCATATTCAGAGCAATGAAACGGCTTTTTGAGCAAAGTATTGAAATTGATGTGATCACACTCACAGATGAACTGAAGAAGAATAACGATTTTGAGAAAGTTGGTGGATTTGAGTTTATTAATAAACTTACCAGTGTAGTATTGAGTGGTGCCAATATCAAAGACCACGTTAAGATCATCCGCGATAAATCAACCTTGAGACAATTGATCACAGCAGCTAATAACATTATAGAAGTAAGTTACAGGGCAGAAGAGGAGGTGGATAAGATACTTGATGAAGCAGAGCAGCAGATTTTTGATATTGCTGAGAATCCGCTTAAGGAATCATTTAGTAATTTTAAAACTGATATAGATGATACAATAGAGATCATTCAGGAGATAGCGAGCAAGAAACGTAATGTAATGGGTGTTCAGACCGGTTTTTATGATCTCGATAATCTTATTGGTGGTTTCCGAAGTGGACAATTTGTGATAGTTGCTGCCCGTCCAGCAATGGGGAAAAGCTCTTTAGCTCTTAACATGGCTTTTAATGCTGCCATGAGTTTTGATCTAAAAATTGCTGTATTTACTCTTGAGATGGAGAGTCAGGAACTTATTATGAGAATGCTGAGTTCAGCAGCAGAAATTCCTATGCAGAATATGTTGCGTGGAACTGGACTGGGCACAGAAAAAATAGAGAGAATCGTAACTGTTGCTGAGGTGCTGAGGGATTGCAAAATATATATAGATGATACTGGACATCAAACTTTGAACCAGATAAGGGCGAGAACAAGGCGACTGGCAGCTGAAGTTGGTAAGCTTGATATGATCATTATTGATTATCTACAATTGATGTCATCAAACAGTCCTAAAGGTAGAGATAATCGGCAGCAGGAAATTTCAGAGATCTCTCGTGGTCTTAAGGTACTGGCAAAAGAGATGAAACTGCCAGTGATTGCTCTTTCTCAATTGAATCGTCAGGTGGAAAGCCGGGAAGATAAGCGCCCCATATTGGCAGATCTAAGAGAATCTGGAGCAATTGAACAGGATGCCGATATTGTTATGTTCATCTATCGTGAACATGTATATACCAAAAAACAGGAAGATATTGGCAAAGCAGAATTATTGATCAGAAAGAATCGTCACGGTAAAATAGGAACCGTCCATATGACTTTCCTGAGCGAGTTTACTTCATTTAGAAATACCTCTAATCAGCCAGAGATGTAATGCTAAAAAAATTAAAAAATATCCTGATTATAATAGGAGATTTCACCAGATTTCAATTCTCAGTTGTTTTGTCTCTGAGAGAAGTTGGTAAAAGAAGAAATCAGATAGTTGACCAGATGGAGAGGATTGGATATGATTCTCTTTTACTGATATCAATAACTGCTGGGTTTACCGGACTTGTAACTGCTGTTCAGGCATCTTATCTAACAAATGGCTATATTCCTCCCAATCTTATTGGTGTGCTAGTGGGAAAATCAACTATGATTGAACTGGCACCTGTTCTCACTGCTCTTGTACTGGCTGGCAAGGTGGGAGCTTCTATAGCTGCTGAGATAGGAACCATGAAAGTAAGCGAGCAATTGGACAGCCTGCTATCTATGGCAATAGAACCGTCTGATTACTTATATATGCCAAGGGTGATTGCTGGATGTATTATGGTGCCAATTCTAACGATTTATGCTAACCTGATTGGCATATTATCTGCTTTCGCACTTTCTGTGATCAAATATAATATTAATGGTTATACTTTTTTTATGGAGTTAAAGAATTATTTCATGCCGTCTAATCTATGGGGTGGATTGATAAAGGCGTTTTTCTTTGGATTATTTATTACTATGATAGGGTGTTTTGCGGGAAGTAAAACCCAGGGTGGAGCACAAGGTGTGGGAAGAGTGACCACTATGACTGTGGTATATTCCTCAATTGCGATCCTAATTCTTGATTTTCTGGTAGCCAGTGTGCTTTTAGGAGTATCTAATTGAAGGTATCAGTAATTTTTCTGATCGCACTCATTATCCTCAGCGGATGTGGGAAAGATGATACTGCTATTCATAAACCAGATCGCAATCTTGTAATTTATACTGCTGAACCCTTTATGAGTAAAGCATTTTGGGAGGATCTTAATTACTTTGAAGCAAGATATAATTGTAAGTTAGTTATTAAAAATTTCGATGATATTTGGCAGGCACTGGATGTGCTAAAGCAGGAAGCAGACTCCACAGAAGCAGACGTTATCTGCGGGATTAATAATGCTTTAGTGCAGGACGCTGTAGAGAGCGATCTGTTTATTGATTATAAGTCTGATAATATTAAATTCATAGATAGTAAATTTTGCTTTGACAAATCTTATCATTTCACGCCATATGCCTATGGCTTTTTAGGTTTGATGTATGATAGCAGATATATAGTCAAACCACCTCAGAATTATGGGGAGTTACAGGATAATCGCTGGGATGAGACATTAATTATGCCTGATCCTGAAAAGACAGGAATAGGAAGGGCATTTTTGCATCTAACTGCTGCTCAGTTTGGTAAAAATGGTTTTCGTTATCTCTGGAAAGGTATTAAAAAAAATATATCTGCTTATCCTCTTTCCTACAATGAAGCTTATAAAAGGTTTCTGGCTGGGGAAGGCTATTTGATTCCAGCATTAACGACAATGCCGGTTTTTCATAAATATAGTCGAGGAGATAATCAATATAGAGTTGTTGTAATGGAAGAAGGCAGTTTTATGGTAGAGGAATTTGCTGGAATTGTGAAGTCTACAGATAAATTGCTGCTGGCACAACGGTTTATTGATTACTTGTTAACTCAGGATTTTCAGAAGAGAATATGTCTGCGGAAATGGATGTATCCTCTTAATCGGGATGTGGATATTCCATCAGATTTTGATGATGTTGTCAAGGTCGCATCTGATAATGTGATTGAACTTACTGCCAGTCAGGTTAAGAAAGAAGAGACAACCTGGCTGAAAAAACTTAGTAGTACTTTAGGGAGAGATTAGTTGTTCAAAATAGTATTATTTCAACCAGAGATTCCTGCTAATACAGGTAATATCGGTAGATTATGTGTGGGGGCTGATTGCGAACTGCATATCATAAAGCCCATGAGATTCATGATCAATGATAAATACCTGAAAAGAGCAGGACTGGATTACTGGCAGGATCTTAAATTCTCTTTGCATGATGATCTCGCTGAAATTCAGGAGCAATATCCTGAAAGTAAAATATATTATTGCACTACTAAAACTGGAAATAAATTCACTGAACCTCATTATCAAGCTGGAGATATATTTGTTTTTGGTCCTGAATCAAGAGGAATTCCAGAAGAGATATTGTTAGAAAATAAAGAGAATACGATCATAATTCCCATGTCAGATAAAATTAGATCAATAAATTTGAGTAATAGTGTTGCAATCATACTTTATGAAGCATTACGTCAGGTTGGATGGGAAGGAG
>Ga0075124_10000513_pt1 | contig 18121 bp, 16 predicted proteins | sample AntAceMetag02UKS_FD_69809 | JGI IMG/M metagenome (GOLD analysis project Ga0075124, IMG submission 69809) | Saline lake microbial communities from Ace Lake, Antarctica - Antarctic Ace Lake Metagenome 02UKS | ecosystem: Environmental > Aquatic > Non-marine Saline and Alkaline > Saline | place... | reverse complement strand
TCCACGTCGGCTTCTTCAAAATTGTAATGGGAAAATTCGACCTCCCCCTTGTGGTGAACATCACCGTACTTGACGCCGCTTCCCCATTCGAGGTCATAGACGTTGTCGATCTCCTGCAGATACATGCAGATTCTTTCGATTCCGTAAGTTATTTCCACGCATACGGGATTGAGATCAAAGCCGCCTACCTGCTGGAAATAGGTGAACTGGGTGATTTCCATGCCGTCGAGCCACACTTCCCAGCCAAGGCCCCAGGCCCCGAGGGTGGGTGATTCCCAGTCGTCTTCCACAAATCGTATATCGTGTTCAAGGGGATCGATACCGAAGCTCTTCAGCGAATTAAGGTAAAGATCCTGAATATCAAGGGGAGAAGGTTTCATTATTACCTGATACTGATAGTAGTGCTGAAGTCTGTTCGGGTTTTCGCCGTATCTTCCGTCGGTAGGCCGACGTGACGGTTCCACGTAGGCAACGTTCCACGGTTCGGGACCGAGCGCCCTCAGAAAAGTGGCCGGGTTGAACGTGCCGGCACCCACTTCTATATCGTAGGGCTGCTGTACAACACACCCCTGATCGGCCCAGTATTTTTCAAGGGAAAATATCAGTTCCTGAAAGGTCACAATTTCCTCCTTCATCATCTCTTACAAATGCTCTAAGTCGCGGGGGACACTATCATTATGGTGAGATAGTGTCAAGAAAGTTATTGCGGTGTTCAAGGGGTTGCATACTTTATGGAGTAATCGTTTTTCGTTCCTTTTTGGTTTGTGACCTTCCCGTAAAAGTGATATATCTCACACGTAGTTACTCATCATCCACATGGGACGGATAGTATGTCTTCCAAGGAAAAAAGAGGAAAAAAGGAAGATACAAAAAAGGGAGTCGCATACCGGCCCTTCGGACAACCTTCCAAAAAAATCGAGGGAACACTCAGCATCGCACTGCAGCATCACAGGGCGGGAAGATTCAAAGAGGCGGAGTATTGCTACCGGCAGGTTCTGGAATCCGTTCCACACGATGTTGATGTGCTCTGCAACCTCGGTGCAGTATTGATGAGCCAGGGCAGATTAGATGAGGCAGAGTCCTCACTCGCGGAGGCAATTACTCTCGACAGGGACCACGCGATTTCGAATTACAATCTTGGCAATGTTTTGAAGAAACAGGGCAAGCTTGAGGAGGCGAAGGACAGGTATCTGAGGGCAATCGATTCTGACAGGGCTCATGCCGGCGCACATTTCAATATCGGAAACATATATATGGAAGAGGGAAGGGTAAATGAGGCCCTTTCATGTTTCCGTAACACCCTTTCGCTGGACCCGGGCCATATCGCCGCACATCTGAATACGGGCAATATCCTCAAAACGCAGGGGAAAATAGATGAGGCCCTCGTCTCGTATCGCAATGTCCTAGCCAGCGATGAGAATAACACGGCTGCCTACTACAATATCGGCATCATTCTCAAGGCTCAGGGAAAGATCGATGAGGCCATCGATGCATACAATCGCGCCATAAAAATAGAACCCGAAAACAGCAGTGCACAGAACAACCTGGGAAATCTGTTAAAGGATAGTGGCAGAATTGACGAGGCCGTTCAATGTTTCAGACGTGCCGTTGAACTGGATTATGATAATGTATCGGCACGGCATATGCTGGCAGCCCTGACGGGAGAAAAGACCGAAGCTGCCCCCGGGCAATACGTGAGAGAACTCTACGATCGCTATGCCGATAATTTCGAGAGCCACCTTGTGGGAACCCTTTCCTACGACATTCCCTCGGTTATCAGGGATATGCTGTATGATCTTTTGGGGAGGGATGTGAGGTTTAATAGTGTTCTTGACCTGGGATGTGGTACGGGATTTGTCGGTGAAAAAATACGGTCCTTGACGGACCGTCTGGAAGGGATCGACATCTCGCCTGTAATAATAGAGAAGGCCGAAAAAAAGAATATCTATGACGAGCTCATGACAGGTGACATGGTCGAGGTGTTGGATGAGAGCGCTGAGAGGTATGATCTCTTTGTTGCCGCCGACGTCTTTATATACACGGGGAACCTTACCCCCATCTTTTCATCGGTAAAGAGGTGTTCTATGAGCAAATCCTATTTTGCCTTTTCCACGGAAGTCAATCTTGGGGATGATTATATCCTCCGTCCCACCGGCAGATATGCCCACAGCTTCAGCTACATTCAGACACTTGCCAAGAGCCATGGTTTCAAAATCGTGAAGCATCGTCCCGAGGCCATTCGCAAGGAGGAGGGACAGGAAATTTCGGGGGACGTGTATATCCTTCAACTGAACAGCGAGCGCTAACACCGCTGCCTGAAGCGGGGCAAACGAGAATAAACAATAAATTTTTCCTTAACAGTCGGAGATTTCCCACAACATGTTGCGGGAAGCTTCAGTGTGCCGGATAAAGTACGAAGCTATGGCTGCATATTCTTGATTTGATTGAAAACCTGCAGTGATTTCAGCTCCTTCCCGAGGATGTGTCTGATAAAAAGCCTTAGAATATCACCGCTCTCTTTCAGGGCCCTTTTCGAGAGAACGAGGCGGTGAATCCTGTCGGTATCCATTTTATTCCCCATGGAGAGCATTTTCAAGGTGCCTGCCGATACGGGAAGGGAATCAAAATTGTCTCTCTCGCAGTCAGAGCATTTTATGCCCCCGTCGGATGGGCAGAAGAAAGGGGATTCCATTTCGTCAAGTGGTTTGCCGCACTTGACACACCTTTCAAGCACGGGTTCGTAGCCCGCAATTTTGAGGAGGCGAAGTTCAAAAAACCGTAGCGTTTCTTCGATGTTGTTTCCCCTTTCGATAAGCCCGAGGAAATTTTCAAGGAGTTTGAATAGTCCCGGGACCCTTCTCCCCTCGATCGTGAACTGATCGATAAGCTCGATGAAGCAGGAAGCCACCATGGTCCCCTCCAGATTTTCTCTTATTCCGGGATAGTGATTTATGACGTCGCAGTTCTCGATCAGGGCCAGGCCCTCTTTCGACCTTCTGGAGTAGAGGATAGTGGAGTGGCAAAATGGTTCTATGGCGTTTAAAAACCTCCGTTTGCTTCTCCGAGCCCCCTTTGCAATCCCTTTTAGTTTGCCCGATTTGTCGGTGTAAAAGGTAACGATGCGGTCGGAATCTCCGTAATCGATAAAACGAAGGACAAAGGCAGAGGCCTTATATATGGCTCTTTTGGTCATGATGCGTTGGACCTTGATCGTGTCAATGGGGAATCAATCATTGCTGACCGGCTTTTATGTGAACAGTTTGATAAATATGGCTGCGAGCCCGAGGAAGGAGAAAAAGCCGAAGGCATCGGTGAAGGCCGTGACAAAAATGTGAGAACCCAATGCGGGGTCAGATTTCAACCATTTCAGGCTGAGGGGAACCAATGTCCCGATCAGGGTGCCGACGAAGATGTTTATTATCATTGCAAGACCGAGGACGATACCCAAAATGGGGATACCCTTCCAGAAATAGGCGATGATTCCCACCACAATCCCCACGGCCACGCCGTTTGCGATGCCGACAGATATCTGCTTATAGAGGGCCTTTTTGGAATTTTCAAAGGTTACCTCTCCCAAGGCGAGTCCCCTCACGATCAGGGTGAGTGTCTGACTCCCCGCATTCCCCCCGAGACCGGCGACAACGGGCATGAAGACGGCGAGGGCCACCATCATCTTTATGGTGTCTTCAAAGAACCCGATAACCAGTGCCGATACGAGGGCCGTCAGGAGATTGAGATAAAGCCAGGGAAGTCTCTTTCTTATGGATTGGCCGGGTTCGTTAAAAATGTTGTCGTCCTCATCGAGGCCGGCGATACGGTAAAGGTCCTCCGATGTTTCCTCTTCCATGACGTCGACGACATCATCAATCGTTATCCTTCCCAGAAGATGTCCGCTACTGTCCACTACGGGGAGTGCGACAAGGTCGTACTTTTCAAACATTCGGGCAACTTCTTCCTGGTCCACGTCGACATCGACGCTCGGTATGGATTTATCAATAGCATCAGTGATGGAGTCGTTTCTCTTGGCGATGATAAGTTTCTGCAGGGGGATCGTACCGATGAGGACATCTTTATCGTTGACGACAAAGACGTTGTAGACATTTTCAATCTCATCAGAGATATTTATGACGGCATTGACGGCATCCCTCACGTTGGCCGTTTCCAAAACGGAAACGAGCTCCGACTGCATGATACCGCCGGCGCTCTCCTCGTCATATTTCAGGAGTTCCTTCAGGTCCTCCGATTCTTCTGGCTCGATTTCATCAAGAACGGCCTTTGCCTGCTCATCGGTAAGCTCGGCAATGACATCAGCCGCATCATCCGAATCCATTTCATCAATGATTTCGGCAAGTTTTGTGTCAGAGATTTCTTCCAGTATCTGTTCTCTCGATATGTCGGAGAGCTCCGGTATAACGTCCGAGGCTTTTTCCACATCGAGGAGTGAAAAGAGGTGAATTTTTTCCTGTTCTTCAAGGTTGTCAATGAGGTCGGCGATGTCGGCGGGATGCAGTTTGGCGAAGAGGTCAATGATGTCAAATTCCCTGTTGAGGCCGATCAACTCTTTCAGCTGACCGAGATATTTGATTTCTTCTTCTCTCTCTTTTTTCATACAACACCTGCCGGAGGCCCGAATGCGAACATATAAAATTTCAAGGCAAAACTTGCAACTCTAAACTTTTATGGCTTCGTAAAAAGTCCAACTTCTGCGTTACGCTGCATCCCTTGTCACTGTAGCGTACCGTAAGTACGCCTCATTCCTCAGGGTTTGCGCGCCTTGACCGGAGGTATCCCGAAGGGATGTAATATAAACGTAATGTTCCTTGCCGGGAGGTGCACAGTCCTGCAGGGAGTGCACCTCTATTTGAAGCTTTTTTCTTTGCCATCGAATATCGACTATTTTACAAGACCGTGACTGTCAACTTTAAGACTAGGTAACAGGGAGACTCGAGTATTTTACGTCTCCACCAACCATTGTCAGAACCGCTCTGCCCAGGAACTTCCTGCCTCCAAAGGGGGTATTGCGGGACTTCGAACGAAATTTGTCGGCCTTCACGGTCCACTTCTTTTGCGGATCGATGACCGTGATGTCGGCATTGCACCCCACATTTAAAGTACCGCCCGGTATCTTGAGTATTCCCGCAGGATTTGTGCTCATCTTCTCGATAAGCTGGGAAAGCGAAAGGACCTTTTCCTTTACCAGCGTGAGGCTTGCCGAAAGCGAGGTTTCCAGACCGATGATACCGTTTGCGGCGTACTCGAATTCCACATCTTTCTCGATCGATGAATGAGGTGCGTGATCGCTTGCGATTGCATCGATGGTACCGTCTTTGAGACCTTCCTTTATTGCCTCCACGTCCTCCTTTTTTCTGAGTGGTGGATACATTTTGAAATTGGTGGAGAATTCCGTGAGGGCCTCGTCGGTAAGGGTAAAGTAGTGGGGTGCCGTTTCCGCCGTTACCCTGACGCCCCTTCTCTTTGCTTCCCTTATTATTCGCACGGATTCGGCGGTGCTCACGTGGGCGATGTGTACCGAGACATTAGAAAACTCGGCCAGGGCGATATCCCGGGCAATCATGATATGTTCGGCGGTGTTTGGGATTCCCTGGAGACCCAGTTCCGTCGAGGTATACCCCTCGTTCATCAGTCCCCCCGCAGATAGATTCAGGTCCTCGCAGTGAGATATTACGGGAATTCCGAAAGAGGAGGCGTATTCAAGGGCATTTCTCATCAGGCTGCTGTCCATAACCGGATTTCCATCGTCGGAGAGTGCGACGGCACCGGCATCTTTCAGGTCGGCGAATTCCGTCAGTACTTTACCTTCCTCGCCTTTACTCACCGCGGCGACGGGATAGACACGGGCCATACCGGCGGCATTTGCCTGTCGTATTATGAACTCCGTTACGGATCGGTTGTCATTTATAGGTTCTGTGTTTGCCATGCAGGCAATCGAAGTGAATCCGCCGGCCACCGCGGCTTCACTCCCCGTTTGAACGGTCTCCTTGTATTCGTGTCCAGGTTCCCTGAGGTGGGTATGCATGTCGATAAGGCCCGGTGTTATTATCATACCGGTCAGGTCTATCACCTCTGTTTTCTGCCCCTTTCCTTCGGGAATAGTCTTTGCTATTCGGGAGACGGTTCCCTTCTCTATGAGAAGATCCATCGTCGCATCCATATTTTGTGAGGGGTCGATTATTCTTCCCCCCTTGAGTAGTAGTCTCATTATTTTCCTCCCGCCAAAAGATAGAGCAGTGCCATCCGCAAAGCGACACCGTTTGTAACCTGTTCGAGAATGACAGAATAGTGCCCATCGGCAATCTGCGGGTCTATTTCCACACCTCTGTTGATTGGCCCAGGGTGCATTACAAGCACGTTTTTCTTCGCCATTTTAATCCTGTCGGGTGTGAGGCAGTAGAGCTTTGCGTATTCTCGTACCGAGGGAAACATGTTGTTTTTCTGCCGTTCCAACTGGATCCTGAGCATCATAATAATGTCTGCGTTCTGTATCGTTTCCTCCATCCGGTTATGGACGGAGACCCCCATTTTATCGATTTCCCTCGGCATCATCATGGCGGGCCCGCAAAGTGCCACTCTGGCCCCCATTGTGGTAAGACCATAGATGTTGGAACGTGCCACCCTGCTGTGGGCTATATCGCCGATGAGAGCAACATTCAGGCCGTCTAATTTACCCCTCTTTTCCCGTATGGTCATCATATCCAGGAGAGACTGGGTGGGGTGTTCATGGGCCCCGTCACCGGCATTGATAATTGATTGATGCTTCAGCAGTCGTGCAAGAATATGGGGAGCACCGGCGGCACTGTGTCTCATGATAATGATGTCTGGATTCATGGATTCCAGGTTTCGTGCCGTGTCGATGAGGGTCTCACCTTTGACGACACTGCTTGCGGATGCCGTGATATTTACAGCATCGGCACTTAATCTCTTTGCAGCGATTTCAAAGGAGGTTCTCGTCCGGGTACTTGGCTCGTAAAAAAGACTGATGACCGTTTTGCCCCTCAGTGTAGGGACCTTCTTGATCTTCCGTGTGGATATTTCCTTAAGAGATTCTGCCGTATCGAGAATAAGATTAATCTCATCTCTGGAATAATCTTTCAGGCCAAGTATATCTTTTCTTTCAAATTTCATCGTAGTGCCTCGATTTAAATGTTTTCGATTACCACTTCGTTTATCCCCTCTATCTCTGCAAGATTGACGCTCACTTCTTCCCAGAGTGAAGAGGGAAGGCTGTTTCCCACAAAATTCGGTCGTATGGGAAGTTCTCTGTGGCCCCTGTCGATTAAGACCGCGAGCTGAATGAGATTCGGCCTTCCAAAATCCATCAGTGCGTCCATGGCCGCCCGTATTGTTCTTCCCGTGAAGATGACGTCGTCGACGAGAATGACTTTTTTGTTATCAAGAGAAAAGGGTATGTCTGTCTTTCCCAGCTTCGGTTTTTTGGCAGTCGTTAATACATCGTCACGGTAGAGCGTTATGTCAAGAATGCCCAGAGGCACGTCGGTTTTTTCAATATTTGATATCTTTTTGCCGATTCTCTGTGCCAGAAATACGCCGCCCTCACGTATTCCTATTACCACCAGGTCCCGTATACCTTTGTTTTCTTCCAGGATTTCATAGGCAATCCTCGTCAGGGATCTTTCAATCCCTTCGGCATCCATTACCACCTTTTTCTTTTTCATCTCTTTCGTTATCCCTCTTTTTGGTGTGTTAAAAAAGCTGATTAATCCAAAAAAAAAGGCCTTCCCGTTGAATGAGAAGACCTTTTAAAAATATTGCATGTAAAGAAACGTAAGGATCATAACTCTTCCTCTTTTAATTTACTGACAACTTTCAGCGAAAATTATAACAATACCCGCATTCTATGTCAAGCCATTTTAGTCTATGATATGTCCCAGCCTGCTCCAGCGGGGACCATGATTTTTCCCGTCCCAAGACCAGTATATGACAAAGGCCTTGCCGAGGACGTCTTTCAGATTCACGAATCCCCAGAACCTGCTGTCAAGACTCTGGTCACGGTTGTCCCCCATTACGAAGAGAGACCCCTCGGGTACTGTTACAGGACCGAAATTGTCACGGGGCTGCATGGCACGTGGAAATATCAGATTATCGGTATAGACTCCATGTCCGTCGTTATAGAGGGAGCTATTGATGAAGATCTTTTTGTCTTTTATCTCTATGGTGTCGCCGGCAACGGCAATGACCCTTTTGATGAAATCCTTCGACCTGTCTATCGGGTATATGAAAACGATAATGTCTCCCTGTTCGGGGTCACTTATGGGGACTATGGTCTTTCTCAGGAAGGGAATCTTTATTCCGTAGATGAATTTGCTGACAAGGATATGGTCGCCGATAAGAAGCGTTTCCTTCATAGAACCTGAAGGAATCTTGAAGGCCTGAACCAGAAAGGTTCTTATAAAGAGTGCGATAAGTATCGCGATAATGATTGTTTCCGCATACTCTTTAACGATGTTCTTGTTGATCTTCATATCCTTTATCCTCAGGAATATATTTTTGACATGGCAATGACCGTCATAACTATCGCGGAGAAACCCCTTGTCAGTACCCCTGCGATTCTTCCTGACAGGGCCCCGTAACTTGCCCTGAAGGCCGGTTTCAGCCTTCTCTCTTCCATGATCTCTGCGATAAGTACACCGGAAAAACCGCCAAGAAAGATGCCGATTACGGTCCCCAGGCCCAAAAAAATACGTGTCATTACAATTGCCCCGACAATACCACCTGCCAGTGAGGCAAAAACCGCCGTTCTTGAAGGTGTGTATTTCTTGGCACCTTTCATGCCGAGGTAAAAATCGACAGATTCCGCTGCGAGGGTAATAACAGCGAGTATGAGAATTATCGCAAGCCCTATTTCTTCAAAACCGGTTATCCAGGAGTAGATAATGACATCTGTCAGAATGACAAATGTCCCGGGAAACCCGAATACCGTAATAAAAATCCCAGCAAACAGTAGGAGAATAAATAGCGTCAGGCCTGCTGTTGCAAGGGGAGACACGTTGCTTATTTCCTCTTTTTCTTCGATGGCCAAACAGTTTCCCAGGCAAGAATGGTGGGACTGGCAATAAACATTGATGAATAGGTACCTACTACTACTCCCACGAGAAGGGCAAAGGCGAAGTCGTGGATCACAGCACCACCGAGGAAAAAGAGCGCGCCTACCACAAGGAGTGTCGTACCCGATGTCAGTATGGTTCTGCTCAAGACCTGGTTTATGCTTGAGTTTACCACCTCGCCCAGCTTCTGTCTTCTTGCCTTTCTCAGGTTTTCCCTTATCCTGTCATATACGACGATGGTGTCGTTAAGTGAATAACCGATTATCGTAAGGAGTGCGGCGATGATAGGGAGAGAAAATTCCTTACCAAGGAGAGAAAAGATTCCCACTGTAATAAGGACGTCGTGGATCAGGGCAATTATTGCACCTATTGCATACCGGAATTCGAATCTCCAGGTGATATAGATGAGTATCCCTATGATTGCGTAAATCATGGCCAGCATACCCTTCTGCCTCAGGTCCTTGCCGACCTTGGGTCCTACAACCTCGACCCTCCGTACCTCAAAGGCGTCCTTCCCGAACTGAACGGTAAGTGCCTCTTCGATGCTGCTCGAGAGTCCCTTTATCTCGGAGCTTGACTTCTCTGTTTTTATCAGAAACTCGTTGTTATCCTCGTATCCGAACTGCTGAATGACACTCTTGCCGAGGCTGATTGTTGAGAGGGAATCCCGTATGTCCTTCACTTCGGTTTTGTTTTCAAACTTGATCTGTACCTGTGTTCCTCCCGCAAAATCGATCCCGAGATTAGGACCGCCGTGGAATAGCAGAGATACAATACTTATGATGACCACAATAACAGACGCAATGGAGGCGAGCTTCATCCTTCCGACGAAATTCAGATTTATTCCTGGTTTTATAAGTTCCATCGATGTCTCCTATATGCTGACCATTTTTATTTTTCTGTGCCAGACGAAATAGTCGTAAACAATTCGCGTCACAAAAATAGCAGTGAACATGCTGCTTATTATGCCGATGCTGAGCGTGACGGCAAATCCCTTGACGGGTCCAGTGCCGAACTGAAAGAGGACCAGGGCTGCGATAAGGGTCGTGATATTTGCATCGACTATTGTGATAAGGGCCTTGGCGTATCCGCTGTCGATCGCCGCATTCGGCGATTTTCCGAGCCGCGCTTCCTCCCGAATCCTCTCAAAGATAAGAACATTGGCGTCGACGGCCATGCCGATAGTGAGAACAATGCCCGCAATACCCGGAAGTGTGAGGGTGGCCTTGAAGGCGGCGAGAGCACCCATAATAATGATGATATTCATTATGAGGGCCATGTTGGCTATGAAACCCGACAGCCTGTAGTAGGCAACCATAAAGAGTATTACCATTATGCTTCCCACAATAATGGACAAGAGTCCCTTGTCGATAGAATCCTGGCCGAGTGATGGCCCAACCGTTCTCTGTTCGAGTATTATTACCGGTGCGGGAAGGGCGCCTGCCTTGAGGACAATGGCGAGATCGCGGGCCTCTTCCATGGTGAATGTGCCGGTAATCTGGGCCTGTCCGCCCGATATCCTCTCCTGTATAACCGGTGCAGAGTGGACGACCTCATCAAGGACAATGGCCAGCCGCTTATTGACGTTTTGTGCGGTTATCCTGTCAAAATCCCGTGCGCCCTGGGAGTCGAACGTGAGTCCTACATAGGGCTCACCAAATCTGTTTCCGATCCTTACCTTGGCGTCCTCAAGCGCGTCGCCTGTGAGGAGGGTCTTCTTCTTGAGCAGATAGGGTACCTTTTTCCTTCGCTGTGTGTCGGGGTCGATCTTGTAGCCGTATAAAACAATACTGCCCGGAGGTATGGTGCCGCGCAGGGCATCGTCGACGCTGTGTTCTTCGTCCAGGAGCTTGAACTCAAGGAGGGCTGTCTTACCTATGAGGTTGATGGCCCTCTGCGGATCTTTTACGCCCGGAAGCTGAATCAGTATGCGGTCTTTTCCCTGAGGGATAATTTCCGGTTCGGAAACGCCGAATTGATCCACTCTGTTCCGTATCGTTTCAAGACTCTGCTCCACGGCAAATTTCTTGATGGTCTCGGCCTGCTTGGCAGCTATCTTCATAAAGACCCGTTCCTGGCCTTCAATGATTTCCGAGGATTCGATCTCGAGGGTGGGAAAATCCTCTTCCAGGATCCTGTCAAACTGGCCTCTTGCCTCCGAGTCCCTGAGGTCGACCATAATGGTTGTTCCTTCTGTGCGGTCAAGGTGTCTGAACCTGACCTTCTTTTTCATGAGGACTTCCTTCAGGTCGTTTGATATCCTCTCCGTTGCGTTTTCTACCGCCTTTTCAGTTTCCACTTCCAGGACGAGGTGCATTCCCCCCTGAAGATCGAGACCAAGATGAATCTTGTCAGTGGGAAGATTATTTTTCCAGAAACCGGGAAGACTTTCAGTTAATGAAGGTGTGAGATAAAATAGCGCAATTACTATCACTGAAAGTGCAATGATCGCCCTTATCTTAATATTCTTGTCAAACATCGGCACCCCTTTCGACGTATTATTCCTTTGCTGCTCCCTTTTGTGTTACTGCCGCAATATTGCCCCTTGATACCTTTACCCGTACCTTGTCACATACCTCAAGGGTTACAATCTGATCCGTTATCCCCGTTATCTTTCCGTGCAAACCGCCGGAGGTTACAACTGCGTCGCCGTGACCAAGATTACTAATCATTGCCTTTACTTCCTTCTGCTTCTTTTGCTGAGGCCTGATAAGAAGAAAATAGAAGATGGCAAAGATTGCGGCCATCACGATGATAAAATGCATGTCGCCACCCTGAGCTCCCGCTCCGCCCTGTCCGGCACCTCCCATAGCATATGCTATACTATTCATTTTTTGTTTCCTCCTCTTTCCGAGTTAATCCCGAGCGTTTTTAAAGTCTCAGTCTGTATCTAAATCGGAGTTCTTAGACTTAAAATCTCTCCTGAAGTTTTCGTAATCGTCGTTTTTAATCGCCTCTCGTATTCTCTCCATCAGGCGTGTAAAATGCCTGACGTTGTGGATCGTGTTCAAAACGATCGCCAGGATTTCCCTGGCGACAAACAGGTGCCTGAGATAGGCCCTGGAATAGTTTTTACAGGTATAGCAATCACATTCACTGTCGAGGGGTGATCCATCGTCCCGATAATGGGAATTCCTTATAGCAACCTTTCCCCCGTTTGTAAATAACATTCCGTTTCTTGCATTTCTTGTCGGCATGACACAGTCGAACATGTCGATCCCGCAGCGGACACACTCCACGATATCTTCCGGAGTTCCAACACCCATAAGGTATCTCGGTTTTTCTTCAGGCAGAAGGGGTGCAGACTTTTCTACCGTCTCCCACATGAGTTCTTTGGGCTCGCCGACGCTGAGCCCACCGAGGGCATAGCCGTCGAAACCGATATTGGTAAGCTCTTCTATTCCCCTCTTTCTGAGTTCTCCGTACATGCCACCCTGGGAGATACCGAAGAGGGCCTGATTGTCACTTTTTCTTGCAGCTTTGCACCTTTTTGCCCACCTGGTGGTCATGGCGAGTGATTTTTGGGCATAGTCGCGTGTGGCAGGGTAGGGCAGGCATTCGTCGAGACACATCATGATATCAGAGCCTATCGCCTCCTGAATCTCTATACATTTTTCGGGGCCTATAAAGTGGGTTGACCCGTCTATATGTGACTGAAAGGTTGCCCCTTCTTCTTCCAGTTTCCTCAATGTGGCGAGACTGTAGATCTGAAAGCCGCCGCTGTCAGTCAGTATGGGGCCGTCCCAGTTCATAAACCTGTGCAGTCCACCAAAGTTCCTTATCAGTTCATGGCCGGGCCTGAGGTAGAGGTGGTAGGTGTTTCCAAGGATGATTTGCGCTCCCAGTTCCTTTACTCTTTCAGGAACAAGGCCCTTTACCGTCCCCTGGGTTCCCACTGGCATAAAAACGGGCGTGTCGATCGTACCATGGGGTGTAGTGAGCTTTCCCAGTCTGGCCTTCGATGTCTTGTCTTTTTTTAAAAGTTCGAATGTGGGCTTCATGTTTCAGTCCAACCCTTATACTATCAGCATACAATCGCCGTAACTGTAAAATCTGAATCCTTCTTCCACGGCGATCTTATAGGCCTTCTCTATTAATTCTTTTCCCCCAAAGGCGCAGGTGAGGAGGAAAAGGGATGATTGAGGAAGATGAAAATTGGTGATGAGTCGGTTCACCTTCTTGAAGTCGTACCCTGGATATATGAAGAGATCCGTATGTCCGCTTCCCGACCGTACCATGCCCTCCGGGTCCGTTGCCGATTCAAGGACTCTGACGGATGTGGTCCCCGTGGCCGTTATCCTTTGTGCCTTTCCGATCTTTTCTGCCGCCACTGTTGAAACTTCGTAGGATTCCTCCTCCATCGTGTGGTCTTCGATATTGGCCGTTTCTATCGGGAGAAACGTTCCATATCCGACATGGAGCGTGACCCTGACAATATCTACTCCGCGTTTTTCCAGTTTTTCAAGGATCTCCTCGGAAAAGTGGAGCCCCGCCGTGGGAGCCGCCACGGACCCCGGCATTTTCGCATAGACAGTCTGATATCGTTCCTGATCAAGATCATTGTTGCCACCATCCTTTTTCCTCTTTATATAAGGGGGAAGAGGGGCACGTCCGTTCCGTTTTAGAAAAAGGTCAAAGTCGTCCTTAGTATGAAAGTCGAGAATCCATTTTTTTTCCGACCTTCGTTCCACAACCAGGGCAGATGTCCCGTCATTGAACGATATCTCCGTTCCGATTCTTACCCTCTTGGCCGGTCGAAGGAGCACATCCCATCGCTCCGGAGCACCATGTTTCGCAAGGAGGAGTATCTCGATGGTCGCTCCCGTCGATTTTGTTCCGAAAAGCCGTGCCGGTATTACCCTGGAATCATTAATGACCAGGGTATCTCCCTTCTCGAAGAATTCGGCGATTTCATAGAAATGTCTCAATTCCACAGACCCCTTTTCCCTGTCAACGACCATCATTCTCGAATGATCTCTCAGATCGGAGGGTTTCTGTGCAATGAGGCTTCCCGGAAGCCTGTAGTAAAAATCTTCTGTTTTCATAGTTGCGAACTGAGGGAAATAATCAGAAAAAAACTTTAAAGTCAATAGGTAATCGTAACGGTTATTATTTTGTTGCGAGGGTATACGCCGGTTCCGTTCTTTCATGGTGTGGAGTTTGCTCTCCCTCACTATTGCGGAACGGTCCTCCCTGAGGTTCTACTTTCTCCCGAAATATACGAGAATCAGTCCGGCAACAACGGAGGCGAGGCCGAGAATTCTCAGGGTGTTGTCAGGTATTTCATGGACCTTCATGAGGTAGGACTTGATCTTCTCGGGAAAGGCGAAATAGGGGAGTCCCTCAATAATCAATACCAGACCTATGACACATAACAACAACTTCATTACTATGATTCCTTCATCTTATCGTTTGGCATCATCTCTCGACTTTGCGATATCCCAGAGCCGGTCCATTTCTTCGAGAGAGGACTCTTCGAGTGTCTTCCCCTCGTCTTTCAGGCTTTTTTCGATGAAGGCGAACCGTTTAATAAATTTAGCAATGGAAAATCGGAGGGCCTCTTCCGGTTCAACATCGGTGAATCTGCACAGATTGACAATGGAAAAGAGAAGGTCCCCGATCTCTTCTTTTATTAAGGGCCCTCCATCTTTCCCAAGGGCAGCTTTCAACTCTTCAAGCTCTTCCTCAATTTTTTCAAGGACTCCTTCTTTTTTATCCCAGTCAAAACCGACCATTGATGCGCGTTCGGTGATTTTCTTTGCCCTCGCAAGCGACGGGAGGGAACGGGGTATTTTATAAGAAAGAGAGCCCTTCCTGTCGGGTTTACCCTCGCTTCGTATCTTTATCTCTTCCCAGTTTGACCTGATCTCGTCGACGCTCTCGACGGTCGTGTCCCCGAAAACATGGGGATGGCGGCGAATCATTTTCTCGGATATTGTATCGATCACGTCGGAGATATCAAATTCGCCGGACTCTTCGGACATTCTCGCAAGGAAGAGGATCTGAAAGAGGACATCGCCGAGTTCTTCCCTGAGGGCCTCGCTTTTTCCTTCCTCAATCGCGTCGATGGCCTCGTGAGCTTCTTCTAAGAGGTACTTTCCTATATCCTCCTTTGTCTGGCTCCTGTCCCAGAGACACCCATCGGGGGAGCGTAACCGCTCCATTATTTTTACAAGATCGTCAAATTTATTTTCCATCATTTATTAAGGCACAAAGTTGCAAAGGCACAGAGTAACAGAGGTACAAAGGCACAAAGGTACAGAGGCACAAAGTGACAAAGACACAGAGTAACAGAGGCACAAAGGCACAGAGAAAAAACTGCTATTTATGACAGTGAGAAGCTATTTTACGATAAAGATATTCCTGTCCCTGTCCTGAAAATACACATAGTCGTATTGTCCGGTTTCTGCGGACTCAAAGGCCTTTTCTCCCTTCTCCCTGCAGGCGGGGCAGCTCTGCCCCGGAACGATAACGGCAAATATTCTGTTTCCCGTACTTGCCTTGGAATCGATTGTGAGCATACCTCCGCAGTCGTCACAGATGCGAACGGTTTCTTCCTGCTCTTCGTTAATCCCATCCGTGTCATAGTAGATGCTCCTGCTTCGCCTAGCGTATTTGGCATCCTTTACCATCTCGGCCTTCTGGGAATGACGGTTTTTCCAGAGCTCGTAGATCTGCGATACCTCATCTTCGATATATCGGCTGATCTCAGAAGACTGCTCTATCTCCCTCGGATTGTAATCCGGTTCTCTTACAAAACTGTAATCTAGGCCCGCCATTGCCATAATGATGCCCACATTGACGTAGGGAAGGGCGCTTTCTATGGAGTAACCGCCTTCTAAGACGGCGATATCGGGTGAGAGCCGCTCGTTCAGTGTGGCGTAACCATTCGCTGAAAAATTCATATTGGTAATCGGGTCGGAATAGTGATTATCCTGACCTGCCGAATTGATAATAAGGTCGGGCTTGAATTCGTCCAGCATGGGGAGGATCAGGTTGTCAAGTGCAAAGAGAAAGCCCTCGTCAGAGGTGTTCGGGGGGAGTGGGATATTTATTGTATATCCGAGCGCATTGGGACCGCCAAACTCATTCGGAAATCCCGAGCCCGGGTAGAGTGTCCTTCCGTCCTGATGTATGGAGATGTAGAGGGTATCGGGATCGTGCCAGAAAATATCCTGTGAACCGTCTCCATGGTGACAGTCCGTATCCACGATGGCAATCCTTTTGTGACCGTATTTATGTCGTATATATTCGACCATGATTGCTTCAATATTAATGTTGCAGAATCCGCGTGCCCCGTGGACCACCCTCATTGCATGATGACCCGGTGGCCGCACTAAGGCAAAGGCGTTATCCACCTCTTTTGTGAGAACCTTTTCTGCGGCCGTAATGGCCCCTCCCGCAGAGATGAGATGAGACTCGGTGATGACACTTTCCGCTCCGGGGACGCATATATGGATGCGGTTTATATCTTCAGTGGAGGCGAGACCCGGCTTGAACTCGAAAACATTGTCGAGGTCGAGGAGGCCTTCCTCAAATACCTGATCCTGTGTATAGAGGAGCCGTTCCTCCCTTTCGGGATGGGTCGGTGATATCGCCCAGTCAAAGGCGGGAAAGAATATCAGCCCTGTTTTCTTCGCGTTCATCTGGTTTCCCCCTTTTGAAAGTTGGAGATGAGGCCTGGTTTTACCTGTGCCTTGATCCTGATATTTTTTCCGGCCGTATAGTAGCCCCGCACCATATTGAAGGATTGATCCTCAGTGATTTCTATTTCCAGATCGTCTTCTTTTGCCCCCATTTTTATTGCCCTCTCGCGGAGTTTATCCATGCAGATCTTCAGGGCATCCTCCCTTTCGAATTCACGGGGTATTTCAGACTGTATTCCCTCTTCGACAATTGTCAGGGTTCCCTTTTCGGTATCGGCGAGTACTGTGAGCTCTGTCGTGGTTCTTGCGAGAGAGGCCCCTATGGCATTTGCTACTTCCGCATTTTCAGGGATGTGCGTGGTACATCCCAGCATATCTCCCAGGCGGGGTGCCATAGGGTTGGCAGGTCCGCCAACGACATAGAGCAGGGTTGGTTCGATTTTTTTCCCCTCGAACATTTCGTGAACCGTGTAAACAGGCGCATTGTTTATCTCGTCGATCATATCTCTCACCGACGAGGTAATTGTTTCGCATGCGCTATGAAAAATTGTTTCTGCCGCATCATGGAGGGAGACATTCATCGATTTGGCAATCCCTGCTATTGCCTTTTCGGCCTTTTCTTTTTCTCCTATATCGGTGAGGCCAAGAACGATCATGGCATCGGTCGGCGTGGGTGATGGCCCGCCAAAGGCGGCCGCGGGACCGATTCTTTCGGGGCCTATCTTTAATTCACCATTTTCGTAGTCAACCCTGCTGTCTCCCCCTATGCCGATGGAACGTGTCCTGAGTCCCCGTATAAGTGTCTTGTGACCTTTAATGGTAACTCCCAGCGGTTCCAAAAGAGGGATGCCGCCGGCAAATATTGCGATATCCGTGGTGGTTCCTCCAATGTCGAGTGCTATCGCGTCTTCTTTGAAATTCGTGAGGCTCAGAATTCCCATAATACTGGCGGCGGGTCCCGAGAGTATGGTTTGAACGGGGCACTTTACCGACTGACCAATTTCGAAGGTTCCCCCGTCGGCCTTCAGGATATAGATGGGAAAATCGGTTTTGAATCTTCCCACGAACTCTTTGATGCTATCGATGAAGGAATTATAGATATCCCAGACGGCGGCGTTGAGATAGGTCGTTGCGATGCGACGGGGAAAATTGAGGTTTCCCGACATCCTGTGACCGAGGGAAATATGTTTGAATTTGTCATGAATCGAATCGCCGATATCCGTCTCGATATGTGGATCTCGCGTTGAGAATTTGCCGACTATGCCCACGTGCTCGATCCCTTTCTCACGGAGATTTCCGGCGATTTTCGATATCTCATCGTGATCGATACCGGCAACCTCAACTCCGCGGTGATTCACATAGCCGGAGACGAAATGGGTATCATCGTTTATC
>Ga0075124_10000511_pt1 | contig 18175 bp, 15 predicted proteins | sample AntAceMetag02UKS_FD_69809 | JGI IMG/M metagenome (GOLD analysis project Ga0075124, IMG submission 69809) | Saline lake microbial communities from Ace Lake, Antarctica - Antarctic Ace Lake Metagenome 02UKS | ecosystem: Environmental > Aquatic > Non-marine Saline and Alkaline > Saline | place... | reverse complement strand
ACTTAACGAAGTGATATCACGAACACCTTTGAAAACAAATAATTTTGTGAGTAATTGATAAAAATAATTGCAAAATCTATCGTAACTTCAAAATCAAGATAAATGTTCTGAACTCAAGATGCTTTTGATTTTTAATTTTTGTCTTTTGGCTTTTGACTTTATTATTTTAATTTCAAGCTATGAACGGTTACAATAAAACCTATTGTCCCCCTATTATTTTCTTTGAACCCTAATTGCTTCGCATTATTTAACGGGATAAAATTAGATAATTAGAGCAATTAGAAATTTATAATACTTTATTACCCATTAAAAATACCGAAGTGCCAAAATTGTTTTATCCTTTTATGTTTTTTTTGTTTTTATCAAATTTTCAGTAATTGATAAAATTATATATAAAATAATAATAAAAGGAATTGCTATAAAATAAAATAAAAGAAATAATATTACTGATATTGTTAGGAAGATATATCTTATCTTGTTTTCTGTCCATTTAAGATTTTTAAATTTAAAAGAAAACAAAGGCAAAGGAGAAATCAATAAATAAGATAAAACAATTGTAATAATTATAAGAAAATAAGGATTATATATAAAATTTAATATACAATCACTTGTATTTTGAGCATATATAATAATAGGCAAAGAAGCAATAAATATTGCACTGGCAGGTGTTGGCAGTCCAATAAATGAATCCTTTTGATTATCATCTATATTAAATTTGGCTAAACGCAAAGCAGAAAACAGAGGTATTATAATTGCAATATAAGAAATTAAATTAGTGTTTAAGACATATAATGCAGGCAATCCGGAGCTTTTGCTAATTAATTGAAACATTATTATTCCGGGTGCAATACCAAAGCTAACAATATCAGCGAGAGAATCAAGTTGTTTTCCAAAATCTGATTTTGCATTTAACAATCGTGCAAGCAAACCGTCGGCAAGGTCAAAAAATGATGCTAATACAATAAGATAAGCTGATATTACAAGATGAGCATTAAAAGCCATAATAACAGACAAGCATCCTGAAATCAGGTTTAAACAAGTAACAAAATTTGGGATATGTTTTTTATACATCATTTATATTTAGATTATTTTTCCCCTGCTTTCAAAACCATTCTTTTATTCATAAATAATTCATTTATAATTAGTTAGTACCATCATTTTTTTTTAAGATTTTAGCCCATGAATCCCGTAAAGGAACAGTCATATTAAATATTAATTTTTTGTCAGAAGAGTCAGTATCAACGCAAAAGTATCCTTTTCTTTCAAACTGAAATTTGCTTTCCGGCGCAGCATTTTTTAAACTTTGTTCAACATAACAATCTGATAAAATTTTTAAAGAATTTAGATTCAGATAATTTTTAAAATCATCTTTTTTTGCCATTGGATTTTCTACTGTAAAAAGTCGGTCATATAATCGTATCTCAGCATTAAGAGAATGTTTTGCAGACACCCAGTGTAAAGTAGCTTTTACTTTGCGTTTGTCAGGCGAAGAGCCACCTTTTGTCTTTGGGTCATAAGTGCAATGCAACTCTTTTATCTCTTTTGTTTTTTCATCTTTAACAATCTTTACACATTTAATATAATATGCATATCGCAATCTTACTTCACGACCGGATGCTAATCGGAAAAATTTTTTACAGGGATTTTCCTGAAAATCTTCCTGCTCAATATATAAGATGCGTGAAAAAGGTACTTTTCTGGTTCCCATACTTTGGTCTTCAGGATTATTTATTGCATCTATTAGTTCTGTTTTATCTTCAGGATAATTGTCTATAATTACTTTTAAAGGATTAAGCACAGCCATAACTCTTGGTGCTCTTTTATTCAGGTCTTCCCGTATGCTATATTCAAGCAATGCTACATCTATAATACCATCTCTTTTGGCAATACCTATTTTTTTAGAAAAGTTTTTAATAGATTCAGGTGTGTAGCCGCGTCTTCGCAAGCCACATATTGTAGGCATTCTTGGGTCGTTCCATCCGCTGACATACTTTCCTTCAACAAGTTCCAAAAGTTTTCGTTTGCTCATCACAGTATAATTAAGATTTAAGCGGGCAAACTCTATTTGTTGCGGATGATGTATGTTTAACTGGTCAATGAACCAGTCATATAATGGACGATGGACTTCAAATTCCAAAGTACAAACAGAATGTGTGATGCCTTCAATAGAGTCGGATAAGCAATGGGCAAAGTCATACATTGGATATATGCACCATTTGTCTCCTGTTCTGTGATGTTTTGCATATTTTATACGATATATAGCAGGATCTCGCATATGCATATTTGGCGAAGACATTCCTGTTTTTGCTCTAAGAATATGTGAAGTTTCAGGAAATTTTCCTGAACGCATACCTTGAAATAAATCAAGATTTTCTTCAACAGAACGATTACGATAAGGACTTTCTTTGCCTGGAATAGTTGGCGTTCCCCGATATTCTTTGATTTGTTCAGGACTTAAATCACATACATAAGCTTTGCCAAGTTTTATAAGTTGTATAGCATACTGATATAATTGTTCAAAATAGTCAGATGCATAAAACATTCTATCTTCCCAGTCAAAACCAAGCCAATTGATATCTGATTTTATAGATTCAATATATTCAACATCTTCTTTTATTGGATCAGTATCATCAAACCGTAAGTTGCATAATCCATGATATTGCTCAGCCAAACCAAAGTTAAGACAAATAGATTTTGCATGACCAATATGAAGATAGCCATTAGGTTCCGGAGGAAATCTTGTATGAACATGACTATCATTTTTGTTGTTTTTTAAATCTTCCTCTATAATATTTTGGATAAAGTTAGAGTATGATTTTGAATTATCTGATAAATCCGGTTTTTTATTTTCCATAAACTTTTGTTTTTAAAATTTTTAATGTTCTTTGTGCTTTATTTTTTGTCTCTCAGCATTCTGTGAACAGTTGCTATTTTTTTAGTAGTTATAAATTCTTTTTGCATTTTATTTTGCAAAAATAAATATAAACATAAATAATTTATTGATTTGCTGATAAAAAAATTTAAATTTAAGGATAATTCTTATTTACGAGTATCGTAACATTTTACAGAATAATCTATTTATTGTCTATTCCACATAAGAATTTATGCATCGTTTTGTGATGAAGAGATTAAATTTTTAAATACTAATCTGATAAAAAAATTTTCCTGCAATCTGTATTTTTCTTTATATTCTCCAAGGTTAATTTGTTTCATTTGTATATTAACGCCTGAATATAATAAAAACGACTCTGATAATATTATTTGAATTCCTGTTCCTACATAAACACCGTAGCCAATTCCATCATCACGTAAATTATAATATCCATTATAAGGGCTTAAAAAACTATAACTTAAAATTTTGTTAGGATGTGTAAGAGATTCAATATATGCTGTTGCCTGTTTAACTTTTGTGTTATTAATATTAAAAGCCAGTTCAACAAAAGGTTTATATCTGTTTGCTTGTCCATAAGTTTTACATATTCCTAAATCTATATCATATCTTTCTTCTGCTCCGTTAATATAACATTCTAAATTTTGAGCAATATCATAGCCATCATAAAGGTCAAGAGTAAATATATTATTGGCTTTTAGTTTTACATAATTAAAATCTGCAAAAAAACCGGTGTTATTGTTAATATTATATTTTACATAAAATCCTAGAGCAAAAGCTATGTCATATTTCATACGTTCAGGCAGTTCGGCTATTTCAAATTCATATCCTAATTCTTCTTTTATTTCATCATGAGTATAATTGTAGGTATTATTCCATGTTCCTGTGTATGGGTCATTTCCAATAATAGCATTTAAGTTGTTTGTTTCATTGGTGCCGTTATAATAATTTGCTGTAGCATTATTGGCAAAGTATGTTCCAAAATTAAATCCCCATTGAAATCCTTTAACAGAATATTCTGCAGAGTCCTCTTTACTTAATTTTAGCGTTGAATGATGTGATTCAGAAATCAAAAACAAGCTATGTGTTTTAATATCATTTTTAAATTGCGCATTTGCTTTATTATTGCAAATAAAGACGGTAATAAAAATAGAGATGATATATAATAATTTTTTAATTATCACTGAATTAAATCATTTAATTAAAAAAAAAATAAAACAAATACAAAATTACAAAAAAAACTTAAAATAACTACATATTAGAATTGGGACTTGGATTTAATCAGAAATCAGATACAGTTCTTTAAAATTCAAAAATAGCAATATAACAACTTAGCGAAGCGATCTCACGAACGAAGTGAGTAATTTAAAAGTATATTTAATATATTTGCAAAAATAAATATGTTATGAAATCAAACGCAAAAATATTTTTTATTATTTTCTTTTTTATATTACAATCATGCTCTTCAAAAAAAGATAAAGATAACAATGAAGAACATTTTGTAAAAGGTAAAGTTATTGAAAAAATAATTTGTAAAAAAGATACTTCTCAAAATTATTCTTTATATTTACCTTCTTATTATAATTCTGATAAACAATGGGCTGTAATTTATGCTTTTGATTCTCATGCAAGAGGCAATATACCTGTAAAGCTGCTTAAAGATAACGCAGAAAAATACGGATATATTATTGTTGGCTCCAATAACTCAAAGAATGGATTATCTTGGGAATATTTAAACAATTCCATTGATATTCTTTTTGATGACACAGAACAAAGATTTTCTGTTGATAAAAAAAGAATTTATTGCATTGGATTTTCAGGAGGAGCAAGAGTTGCAACTTCTATAGCAATATTTAAAGGAGGAATTACAGGCATTATAGGATGTTCTGCCGGATTTCCGAAACTCAACAGACCAATTACCAACAAATTTAATTATTTAGGATTAACAGGCAACAAAGATTTTAATTATCTTGAAATGCAAAATTTAAACAAAGCTCTTGACAAATCAGATATAAAACATCAATTAATTGTATTTGAAGGAAAACACGACTGGCCACCTAAAAAAATAATCCCTGACGTGTTTCAATGGTTAGAATTTAATGCTATGAGAAATAATCTTATACCTGTTAACAACTCTGTTATACATAATTTTATTGAAAATAATTTGCCTAAAAAAGATGAAACAAACAATCCGTCAGAGACATACAAAACTTATATATTGTATAAAAAATTAATTAATTATTTAGATGGCTTGTATGATATTACAGAATATGAAAAAATATTAACAAAACTTGAACAATCTGCTCAAATTCAAAAAGCATTAAAATACAAAGAACAAAATGAACAAAAAGAAGCTGAACTGCAACAAAAATATTTATATTATCTTTCAGCAAAAAATGTTTTGTGGTGGAAAAAAGAAGTTGAGAGATTGAATGGACAAATAAAAAACACAAAAGATAAAGAAAAAGTCCTGTTAATTGAACGATTACTTAATTTTTTGAGTTTGGCCTCATATATGCAATCTTATAATGCTATAAATTCAGATAATCTTGAACAAGCAGAGAAATATTTAAAACTTTACAAGATAATAGACACTGAAAATTACGGACCAAGCTATTTGTATGCATGCTTATATTCTAAACAAAACAAATTAGACAAAGCAATATTAGAACTAAATAATGCTATTAATTTAGGTTTTGATGATTTTAATGACTTAAAACAAGAGCCAATGCTTAAATTTTTGAGAAACACAAAAAAATATAATGAAACTATTAAACCAAAAATAAACTGATTTTTATATAAACAACTAAAAATTCACCCTGTGAAATAATCAGGCAGTTGCCTGATTAATTTTGCTATGCAAAATTATTTCACGGGGTAAACCTATTACAAAAATATAAACCCATGAAAAAAAACCAATTATTAAAAAAAACAAAAATTTATTTTTCAATTGCAATTTTATTTTTTTGTGTATCAATTTTAAATGTAAAAGCACAGATTACTTTTGAAAAGACCTTTGGCGGAGTTGACTCGGAACAAGGTTACTCTGTGCAACAGACCAGTGATAATGGATATATTATTGCAGGATTTACCAACAGTTTTGGCACAGGACATCATCTGTATCTTGTAAAAACTGACTCTATTGGTAACACTTTATGGTATAAGAAAATTTGTGTTCAAGATGAAAATGAATATGCAGGACGCTCAATACAACAAACCAATGATAATGGATATATTATTGCAGGTTATACTTATAACTTCAGCACTTCAAATAAAGATGTATTCCTTGTAAAAACCGACTCTGTTGGCGATACTTTATGGACAAAGACCTTTGGCGGAACAGATTATGACGAAGGATATTCTGTTCAACAAACAAATGATAATGGTTATATTGTTACCGGCTATACTAAAAGCTTTGGTGCAGGAGCTTATGATGTATATCTTATAAAAACAGATGCTATTGGCGACACTCTATGGACTAAGACCTTTGGCGGAACAGCATGGGATAAAGGGTATTCTGTCAGGCAAACCAATGATACAGGATATGTCATTACCGGCTATACCAAGAGTTCTGGCGCAGGTGGCTCTGATGTATATCTTATAAAAACCGACTCATCAGCTAATATCATCTGGACCAAGACCTTTGGCGGAACTGACCAAGATGAAGGATATTCTGTGAAGCAAACTAATGACAACGGATATATCATTACAGGATTTACCGAAAGCTTTGGCATAGGAAATAAAGATGTATATATTATAAAAACCGACTCTGTTGGCGATACTTTATGGACAAAGACCTTTGGTAACCCGGATAATGATTGTGGAGAATCAGTCAGACAAACAAATGATAACGGATATATTATTACAGGCGGAACGCAAGGAGATATGCTCCTTATAAAAACAGATTCTTCAGGCAATATCTTATGGAATAAAACTTTTGGCGGAGATTCTGCTGATTATGGCTATTCTGTTCAACAAACCAATGATAACGGATATATCATATCCGGATATACATTTAGTTTTGGAGCAGGCGAAAAAGATGTTTATCTTATAAAAACAGATGAAAATGGATATGGATGCTTCCCTTCTGATACATATCAAGACCAAAAAATATGTATGGTTACAGTAAACAATGAAATAAATAAAAACCTGATAATATGGGAAAAAATTCCGGACCTTGGCATAAAATCATTTAACATATACAAAATGTCAGGAATAGATACTTTTAACTTAATAGCAAATGTGGCTTTTGATAGCTCAGGCATTTTTGCTGACACTTCTTCAAACCCTGCACAACATTCAGATACATACAAAATATCTGTCATTGATACATGTGATTTTGAGTCGGACTTAAGCCCTTTTCATAAAACTATTTACCTGTCAATTACAACGTTATCACCAGAAGGTTATGAACTTAACTGGGACCAGTATTCCGGCTTTGATTTTACTCAATATTATATTTATAAAGGCACTTCACCTGATAATCTTTCACTGATTGACTCAGTAACAAGTGATTTGTATTCATGGACAGACACAAGCTCTTATTCAGATACTATATATTATCAAATATCTGTATTAAGTCCAGACTCATGCAGCCCTGACAGCTCAGCAATTTATGATAAATCTGTCTCAAATATTGTTGCAAACATATCAGAAGCTATAAATGAATTATACAAAAATTTAAAATTTAATATTTATCCAAATCCGTTTAAAAACAGCACAACATTTACTTATTATTTGGATAAAACAGTTTATACAGAACTTGTTATTTATTCTTATGCAGGGAAATATATTACCACATTAGTAAAAAAGCAACAGAATAAAGGCAAATATTCTGTTAAGTGGAATACTTCTGCTCTTGGTTCCGGAATTTATTTTTACACCTTAAAAGTTGATGGAATAAGATTTGTTAAAAAAGCAATTCGCATTAAATAAATCTATAAAAATTTGCAATATATCAGATTATTTTGTAACTTTGCTTATTATACAAAACCCTTATCAATTATATTAAAACAATTGTAACTCATATATTTATAAAATTATCTGCTTTATGCAAATTGTATTCAACTTTTATACTTATTTTGGATAATAATACATCAAGTAAATAAAGATACGGAGTTATTAAAAAATTATTAATTTTACAAAAAATATTTTAAAAAAAGATTATGTATAATGAAACAAAATTCTTAAAGGAAATATCAACTTCATTTCAAAAATATATTGAATTTGGTCCAAGAAGTACTGAAAAGTTAAAGCCAATTCACAAATTTGTAGCTCAAACATTAATAAAAATATGGGGAAGAAACTACAAAGTTCATTTTATGGGAGAAAATTCAAAAGAACTGAAAGTAAAAGGTAAATATTATGATAAAAACTTATATATGTATTTAAATTAACATTTTTATGAAAAAATTAGAAATTACAGATATAGATTATAAAAAAATTATCAATCTTATAAAAAAAAATGATGAATTATATGAAATAGAAAACTGGACAATTGACGATTTGAATGCTTTTAGAATTATTGGAACAAAATTAATTAACTTAATTAACGAATATATAAATAATCAAAAAAATGCCTAAACTTTTCTCTAATCAAAATAAAAAATTTTTAAAACAGATAAATAAGTCTGAATTGGAATTAAATAATTTTTTAACAGAAAATTGGAAATTTATTTTTCCACAATATATTTTTATAACAAATGAATTTAGATTAGAGGGTAATGTAAGAAGCAAAGGAACATCTGGAAGAATTGATATTCTTACTTTTAATCCGGAATCTAAAAATTTTTTAATTTTTGAACTAAAAAAAGATCAAGATAAAAATATAAGGAACCAAGCGAGTGATTATAAAGATTTCATTGAGGATCATTTTGCAGAGATTTATTTACAAACAATTCAAAAATTCAATATTAAACTTCCAAAGTATAATGAAATAGCAAAAGATAGTGTCGAAATATTTTTAATGGCAAAACAATTCAGTCAAACTGACATTGAAAAAGCCAAAAAAAGTAAAGGTAATATTACTCTTATTAAATATTTTTGGTTTGAAGATGATTTGTTTTTGATTGATTATTTAAATAATGACCCTGATGATATATTAGAAAAAATGAATACTGAGAAAATAAAAAAGATAAAAAATGTAATTGAAGACAAACATTTTCTTTCAGAAGCCGACATTTTCTTTGCGAAAAAAAAAGAAAGCAAACGATTGTTCTATATATTTTTAAATTCTTTGAACAAAATCTCAAATACAGAGATAATCGTTCAAGACACTAAAATAAAATTAATAATTAAAAATGAAACCTTTTCAATTATTGGTTATTCTGGGAAAACAGGCAGAAAATCATTTTTGCAAATAAATACAAATATTGATGTATCTAACATAGATGGTTTGTTGGTTGATGATAGAGTAAGACCTGATGGTTCAAAAAAGGGAAGTCTAGGTATAGAACGCTATGAGGTTTTTATTCAAAATGAATTTCAAATAATTAATTTTATTGATTATGTTAAATCAAACTTATGACTTTATAGTTGGCAATCCACCATATATCAGAATTCAACATTTAGACGAATATCAAAGAAAATACATTCAAACCAAATAATAACCGAAGAAGAATTAAAATCAAAATTTCCCCTTGCATATCAATATTTACTGTCAGTTAAAAATGAATTAAACAAAAGAGATAACGGGAATCCAAATCCAACAGTTTGGTATGCATTTGGTAGAACACAAAGTTTAGATACGAGTTTTGGCAAGAAAATAATTTTTTCACCAATGAATAAAAAACCAAATTTTATTTATTACCAAAATTCTGAATGTACTTTTTATTCGGGTTATTGCATTAAATTTAACGGAGACAACCAAAAATTGTTAGATCAATTAAATTCGGAAAGAATGGGAAAATTTATTGCTATATCAAGTCGTGATTACCGTGGTGGATGGAAAGCTTATAATAAAAAAATATTAGAAGAATTTATAATACCTCTAAATTATTAACATATAACAACCATTGCACAACTCCATTTGTTTGGGTAATTTAACAGTTTATCTTTTTATGAAATTCAAATTAACATCAGATTTTATTCCAACAGGCGACCAACCCCAAGCTATAAAACAATTAACTGACGGCATTAACAGAAACGACCAATATCAAACATTGCTTGGAGTTACCGGCTCAGGAAAAACTTTTACTATTGCTAATGTTATTCAACAAACTCAGCGACCAACAATAATATTAAGTCATAACAAAACTCTTGCCGCTCAATTATATGGAGAGTTTAAACAATTTTTTCCTGAAAATGCCGTAGAATATTTTGTGTCTTATTATGATTATTATCAGCCCGAAGCATATATACCTGCAACAAATACTTATATTGAAAAGGACTTATCTATTAATGACCAAATAGAAAAACTGCGACTTAGCACTTCTTCTGCTTTATTATCAGGCAGAAGAGATGTTATTGTTGTTGCCTCTGTATCCTGTATCTATGGAATTGGAAATCCTGATGATTTTAATAAAAATGTGATACATTTAAAAACAAATGAAACAATCAGTCGTAATAAATTATTACTCTCTTTGGTTCATTGTCTTTATTCAAGAACAGAAGACGAGTTTAGCAGAGGAAAGTTTCGCGTCAGAGGAGATACTGTTGATGTGTTTCTTGCATACACTGATTATGCTTATCGTATAATATTTTTTGGAGATAAAATAGAATCTATTGAATCTTTTAATCCTGACAACGGATATAAAATTGAGGACTTTGACTCTGTCAGTATTTATCCTGCAAATATCTTTATTACTTCAAAAGATACAATGGAAAATGCTGTTACAGAAATTCATAATGATATGATTAAGCAGGTTGAGTATTTTGAAAAACAGGGAAGCCATTTAGAAGCCAGACGTTTAAAAGACCGTGTTACTTATGATTTGGAAATGATGCGTGAACTGGGCTATTGTGCAGGAATAGAAAACTACTCACGATATTTTGATAGCAGACCGCCCGGGTCAAGACCTTTCTGCTTACTTGACTATTTCCCTGATGATTATCTGATGATTATTGATGAAAGCCATGTAAGTATTTCACAACTCAGAGCTATGTATGGAGGAGACCGCTCAAGAAAGCAAAATCTTGTAGAATATGGATTCCGACTGACATCTGCTTTGGATAACAGACCTTTGAAATTTGATGAGTTTGAAACAATGATGAACAAAACAATATATCTTAGTGCTACTCCTGGAGATTATGAACTTAAAAAATGTCAGGGTGTTATAGTTGAACAGCTTATACGTCCTACAGGACTTGTAGATCCTGTTATTGAAGTGCGACCGGCTCTTAACCAGATTGATGACTTACTTAATGAAATAAATAAGACAATAAACAAAAAACAAAGAGTGCTTGTTACAACACTCACAAAAAGAATGGCTGAAGAACTGTCTAAATATTTTTTAAAACTTAATATAAAATGTACTTATATTCATTCTGATGTTGATACTCTTGACAGAGTTGAGATAATGCGTAATCTTCGCCTCGGAGTTTATGATGTTCTTGTAGGTGTTAACTTATTAAGAGAAGGTCTTGACCTGCCTGAGGTTTCTTTGGTAGCTATATTGGATGCTGATAAAGAAGGTTTCTTGCGATCTAACCGCTCTCTTACACAAACAGCAGGAAGAGCGGCACGCAACATTGACAGTAAAGTTATTATGTATGCTGATAAAATTACAAAGTCAATGCAACAAACAATAGATGAGACAGACAGAAGACGAAAAAAACAACTGGACTATAACCTTAAAAATAAAATAATTCCTGCACAGATAATAAAATCTACTAAATCAATACTTGCTCAGACCGCTGTTGCTGACTCAAAATTAAAAAGAAGCAGACCTTATATTGAAAAACAAAAAATTAATATCGCTGCTGACCCTGTTGTAAGATATATGACAAAAGAACAAATAAAAAAGACAATGATAAAAACAAAATATTCTATGAATAAAGCAGCCAAAGAACTTGATTTTATAGAAGCAACACGATTAAGAAATGAACTATATGGTCTTCAGGAAATTTTTAATGAAAAATAATAACAAAAAATTCAAATAAATAGCAAAAGTTTATTTTGCTAAAAAATATCACTAGTGTCCGACTAAATTTAAAAATTTAGGTAAAATCGTTTCTAAATATTATGAGCTCCTTCGCTATTGCTCGGAATGACAGTGTTATTTAGAGTTCAGGGTGGGGGTAAGGACGCGTTTTACGCGTCCTTACCCCCACTTTCCCAACATGATGAAGTTGTCATTCCAATCCGCCCGAGGCGGAGAGGAATCTACTATTATAAGTCCTAATTTCATTTTTAATTGGACAATAGTGAAAAAATATATAAAAAAGTTATTGTTTAAAATATTTTTATATCTTTGCAAAAAATTAATTAAAATAAAATTATTTAAAATAAAAAATGAAAAAAGGAATTGTAAAATTTTTTAATAAAACCAAAGGATTTGGATTTATTACTGAAACAGAAACTAAAGAAGAATATTTTGTACATGTTACTGGTCTTATAGATGAAATAAAAGAAGACGATGAAGTAACTTTTGAACTTAAAGAAGGTAAAAAAGGTCTTAATGCAGTAGATGTTAAGTTAGCTTAATTTATAAATATTTCAAAAATATTTATTCTTACAGAACAAAAAACCCGATAAAATATCTGTCTCAGGCAGATATTTTATCAAGAAATCTAATATAGAACAACTGGTGGTTTTTTAATATTATCTCTTATCAAGATTGGTGTTTTGATCTGCATTATTTATATAAAAAAGTGAAATGGATTTTATGAATGTGTGATTAAATGCGAGAAGGTAATGCGGAAATTTTCGGTTTAGAAATACCCAAAATTAGGAATTAATAAATGTCTAAATTTGTTGGTATTATTTAATCATTAAAAATATATGTATTTTTTTGATTAGCAGTTTAGCAATTAAGAATTGTTGAGCATGTGTTAAAACTTATGTTGAGTTTTATTCTTAACTAACGTAATCAGCAGACAGTTGAGTTAAGCATTTAACTGATATATGTCAGGCAATTGACTGATGCCTGATTGTTTTTTTAATGCTGTTAAAAATTTGGAATAACCTAAAATTAAAGAAAATATAAATTATCACTATTGTCCGATTAAATTTAAAAATTTAGGTAAAATCGTTTCTAAATATTATGAGATTCCTCTCCGCCTTAGGCGGAAGCGAAGTAAGGAATCTACTATTATAAGTTTTAATTCTATTTTTAGTCGGATACTAATAATAAATTATCATAAAGCATAACAAATATTTTTATCAAACACTAACACTAACAATAACATATCATTATGGATACTATAACCTGGAAAGAAGAACTTAAAAAGAATATCTGTACCATTGCGCAACTGAAAGAATATACAGATTTAACGCCAAAAGAAGAGATACAATTACAGAGTGTTATGGATATACATCCTATGTATATCACAAGATATTATATGTCTTTAATAGACAGGGATAACCCTGATGACCCTATTAAAAAGATGGCAGTTCCTTCAACAAAAGAGTTAGATGTGTCGGGTGACTATGATACAAGTGGTGAACTGGAAAATACAAAAATGTCGGGGTTTCAGCATAAATATAGTCAGACAGCATTGATTTTGTCAACAAACAAATGTGCAACCTATTGCAGGCATTGTTTTAGAAAAAGATTGGTGGGCTTACCAACAAAAGAGATATTGTATAGATTTAACGATGCGGCAAAATACATTAAAGAGCATAAAGAGATAAATAATGTGCTTATAAGTGGCGGAGACCCTTTTGCTTTGCCAACAAAAACAATAGAAGAATTCTTAAAAAGTCTTTCCGGTATTTCGCATTTAGATTTTATAAGGTTTGGAACCAGAGTTCTTGTAACATTTCCGGATAGAATATTAAAAGACCAAGAATTATTGGCTTTACTGGAAAATTATTCATTAAAGCACAAAAGAATATATATAGTAACCCAATTTAATCATCCAAAAGAAATTACAGAAAAATCTATTAGTGCTGTAAATAAACTTGTTCGCTCCGGTATAATTGTTAACAATCAAACTGTCTTACTAAAAGGAGTAAATGATAATTCCCTTGTCATGGCAGAATTACAAAATAAACTTGTCAGCATTGGTGTTAATCCTTATTATGTTTTTCAGTGCCGACCTGTAAAAAGAGTCAAGCATCATTTTCAGGTACCTTTATATAAAGGATATGAGATTATTGAAAATGCAAAAAAGAAACTTAATGGTCACAGTAAGAGATTCAAATACATTATGTCTCACAAAACCGGCAAGATAGAAATTGTAGGAATTATGGATGGTTATATCTATTTTAAATATAATCAGGCAAAAAATCCTGAAGATATTGGAAGATTTTTCAGGAAAAAATTAAATAAAACAGCAGCGTGGCTGGATGATTTAGAATAAAATTTAAGTCATTTTCTAATACTGAATTTTATCTTCTATGTCTTCCCAACGTTTAAATACTTTTATAGCTTCTTTTCTTAATATTTGCTTTGTAAAAATTTTTCTTTTTTTATAAGGCAAATTAATTTCATCATAAATAAACGAATCGTCAAAGCCTATTTTTTTAGCATCCTGTTTAGTATTTCCAAAATATATCCTGTCAATATGAGCCCAATAAATAGCACTAAGGCACATTGGACATGGTTCGCACGATGTATATATTTCACATCCGGATAAATCAAAAGTTTTTAATTTTTTTGCTGCTTTTCTTATTGCATTTATTTCTGCGTGTGCAGTTGGGTCATTATCTAATGTTACACTGTTTGATGCTTTAGATATTATTTTTTTTCCCTTTACAATGACAGCACCAAATGGTCCTCCTTTGTTTTCCATACTTTCTTTTGATATCTTAATAGCTTCTCGTAAAAAAAAATCTTCTTTATTTGTCATATTTTTAATTTTCGTCTAAATTTTCGGACTTTATAGACAAGTGCTAATGTCGTGGTAACTGTAAAATGTCGTTCCGACTAAGGCGGATTGACTCTGTCAGGTTCGGCAGTTGCCGAACTCTGACAGGTCAGGAATATCTAAATATCACAGACATAAAACCTGACAGATTCGGCAATTGCCGAACTGTCAGAGTTTGGCTTTATACGAAATTTTACAATTAACATAACACTAATTATCTGACAGATAATTAGTGTTGAAAAAGTTAAGATATTTATCAACATCTTTATCTTTATAAAAAGTAGAATAATTATTAACAGATATGACAAAGTGCTGATAATCTTTTGGGCTCATTTTAGAAAATATGGTTTTATCTTTTTTTATAGAATTAAAGTAATCCATTGCCTTTTCTTTATTTTCAAAATTGTTTACTGTTATAATTTGTTGCTTGTTATTAAGAAACATGCTGTTTATTGTAAGTTTTTTTAAGATATAGAATTTTGTGTTGTAATCGGATATTAATATTTTTAGTTCATTGACATCAACATTGGTAATATCAACAATCTGTATGTAAAAATGAATATTATCTGCATTGAATTGATATATGCTTTTTGTATTTGTGCTATCGGTTTTATCATTTTCAGTAATAGTTTTATCTTTATTTTCAATAGAATTTAAAATACTTTGTGCTTTTATTTTTACTTTATTACTATCCGGATATTTTGATATAATTGAATTTAAAGCAAGTTTAAAAGTATCAATATTTTGTGTTTGTCCAATTGACAGGGCTTTTAATAATTCAAATTTAGGCAGCAGATTCTTATCTTTATACAAAGAGTCAGCTTTGTTGCTATTATTTATAACTATTTGAAATTGATTGTTTAAATAAGCTAAGTATGTTTCTTTGTAGAACATTTTTTTCTGATTTTTTTTAGCATATATTTGTTTATAATAGTTATCAGGGTCTTTGATAAGTTTAGCATAATCGCTGTCCGGAAATTTTGAAAATATCAGGTTTTTGTAATAATTTGCTTTTGTTTGCTCTTGTAATTCATCATAATTTTTGTATAAATGATAATAAGTACTTAACAAAAATTTATTATCAGGGAATCTTCTTATAAGAGTTTCAAAATATTTTGCAGATTTATATAGTTCTTCTAAATCTTCTTTATAAACAAGTCCTGCATTATATAATGCTTCAATTATTTTGTTGTTTGATGCTTCTAATTGCTCGTCTGTTAAAGGTATTTGTTTAAGATATGTATTTCTGTCTTTCAGGTCATTTGAGGATATAACTTTTGCACTGTCAGTTTGAGAGCTGTCTGACGGGTTTTCATTATCTTCACCAAAATCAGCAGAGATCATATTTTTATTTTTTATTCTCCAGCCATCTTCCAATTTTCTGTCTCTCCATTTTGTTTTAAATTCAGAAGCTCCAAGTTTTATTGTTGACGGATTATAGAAATACCATTTAGACCCTTGTATGTTATTGTTTTGTAATTGATTATTTTGGGCAAGATACATATTTTGTTGTCTGTTTATCTCTTCCTGTCGTTTTTCCTGTTCTTTTTTAATAATATCTTCAATAATTTTATCTATAACAGCATTTCGTTCCTTTATTGACATTTTTGCCAGTGTTTGCAAACTATCTTCTAATTCTATTATTTTTAGATTTTTTACAAGTTTATTTAAAGAAATATTTTTTGATATAATAGCGTTATGTTGAGGATAATCCTTTGGCAAGAATATTATTGTACTGTCATAATAGATTTGAGCAGGTTCATATTCACGTTTTATAAAATAAATATCTGCTAATTTCAGCAGAGAAGTGAACTTTTGATAATTGTTAGATACGCTTGAATTTGATGATAGTTTTAGATATTTTATTGTTGATGTTGTATCTTTTTCTTTTAAAGAAATTTTTGACAAAGCATAATATATCTGGTCAAGGTATTCTTTATTTTTTTCATCTTTTAACATTTTCAGCAATGTGCTTTTTATTTGTTTACTTGTTTTAGGTCTAAAATCATAGCACATTGCCATATTAATTTTAGAAGCAAAAGCCATTTCATAGACAGGATTCATTTTAACAACTTTTTTATATTTTCTATATGCTTTTGATAAATCACCATTTTTTTGATATACCTGTGCGAGTATAAAAGTTAATCTGGTTCTTATTTTTTTCTTCTTATTAATATCAATACCTGTTAATAAATATTCAATAGCAGGAGCATATTTTTCTTGTTGTATATAAAAGTCAGCATAAGACAAAGGAAATTCTTTAATAACTTTATTGGATATTCCTTTATTTTTAAATTTATCTTTAATTTTAGTAATAGAAGTTTTTGATTTATCATATTTTTCTATTTCATTTTCCAACTGGTCTAATAACAGTTCTGATTCATTAAATTTTTCCAGTTTATTATAGGTTTTAATAAGCCAAATCAGTGCATCATATTTAATAGGATTTTTTTTGTATTGTTTTAATACAAAATCAAATGTTTGTGCTGCAAGTTTATAGTCCTGTTTATAAAAGTAAGCTTTGCCAACTAAGAGCCAGCTGTCATCAATCCAGTTACAATATTCTTTTCCTCTAATATCCATAGAATGTTTTTTTATAACAACAGAAGCTTTTTCTATTGCTCTGTCCATTTTAGGAGCAACAGTTGCTGCATCTTCTTTGCTGCCATATTTATAAATGGAAAGCACTTTTGTATAATCATCTTTATGAAGTTTTAAAAGTTCTGCAACACCTTGTTTTAAACTTTCTTTACCATTGAAATACCCGTTATATTTTGAAGATATATTATGATAAAATCTTCTTGTCCAGGTATTTTTTTTCGTAGAGCAAGACAAAACCGTTAACAAAACGATAAAAATAGTTATAAGATAAAAATATTTGTACTTAAATTTTGACATTCTGTGTCAGAATATTTTTTATAAATTAAGAATTAAATATATGAGTTATTCTGTCTAAATTTTGTAATAATAACTTTTTTTTTGCAAAAATATTTCATTTTTTCTTTATTTATATTATATTTATTGACTTTTCTGTTTTAAAATCTTTTATAATAGAGATTTTCTTTTATTAACTCTGTGTATAATATTTTTTATCATTAGTGTCCGACAAAAAATGAAATTAGAATTTATAATAGTAGATTCCTCTTCGACTGAGGCGGATAAGAATGACAACTTCATTATGTTGGGAAGATGTGGGTAAGGACGCGTCTTATGTGTCCTTACCCACACCCTGAATTCTAAATAACACTGTCATTCCGAGCAATAGCGAAGGAGCTCATAATATTTAGAAACGATTTTATCTAATTTTTTAAATTT
>Ga0075124_10000509_pt1 | contig 18218 bp, 24 predicted proteins | sample AntAceMetag02UKS_FD_69809 | JGI IMG/M metagenome (GOLD analysis project Ga0075124, IMG submission 69809) | Saline lake microbial communities from Ace Lake, Antarctica - Antarctic Ace Lake Metagenome 02UKS | ecosystem: Environmental > Aquatic > Non-marine Saline and Alkaline > Saline | place... | reverse complement strand
AAGAAGATGCTCTCCAAAACCATACGCTATGCTAGATCCTGCAAATGTCCAATCATCAGCAGTGCTAACCTTCTTTATTATGGTAGCACCAACTTGCGTTACTGGAGCACCGTTATAATCTGATGCAGTTATTGAACCAGCTATAAAGATAGAGTTTTGATCATCAGCAGAAGATACAGCATCTTTATCACCTATATCTCCAGTAGAGAATGTATAGGCATTAGGTTTTCTGCTAAAACCAAACACAAGACCCGCATCAGTATCATCTTTGTTAAGAGCATAGATAGTCACTGGCATCCATTCGTTCCATGCTACTCCAGTAGTAACTCCAAATGTCCAGCCTGCTAAATCGCTAACGCCACCATCGTCAATGAATGTCACATTAGCTGTAACCTTTAGAGTAACAAACCCACCAAACTTCGCAGTAGAACCAATACAAACCCAAGCAGGGTTATCTGCACTTAAATCAGTACCATCTGCACTAGCTATAGTAATTGTACCTAATGTTGCTCCAGTACCCCTAGTCCATGATAGGTTCTGAACCTGACCTGGAACTAACGATGGAATGAAACTTGATGTTGCAGTAAGAGAAGTGAACGATCCAGCAGCAGGAGTTGTAGCTCCAATCGGAGAAGACTCAATCGTTCCACCGTTGATAGCAGGAGAGGTAAGTGTCTTACCTGACATTGTTTGAGTAGCTGTTAGCGTTACAGCAGTGTCTGCAATCTTAGAAGCAGCGATACCAGCTCCTGCTTTGAGATTTGTGTTATCTAATCCACCATTTATGCCGTCACGAAGAGCCTTATCGTTTGCGTACACATAAGAACCCTTCGCGTAATCAGTACCATCGCGTAAGTTTCCACTAACATCATCATTTGGTAGAGTTATATGAGCCATGATTACCTCACTAATAGAATTGTAAAGGTTGTTGAATTGGCTGTTGAGCGAATATCTACAGCTTCAGACGTAAACTCTTTAACGTAAACATCACCTATGCTCGGAAGCCAGAACTTCGGAACAGCTTTAAGCTTATGTACGAATAACTTTGCCGTACCGCCAGTAGCATGCGTCGTACCAGAGATAGACTCGTACTTAAGATTGTCAGATTCTATCTGTCCGTTGAGAACAGTTGCTATCGCTTCGATAGATTCATCTATCTTCAGATCATCTGGTATTCTGTTTGTAATGACTTTCATTATTTGAACGGCATCCTTCCTGCGTACACGCCATATCCAAGTACCTCTATAGCGATACCAGCAAGTGAGTTTCTAAATACGATTCTCGTTTGCTTCGCTTTCTTCTGAAGGTAACAGTTGATATCGAAGAAATCATCAGCAGCCCACAGTTGTTCTCCCCACTTAGTAGTGTATTCAGAAGCATCAGCCCAAATCGTTTGACCGACGTTGAGAGATACATCCTTCACTGAAGTAGTTGTATCGACATAGTTATACTGAGCGCCGATGAATAACGTAGAATTGCCGCCAGTAGATGAATTAAACTTCGCATTGATATACTTGAATAGCTTTGTGCTATCCATTCCAAAGTCAATCCATCGTGTGACATACTCGAAATAGATACCGTAGTTAGTACTCCAGTCCACTTTATCGGTGTATCCCGTATCCATTTGATAGGCAAAGCCATTGCCTACAGCGTTACCAAAGAGTTGCTGGATGGAGTTATCTGATCCAATCCTTGTACCAAAGCAGGCGGCCTGTACGGAAGGATAGGTGCTTCCAGCAGGACGATAGAACGTCCAGTTAAGTTGAGGCTGGCTGAGCTTATAATCACCCACAAGAACGAGATCACATTCTCCGTTCGTACCTACGTTATCGTCACATACGGAGAACCTAACCTGTTGCTTATCGGCAGCCAAGATGCCAGAGAAGTTAGTACCGCTCGTAGAATTCATCCCACGAATGGTAGTCTCAATAGGATTACCTACCTTAATAACAGACATTCCATCGCTCATATTGCAGTTAGACCTACTGAGCCATACAAGGTTCTGCTCCTTCTTCGCTACGCAATGATGACCAAGACATTCAACATCAGCGATCTTCTTGTAGATATAGGTATTTTGAGCGGTCTGTAGAAGCCTACCGAATGACCTTTCCTTCAAAACTACAGGAATGCCATTCGCATCGTTGATAGCTACAACAATATCTCCATCATCAGGGTCGCACTGTGCATAGTTTTCAGCTGGAACCGACTGAGGCATAGATCCATGCTGAGATGATACCTTCGTGAAGTAGACATCGTTCTTGCTTGTCTCACTCCGCATGAAAATACGATTCGCAATCTTATGTGCTATGCTAGAAGCAGGAGGTAAGTCATTATCGTTCTCAGCAAGTACATTAACGATAATCACACTATCTGCTGCTGCTGCTGTATCGCCAAGGGTAGCAGTAGTCGCAGTGATCGCTAAGTCTTTCTCGTAGAATAACGTATTGCCATTAGCGATAGTACGATACACTCTGATTTGATCTGCTGTAGTGGCAGTGCCAGGAAGGACAACTGAAACATCAATAACCTGTGATGTGCCACCACCATTGACGGTTACAGTTGTAAGGCTTGATCGATTGCTCTCAGCGCCTGTGGTGGAGTTGCGATAGGTATAACCAACGATGTAATCGCCGTTACCTAGATACCCACCAGATGCTGTCTGTCCTAGAGTACAGCCTCCAGTGGGCTTCACAATGCCAATACGTCGAGCCGTTGTACCATCCCATGTGCGGTCTGTCGTGCCGTTGTACACAAAGAAGAGGTCGCCGAACTGTACAAAGCTAGGCCGACGTATCGCAGTAAGTGAGATGATTTCAGTGAAGAACGATCCAGTAGCGAAACAAGCTCCTGATAGCTGAGCAATCGCTCCACTTGTATTGCCTGAGTTGGCACCGTAAGCAATGATCTGATTATCGTATCCGTCACGAACGTACTCTTGAATCAATCGGATCTTATTGGTATTCCATGCAACGCCATTCAGAGGCTTAATTCCCTGCCGCTTAACCACGGACCCTGTAGTCGTGAGGTCGCCGTTATTGATATCAGATGCTTCGTTAGGATTAAGGTTTGTCTTTGCAGAAGTCGTGTTAACTCCACCGAAGTTCTGGTAGTTCCGCTCTAGCAATAGATTTCTAGCTACCATACCAGCTCCTCAGAGCGCCTGCATAAGTATTGGTATCTGTTCCACCCTTCGTCTTGCCTTCTTCCTGAGGCCATTTGATTCTATCGTCACCTTCAAGTCTAATCATATCAGAGCGAATACAGTCTGTGACCATAGCTTTCCAGACCTGATACTCGCCTGAATAACGATCATCTGTCTCATGCTGAAGACCGATAGTGAAAAGGCGCTGGATAATAAGGAACTGATACTCAGGGGGGATGATAGGATAGACACCAGTGGTCATGTAGTTAGCGCGTTGTTTGTATTTGCAGGTAAGTGTGTCAGATGTATCTGGAGTTGGATAGAAGTAAAGAGTCGTACTGCCCCACACTGCATACTCTGTGGGATCTCCTTTGTCGTCACCACTTGGATCTACGAGATTGATTGATCTTAGCTCAATACGATTGAGCTTTCTTCCATTCGTTGTATCAACGATATCTTCGATAGATACACAACCAGTGGGAACTGTACCTGTAGCACTATCAGCTGTGACTGTAATAGATCCAGTTGTGTGAAGAAAAGACCAGTCATGTAGATTGCAGATTTCACGTTGCGCGTCGTTTGCTCTGTTCAAAAGGTATGTGTTAAAAGCAGTTGAATCGTTACCGATGATCGTTTGAACATCATCGACGATCTCATCTACTGTATAGCCCTGTGTCTCATTAGGCATATTATACTCCTAAGTCTATCCCCTCTTCTTCAAAATATCTCTCAGCTTCACCTATGTCATGCAAGGACACATTCGATTTTAACATTTCTTCGTAAGCATCAGACCACTTATTGAGATTGTTCTGAAGAGAGTAGTTGTTCTTCACGTTCTCGTGTGCTGCTCCGCCGATCTCCTCACGAAGATCTTTCGATTCAACGAGCATCTTAAGATACTCATACCATTTCTCTATCGTGCTTCTCGATAGTTTTCTAGCAGAAACCTCCATAGGATTTACGATATAACCATTTTTCCTATGGTTGATCGTATCTGAATATGGAGTAACGCCACCGTAGATACCTGGTATCTTAAGTGAAGATAACTCAAGATATCTGCAATTAGATTTACTGCGGTTAAATACAATATCTTCTAACGGAATGACTACAGCGTCTAACTTAGCAGCAGCAAGTAGCTTGGGCCACTTTCTGAAGTGAGCGCCTTCGGTATATTCATATCTATCTTTTAAGGTATGAACCTTCTCATGCTCATTGTAATCCTTGTGCATGAAATCAGTTTTCATACCGATAGGTACAAACTTGACGTTCTTATGCTCAGCGAGAATACGATCAATCGCTGGTATAATACCATGAAGATCCTTGTAGTGCGTAGCAGAACCAGCCCAGCCAATACGAATGAAGTCCGTATCATTCTCCTGCCTTAACGCACCTACCTTCTCTACATCGATAAGGTTAGGTAAGACCCAAGAGTTAGCGTACCCAAACTTCCTTTTGAGTGGCATTGTAGAGAACTGGTTTAGGTCTGATTCAGCTTGCTGGAGAGTGCCGCAAGTATATGGTTCTGATCCAAACTTCCAATGATGAGCTGAGATATTGTAATGATCCACGTTCTGGAAGTCATCGTCAGTCTCAAACACCAAAGGAACCTTACATACATGACGAAGCACCATGAGCATCTGAACTGATTTGATGTTGTCAACACGCATACTAACAATCAGGTCGCAGCCTTCGCACTTCTTCTTGTAGTAATCGAGGTTGCCCTTGAGTTGCTTAGTCTTTGGGAAATAAACGATCTCCCATCCCTTAAGCTTATTCAAGAATCTAGCTGGCTCAAATACTCGCCAATGAGCACACCCGTTCCATTCGCTATGCAGCATCGCAATCTTCGGCATGTTCCCCCTAGATCAAATATATCCTTGTCCGTGAACTACAGCTAAAACGTCCCGCCACCCCCTGGCAGCGATTCGCTGTCCATCCATAACAGTCTTCTCAGGCATATCAGTGAGAGGACAAGCACAGATATAGTCCTTATTCCAGTACAATCCAACTGTACCGAACTTACCATAGTCTGGCTTTGCATCTCTCCAGTGCATCCATAGCCCAAGATTCTGCTTCTTCAGTTTTCTTTCAAGCTCTCTTGCATACATAAATACCTCATAGACCAAGATTACCCACCTCCCCCTTATGAGAGGAGGCGGGGTCTTGGCAGCTTGGTTAGGGGGGGAACCTAGCTTATCCTTAGGTGATACCTGAAGCGGTACCAGACTTGATTTTGATCAGTCGATCCGTATCAAAAGCATCCGATCCACCAAGATACTGAACTGCAAACGTCATCTTGTAACCGACCGTGGAAACCTGGTCGAGAGGATCAGCAGTACCAGCAGAACCAGCCTGCTTGATAAAGGTCTTCAGGTTCTGACCGCTCAGCTCGATGATAGCAAAGCAGTTTTCTCCAAGGACCAGCGTATTGAATACAGTCGCACTACCACTCGTGCCTTCAGCAACTGAACTCATGTTCTGAGATTCGATCACACGAACGCCATACGCCTTACCAACTTCACCTTTATACGCATGTTCACGATCCGTGTACTTGTTGATATCGATCCAAGAACCCGTCGCCGTGTCATTCATTACATCATAAAGAACAGCAGGATGACAGACAGCCGTGTAACAGCCATCAGAACGGGTAGGAACAGCATTCGATTTCAACGTGGTGGCTGCTTTAAGAAACTCTTTCGCCTTCAACAGATCACCAGTACCAACATCAGACAACGCGGTCTTGGCATTCGCATACTGCGTAGCGCCTTCGCCGTCGAGATGGTCACGAATAACCGTGTCCGTCTTAAGAGCAGCGTTATAACCAAGAATGTCAATCGCAGACTTAGCGACAGGATCGATTGCAACGGTGCTGATCAGGTCAGTAAGTTTGGTGTAGTTACCATACTGCACAATCGTCGATGTCACGTTAACGCTAGAAAGCGCCGTGTCATCAGGAACCGTACCCTCAACAAGCGTCTGTCCGTCCGTAACCACCATGTTGTTATAGCGCAGGAAGTAAACAACCTTACCATAACCCTTCGGCAACGGACGCTGATCGCCAAGCTGATACAACTTAAGATTCTCTTCCAGGCGACCAAGAAGACGTTTGTTGTAGTAAGTCCAAAGATTTGAACTCAAAGTCGTTGTGGTGTTTGTTCCAGTAGCCATGATTCTTTCCTTTCGTGTAGCCTAGACCGTAGCGGTACGATTTGTAGAAAGTCCTAATTCTTTCTCCATCTCTGCTAGGCTTTTATCTTTGAAGTTCTGTTTCGATCCAGTGTTCTTTCCAGCAGACTCAGCAAAGGCTTTCTTCTTGTTTCGCTGAACGATAGCAGCTTCTTCCTTACCCTGCTTCTTCGCTCTGCGTACAATGTCACCCTTGTTTGTCTCTCTGGCCTTGAAGTACAGGAACTCTAAATACTCAGGAGCGTTCGGATTCTTTGGATTGACTAAATGAGCATACTTCCCTGATTGCCACAGCTCGTTCATTACAGGCTTCATATCAGCATAATCTTCATGCTCACCCATGAGAACACCTTCGACACGCTCTAAGGCAATCAAGTGCTGCTGCTGTTCAATCGTAGCCAAGCGATTCGCGGTTTCCTGATTCACATTCCTTGCAACATCTTCAACAGCTTGGCGAGGATTCTGCTTAACTCCCTGCTCAAACCGCTCTTCTGCTGTAATGTTTTCAGTAGGCTGATTGATCTGGTTAAGCCTACCTTCCAGATTAGCAAAGCGGAGATCAGCTTCTTGCTTAACACGATTAGCATACACACGAAGGTTATCGTAAGATCCCCTCAGCTTATCGTAATCTCCACCCCACTGATCCTTAGGTGCAGCTTCTTCTTCTACTTCCTCAGCTTCTTCTTCTACTTCTTCTTCAGACTCCTGAGCCGTGTCTTCTACGATCTCATTCTGAAGTTCACTGCCTTCACTGATCCCCTCAGCGGATACTTCTTCAAGATCTTCGGTTGTCAGTTCGTCTTGTTCGTTAGGCATACTATCCTCCCTTGTAGGAGCCACGCCGAGCCATTATTGGTTGTCGGTAAATGGTTGTCCTGTTAGTGATTCGATCTCTTCATCAATATCTACAATAGCGGAATCGGCTTGCTCACAAGCAAGTATCTTATTATCGAGATAGGTGGTTAGTCCTCTAGTTGTCTTGACCTGTCCTTGAATGTACCTGACAGCTTCGATCCCACCTATCGAAGTTGTGCCAATGGTTACATCCACGGGAGCCGAGAGCTTTTGGAGCAAAGCATCTAACTCTAAATGCGCTTGTTTGAGAACCAATTCCTTATAATCTTTATTCTTCAGTAGTCTTTTGACCTTAATTGCTTCAACCTGTTGGGCCACCAGATCCTGGCGCTGCTCCTGTAGCCATCTGACCCTGTTGTCCAGCTCCTGGTTGTCCATCCTGACCCCCTTGTTGTTGCTGCTGTTGAGCTTGCTGTTGCTGCTGTTGAGCTTGCTGTTGCTGCTGCATCATCTGCATATACTGATCATTGTTGAAATAACGATCAACATTCTTGAACTCAAACTCTTTCAAGAAATCTCCGATCAGGTTATTCACATTGAAGACCTGCGGATACGCTTGGATAAAAGGCATGAGGGTCTGGAACACCATCGAGAGGTTGTTCTGGCGCTCAGCCTTCATGACCTTCTCAGATATTGCAATGCGCTTATAGTCATACTCCTGCTCAAACGCCTCCATAGGAAGCTCTGAGAAGTTGAATGGCTTATTCGTAACTCGAACTACCTTGTCTTCTGATACGAACTCACGGTTGTAATGAAGCATGAGAGTAAGTAGAGGACGAAGAACATAAGCTTCTTGGATTTTAATCTTGGAAGCAATACGGTTCGAGGTGAACTTCTCGAAGAAGTTAACTCCAGTAGCTGTCTTACTGAACGCCTTACCGAAGTTAGAAGATCCCTGACCAGCGTTGATAATCGCTGTAGTATTCTGGATATCGAACTCAACCTGACCGATCTCTTTGTACGAAGAAGACGTTACTTCAGGTGGAGGCAGCTCTCGAAGTCCGTTGATATCGTTAGCCCAAATGATGCCACCTGGCTTTGAATAGATAGACCGATGGTTAATACCAGCTGTTCTATCTACGATATACATACGGTTCAGCGCCATGTTCGCCTGATCTAACCTTGTGTTCCTAAGCGACGTAGCTTCCTGAATAAGAGATTCGATCATCTCAATCTCGCCAATACCGTAGAACTCTCCAGCTACAGGATAATCAGGAGAAGCAACAAACGGTTTTAGCTGACCTGGCATCGGATTCTTCTCACATCGAATAACGATACCGAAGTCTACAGCAAGTGTAATGACATACGGGATAGGAGCCTTACCTGCCTTTGGACTGAACAGACCCCACCATTCTGTCACCTTAATCTTGTCAAGTCCTTTTGAAGTATGATCCTGATCAAGCGATCCCTTCTTATCTTCTTCCCATTTGGAAGGTGTAGCATTCGTAACGATATCGCCATCTGCATCTGTAATGGCCTGATGAAGCTCCTTAAGATTGATATAGAAGCCGTCATCTTCGCCAGTAAGATCATTCTTACTCTTCTCTTTGTCCTTCAGATCCCAATAGCTCTTATCCATCTGATGAGCGCAATCAAAGTCCTGTACATTGCAAGTAGTAGCTCGCCAATCAGGGTAAAAGTCAGTGATAGGTATTGGCTGAAAGTCTGCATTGTCATAGTAAACTTCCTCTTCTTCGACAATCTTGACAATCTCGATACCCATCTCAGGGTCAACAACTTTCTTTCTACGACGAACAGTGCGTTCCTTAACAACCCACGGAACCTTAGCGATAGACGTTCCATAGATAAGTAAGCCATTCTCGAAGGTATCGTATTTTTCGTATAGACCCATCTCATCTAGCTGCTGATCAATGAACTCAGACATGACTGTAGCTGTCTCTTCATCCTCTACGCCACGACCTTGAAGCTGGAGATACGGACGCTCTCCGAAGATCGTTTCCATGATCTGCGGTCTAAGCGTTTCAACCTGCTGGAAGGCGTAAGGCGGCTTTAGATTAGCTCGCTGTGCTGACGGTACGTTCTGAAACCTCGCCTGTTTAGCAAGATAGATGGTAAGGAACCGACTGAACTTCTCGAAGTACGGTTCGCAAAAAGACTCTGCATTACTCATCCACCACTCTACATGAGACTTTGCTCTCTCTTGCTTAGATGATTCCATATTCACCCTTCTTGCGCTCTATGCTCAAGAAATCCAGTATAAGGATTGATGGACATTGTGTCCTCTAAAGACTCTTCCTTTGCCCTACTTACATCACCAATCAATCTAGCCTGCTCCCACGCGAGCGCGTACGACATAACAAGATCGTCATGCGCTCCAGCCTGAGCATTGTAAGATCCGTTTTCTTCTCTGATATAAACCGTAGCTTCCTGCATGAATCGTGCGCTGCTAGAAGCCAGCAATCCGTCACGCAAGGCAGACTTTAGATTATTGATTACCGTGACCTTGGTATCTCTAGACGTATGAAAGCCCACCTTCTTCGTGGGCTGAGCTGTGCGCTCGTCAATCGTCCTGCGCTTGTAGAGATTGCCGTACAGCTTTACAAGCGTCTGCAATACAGCGTGTCCAATATTATTAACTTCGCAACATATATGAGCATTATTGTAATATTTACCGACTCTGTAGAGCCATCTAGCAAACAAATCAGGCTCAAGTTGAAACTGACCTTCTGCAACCACTCGTCCCGTTTTGCATCTGATGATGCATACGCCACCATAATCCTTGCCAATACCTTCTGACGGATCTGCGCCAACCGCATAGACCTCTCCAGATTGTGGTTTCTGCCACACCCAAAAATCACTTAGCTCATCGTCATCTGCTTTGATCTGTAGGCCATCTTCAGTAAGAGTAATCTTAAACGCAGGATCAGTCTTACTCTTATTCAACCTATTCAAGACACCCTGGCTGAATACCTGGTTCCTACCAGACAGAAAGCAGCTGATCTCATCAGTAGGATAGAGGCGATTGAACTCCTCTTCGTCCCCATTCATATCTTCGATCTTCCATCTACGCCACATCATCTGCTGGTCATCGAGAGTATAGAGACTACGAATCTCTTCTTCCCTTACAGACCAGTTAGGATTCTCAGGAACCTCTATTCGATGTTCTGGATAATGATCGAACCAAGGGAAGAAGTGACTCTTGTACGTTCCCTTCCCGATCATCGAGCCTTGATATTGGTGGAAGTAGTATCCTCCCATTCCATTTGGAGTAGTTTCCATGACAATCCTACCACTGTCAGGAATAGACTCAGTAGACTCAGTAATACGCTTATCATCAATAAAGGCAGCTTCAGAAATATGCAGATACTTGAGAGTGTATCCCTTAAAGTCATAAGCCACCTTCATCGCTGAATCTCTATCATGGAATGCGATCTCGTTCTGATTGTTCTGATCAGCAGCGAGAGGAACAAGACTAGCCCAATCCTTGATAAACAAACGATGGATACGACGCACCATCGCAAAGATCTCTTTAACACGCTCACGCTTATCAGCCATGATGCCGCAGTGAGAACCTGGCTCAAACACCACCATGTCATATCCAACAACACACGCGAATGTAGTGAAGCCAATCTGCCGTGACTTGAGAATGAGATCCCTATTTGTGTGGCTTTTCCAGAACTTCATCTGTCCAGAGTTAGGAACAAAGCTTACGTTAGATCCATCTTTGTGCCGAACTTTATACAGATTCTTTATGCGTTCTTCAGCGCCGAGCCTACGACATCCAGCCATGAACTTAGCGGAAGCTTCGTTAACTGGTAATCCTTTAATGCTATCCAGTAACGTCGCAAATGGTTTCGTGTAAGCCATTTAGATAATGCCCCAATGATTTCTGTAAGTCCCACATTGCGTTTAACCTAAGTACCTTCAGAACGCCGTTATCTAAAGATGAGTTAATGGGACGATTTACATTCCCTTCGGTTGTCTTTGTCGGAACGATATCTACTACCATACCGATTGTCTTCATTATCATCTTCGTGAATTCAAACCACGATACCGTTGTTTCGTTTGTCGTGTGATACACACCACGAAGATCCTCTTTCAACATAAGATCGATCTGCTGTACGAGATTGTATGTGTACGTCGGAGTAATGAACTGATCATCAACTACGTTCAGCACTCCGTTCTTCGCATTATTGATCATCATCTGCGGGAAGTTAAACTTCTTTGCCTTGCACTTATATCTTCCAAACAGTGCAGACACCCTAGCGATAATGTAATTATCACAGTGAGAACGAATGAAATGCTCACCAGCTAGCTTCGTAATACCGTATGTATTGATAGGATTAGGAACGTCTGATTCAGCATATTCTGTTCCAAGATTACCATCGAATACATAGTCGGTAGAGAAGTGAACAAGCTTCGCTCCAACCTTCTTTGCCGCTATCGCTAGGTTGCGTGGTCCAAGGCAATTTATCTGATACGCCTTCTCAGGATATATCTCGCAATCAGAAGGAACGTGATAGGCGGAACAGTTAAAAATAACCTTCGGCTGCATCTCAGTGATAGCTTCGATGATCAACGGATCTTCTACCGCTATATGAGAGTGCCGTAGTCCTATCGCGCCAGGATAACGTGCATATAACTCCTGACCTAGCTGACCTGTAACACCAATGATTAGATACATTCGTATGACTTCCTATCGATACCTAACGCAAGCGCACAGGCATCTATGGTCTTCATCCATTTGATATTGTAGTTAACTGGGTTATCCCATTCAAGGTCTTGATTATTCATTGTAACAATGTACTCGATGATATCGTTAACCGCTTCTCGAAGTGTGCATTTAGACTTCCAGCCAAGAGATCGTATCTTCTCAGAGGACACACGATAAGAACGAATACCTTCTGCAAGATCGTTTGATTCTATCTTGCAAGGATAGCCACGTTCCTGCAATTCGTTAGCAACGATAACAGCTATCTCAGATACTCTGATATTAAACGACGCTACGTTATAGATACCATCCATATCCGACAACGCTGCCATGTAGTAAGCATGAACAGCATCTTGAATATGAACCATCGGTCGCCACATCTGACCGTTGTAATTCAACTGCAAAGCGCCTTTAAGAAAACCAGCTTTAACCATCGTATTCACTACAAGATCCCATCTCATGCGAGATGACACACCGAAGACAGTACCTTTCCTCAGTGCAACAACCTTGAATTCTTTGGACTGAAGCGGGAAGATTGCGCTCTCCGCATCCAACTTAGATTTACCATAAGCAGCTTGAGGATTAACCTCAGCTCCTTCTTCGAGCAGAACATCTGCGGATTCGTCAACCAATCCCCTGTCGTATATAGAACAAGATGATGCCAGAACATACTTCTTAACTCCTGCATCTTTAGCTGCTCTTGCCAATTCATAGCTAGCCGTCACATTCATTTCATGGTTAGCGACTGGAGAATATTCAGCGGTAGGATCATTGCTAAGCCCACCAACATTAACAACAACACGAACACCATCGAACAAGCTAGAAGGAACATTACGCATATCGGCAGAAACAAGTTCAATACCTTCTTTAAGATGCTTGATACTTTCAAATCCAAAGTAACCTCGGTCAAGAACCTTTACCTTATCGCCGCCATACACAAGTTCTTCTGTTAGCTGAGATCCGATATATCCAGCTCCACCAACAACTAAGATTGACATGTTTTCCCCTGACTAAGATGTAAAGATAACGCCTTGAAGCTGAAGCAATTCTTTCCCACGCTCTCTACACATTGACCTTAGAATGTCGATGTACTTTACGAATTTTCCATCATGGCATTTAAGGTCAACGTACAAGTCTTCCTTATCGAGCATCAGATATTTCTCGTCATCCTTTAACGCGTTAATAATACTAAAGATGTGTTCTATACCAGCCCTTGATTCTATCTTCGGAACCAGCTTAACAGTGCTTACCAGCCTTCGCATCTCGTCAACATCCAGCCCTGATTCTACGTTAGAGAGTGCGAAGTATTTAATCTTATCGAATGTGCTGATAGCTTCCTGTAGATCGCCAATCCGAAGAACAGGCTTGGGTGGTTTCGTTCTACCCTTTGGAAAATCTAAGAACACATCGCCCTTTATGTTTTCCAAAAGATAGAAGAGGTCTTCTTTGGTTTGAACCCAAGCTGTATTCAACCTGAACACAGTTTCTTTACAGAATGGAATGTCAAGAAGTCTAGCGTTCTGCGATATTAGGAGCATTTGATTTTCTTTACGGTATCAGACGTTGATATTCCATCTGTGTATTTAAGTTTAATGAGCATCCCGCCCATTTCTTCTATCGCTTCAGTTCCAGGGATGTAATCCCAATCATCGCCTTTAACGAGGACATTGATTTTACCAATTGTACGCATTTCATTGGACGGATCGAACTCATCTTGGAGAATAGCATGGTCAACCATCTTAAGTGCTTTGATTACAGCTAGTCTTTCGTACTCAGAACGAATGGGACGGTCTTTACCCTTCTTTTTCCTTACTGCTTTGTCCTTCACTACGCCAACAATCAGCACATCTCCAAATTCATTGGCTTTTTGTAGCAATCTTATATGACCAGAGTGCAATAAATCCCACACTCCGTAGGTATAGACAGTTTTAGCCATGTTCAATTACCTCTGCTATACGATCAAGGCTTTCGCCTTTATAGCCCCAAAACATTTCAGACAGTTCCTCCCTACGTTCTTTCTTTTCATCTTCGCCATTCATTATTCTTTTAGTCATTTCTTTTATTTCATCTAATGAGTAACAAATATAGCCACCATCACTAGCTATGATCTCAACATTATCCTCATTATAATAAATGGATTCACCGTAGCATTTATTGTAATAAAATATGGTTGGACGATTTAGCATGATACCATCAATGGCTGCCGTAGCGTAATCAGATATAACTACCTGTGCTTCTGCTGTATTCAGTTCACCAGTTCCGTTCTTACAAGAGTCAGGATAGATGGTATCTATATTCTCATCATAAATGCGCCCACCTACCTTAGAATAATAAGGATGGTATTTAACCTTCAGATCGCATGGCAGTTCATAAATCTTAGGCCCTATATCAAAGCGAGATGTAATGGTGTGGTGACAAGTATTGGAATAGAACGCTCTGTTCTCGACAGGCTTCACACCAATGACTGCATCTAGTCTGGGGCAACCAACTGAGATAGCCTCTCTACCTGCACGTTTCAATCGGTCAACAAACCATTCAGAAGGTACGAGATGTGTCATACCTAGTTCTCTATCGTTATAGTCCTTGCGAGTGCCATCAATCCAAAAGATATTCTTACTGCATAAATTGTGGTTCATGTTGTATAACTTTGGGGCTTCAGTAAGAACAGTACAACCAGCATCAGACAACATGGCTATCTCTTGGCCATCATAGTCGTAACTACAATCATGGCCACGTTCTTCCAACCTAGCTTTTATGTCTGTAAAGTGTTGTTTGTGATACTCGGCCCCCATAGCAAAGTGTATTCTCATTTCTCAACATGTCCTATCATTGCAAACTGATGGTAATATTTGAAAACTTTTTCAGGTGTGCTTATCTCGCACATTTCATTATCGTATTCAAATGAGTCGTATTGGATGTGTCCTTTTTTTAAATCAAACCAAACGTGTATGAACTCGCCACACATTTGCATCCATTGAGTCTCTGACCACACAACTTTGTGTCCATAACACATAGCCATTGGATTAGAAAAATGAGGAGTCCAGATTTCTATCTTAGCACCATTCTTACAAACACGAACCATCTGTGAGAAAACATGCCTCATGCTATCAAGGTGTTCAAAACAATGTGACGAATAGATTTCAGAAACACTATTATCACCAAACGGTAAGATTTCTTTTTCTAGGTTACATTTAACAGCACCGTCTATGTCGATGTAATCTACACCAGTATAACCTTCACGACATCCATGACCACAGCCTAAATCGAGTTTAAGCATATTACCTTCATTTCAACTGACAGTTAGAAGTCACACCTATAATAAGAGATTCGATCATTACTTTCCCCCAGACCCTCCACCGAACTGAGAGCCAAATTGCTGCATTGGATTCTGTGACGAACCAAACGGATTAGTTTTATTCTCAGACATACTGCCGTACATAGGTCTAGCTTGCGGCTTATAAGGCTTACCAGGACCAGGAGCTTGCGGAGTCATCGACGCTTCTCTTCGTTGCTTTGCTTCGTTATGTAGAGCCATTGCTTGATCAGGGCTTTCAGGTGGAGATCCCTGACCAAAGCCCTTTTTAATTCCACCCATTTTATCATTCATATTATCAATAGATTGTCCACCACCGTTAAAGGGCTGGAGTTGACTCTGCACATTCCCGCCATTACTTTGATTCGCACCGCCCATCACGACCCCACTTTACTGAATTCCATATTCTCTCATGGAAGTAATAAATAGCTATCGCGGTCAAGTTCGCAAGCACACCAGCTTTCAAACCTGCCTGCCAATCGCCAAGCACTATTGCTGTAACCACTACTCCGTTTGTACATGCGAGCATTCTCCAGCTCAGCGTCTTAGCCAGTGATCTAGATTTCTTATCTTTAATTATTTGCACTGAATAGTCCAGTTAGCACGGAACGAATGAGGAAGAACACGCTCTTCATCTGGATTCTCTTTATTGTACTTATGAGAAGCCATAGAGCTTAGAATCGTATTATCCTCTAAGGCTTGCCAGCCATGCCAATAGCCAGGAGGAACAGTCAAGACTTCAGGCTGAGATCCATCTAGGATAAAGATATGCTTCGTAGAGGGACCGTGGGGAACACCTTCAGGTCCAACGATAATAAACTTAGCACAGCCCTTAATAATCGTGAACCAATCCCACAGCTCGGCATGACGATGAAACGCTCGTATCGTACCAGCGGCTCTTGTCGTTACAACATACTGCTGACCAAACTGAGGGATATCGATATCGTGGATAACTTCGTATAACGATCCACGATCATCCTTGTTTACCTTTAACGGCGTTACGCCTAATTCGTCGTACATCTTCCCCCCTCGCTTTAGGAAACGTAATGGACACTACGTTCAGCCATGCTTTCTTCGTCATATCGAAATCCGTACTGATATCGAAATGCACAGGCCAAACATCCTTATACGTTTCTATGTGACGCTGTATATACCGATACATACTTTCGGTATCTGAAAACCGCTGATAGATATTATACATCTTTACTTTCTTCACTGCCTTCTTCGAGTTGTTTCACATCTTCAGCTTCTACAGTAATATCAGCTTCAAGCTGACCAACATCATGCGCTGGGATAGACAGGATCTTTTCTTCCTTAGTTTCGGACTTCTTCGGAGATTCCACACCCATGATATCCATGGCCTGCTTATAGTATCGAAAGGCATCTTTATCATCAGCCTTTCTTGCTCTAGCCATTACCTCGTCCCCTAGATCCTGACCGTACTTATCGAAGTAACTCTTTCTGAACTGCTCTATCTTATCCAAGATATCCTTCCTTCTTAGAAGCTTATGAACCAGGGTGCTTTCCTGATAAGCCTTCTCGTAGTTATGATGAGAGTACACCCTACGAGCGCTGAGGGCAGCGTTACCTGTAATGGCGTACTCCCTACAGAAGTTAAGCTCATCTATAGTCATACCCTTTTGGAACGTCGCAGCTCTATACATAATATTACCTATCTTATTACAAGATGAGGTGACGAGGCCCATCACCACATCCCGAAACTAGACAGGCTCTCGAAAAGGAGGAGAGCAGGTATGGAGGGCTATTTAATAGAATTACCGAACGTGTAGTAGATGCCAGTCTCTCTCTTGAAGCGATTAGAAGCTACTTGCCATCCCCATCTAAAGCTAATTCCTGCTAGGAAGGAAAGACACCCAACACTCCAAACAATACCCAAGATCGCTAGGACGTTATAAAGTATATTCACTTATCCCCCTTTGTTACAACAATCCGTACCTTGTGATCACCTGAAGTCAAAGACGCACTTAGATAGTCGAGCTCTTGAACCAACTTCTTTATGTCCACTAGCTCGCCATCTCTAAAGATATTGCACCTAGCAAGAACTTTAGAATTAACTCCAAACAACTCTAAGTTAAACCTGTACAAGGTATCCAAAGCTTCGTTGATCTCTTTAGCTCTCACTTGGTTCCACCTGTCTTAAATTAAGACGCACCTGTCACCCGAATGTCTAAGATGTGTGATAGAAGTTAAAATAAAATAAGATCAACGTGTATGTGTAAGGGAAGTTATACCTTACGGGGGTATCGCTCGACAAGAGAGCCTGTCTCGCTCCCCCCCCTCTTTAGTACTCGTAATGTCTCTTGGTCTACCTGATAGATCAAAGAACGCTAGGAGGAAGTTAGTACCAACGTCTATTAGTTTTATTAAAGTAGATCAACGTAAGGTAACTCATTCACGTAAGTACATGCAATCAAAGTGGATTAGAGCAGATCAACACTACTTGTCCTTTAACTAGACCTAGTTGTTATTATAGTACTTTTACTCCACTACTCAGAGCATGTAAACATGTTTTTCACTACTTTAATGAGAGTAGCTTAATTAACAAGTCGATAGAGGATTATTTGTTACATCATTAAGTATATGTAAGTATGACAATATTAGGTGTTAGTCTTGCCTAACGATATTCAGTCTATTCAACATCGTATAACCTCAAGACAAAGCACATCGTAAACAGCGCATGTCAGTAGATAAAAGCATTAACAACAGCTAGTGAATAAGCACGTTACACAAAGCGCTTTCTCGAACTACACCAACCAGCAAGATCACAAGACAAGCGCCTGTGTTGAACGATCACAACAAAGATAAGCAAAACACTTGGCATATGTAGCATATGTATTATTAATGAATTAATAGTAATATAACCCTTGCAATACATGTATCAGTCCTGTATTATATATGCATCAAGTCAACGCAGTCAACCGAAAGAGAGGGACACCATGACACACAGCGAAGCAGAAAGAGACACGACATCCTACAAAATGGGCGAACACTTGAGTGCGTGTGGAGCAAAACGTAATGAGGTTTTCGCG
>Ga0075124_10000506_pt1 | contig 18322 bp, 17 predicted proteins | sample AntAceMetag02UKS_FD_69809 | JGI IMG/M metagenome (GOLD analysis project Ga0075124, IMG submission 69809) | Saline lake microbial communities from Ace Lake, Antarctica - Antarctic Ace Lake Metagenome 02UKS | ecosystem: Environmental > Aquatic > Non-marine Saline and Alkaline > Saline | place... | reverse complement strand
AGAAATGAATTTGGAAGTAAAAATCCTTTCAGTCCAAAGCATGCTGATAAAATTCCTAAGAGAATTAGAAAGCTGTCTCGTACTATATAGTGTCTGTTCATAAAGTAATAAACAATTGATTGTTAATAACTTATATTAATTTTTTGTGATTTATATTGATTTATGTTTTACTTTTACAAAATAAATCAAAAACACAAAAATAAAAAAAAAATATGAAATTATTCAACGATTTTCGTCTAAAGTTTGAAAAGCCCGATTGGTCGCGTAATCCTGAATTTGGCTTGGTAGATATTTTATTAGAAAAGCATCCCAAATTATACAATATTTTAAAAGAAGATATAATCAAAGGCACAAAAGAAAGTGAATTTGGTCGTAATGATACCCCAACAGTAGAACAAATAGTAAGAGCAGCTATTTTCAAAGAAATGAAAGGTTTGGATTATAGGGAATTAGAATATGCTCAAAGTGATTCAAGAATATGCAGCACATTTATCAAATTAGATGAAAGGAAACCTTATGGCTATACTACATTTCATAAATATATCTCAAAGATACAGCCGGATAATCTTCATAAACTATTGGTAGCAATTAATAAAATAGCTATTGCTGAGGGTTTGGAAGATGTTAAAAAATTAAGGATAGATAGTACAGTGGTAAAAACCAACATTCATTATCCAACGAATAATTCGTTGATATGGGATTGTATAAAAGAAAGTCATAGATTATTAAGCAAATTGAATGAAGAATGTAAGGATTTGAATTATAGAAATTATACTAAATCGGCAAAAAAGGTTTATTATAAAATAAACAATACAAAATCAAAAGATAAACGAGTAAAACTTTTTAAAAAGCAACTGATTACATTTACCAAAAGTATCAATCAGGTATCTAATAGCATTAAAAAAAAAATTAATACAATAGATGTTATATTAATACAAATATCATTAGAAAAATTATTATCATTAATGTGTCAAGTATATGAAATGTCAAAAAAGAAAGAAATTTTAGGAGAATCTGTTCCTAATGACGAAAAGTTATTTTCCATATATGAATTACATACAGACATAATAGTAAAGGGAGGTCGGGAAGTTTCATTTGGACACAAAATAAATTTTGCGGGAGGCAAGAGCAATTTGATTTTAGATTGTGATATTTTAAGAGGTAATCCGTCAGACACGAATCTTTATCAGCCTGCAATAGATAGAGTGATTTTAAATTATGAAAAAACTCCGCGAGACATAGCAACAGATGGAGGATATGCAAGTAAAGTGAATATGGAATTCAGCCAAAATAAGGGGATTAAAAATATTGTATTTAATAAGATAGTAGGTAGTTTGAAAAATACATTTAGCAGTAAAAATATTGAGACAAGGCTAAAAAAGTGGAGAAGCGGAATAGAAGCAAATATATCCAATTTTAAAAGAGGTTTTAAAATGTTTATATGTAACTGGAAAGGATGGGAGCATTTTAAAGCCAAAGTATTGTGGAGCGCTATTGCATACAACATTAGGGTAATGGCGGCTCTGATTTTAGTAAAAATGAAAGAGAGTTATTAGAAAAACATCTTGTATTTATTTGATAGTCAATGGGATAACTATGTCAAAATTTTTAGAAAACTAGTAAAAAATATAAAATTCCGACTAAAAAATATATTTTATGTAAAAAATAAATAAATATTAGATTTTTTTTTTAAAACCCAATTTTTACAGGAAAAATTTTTGCGTTTTTTTGGAAAAATGACGACTTTATGAACAGACACTATATATACAAATCCAACTTTTGTATTTTGTATTTCTCTTTCAAATTGCTTTGAAGATGGTTTTTTATCCTTCTTTTTAAGTTGACATTTTACGGACTCAACGATAATATATTGAAAAATTGGGTTCATATTGCTTGGTTTCAAATTCTTATTCTAATGGCACAATACTTGTTTATACTTGGACAACTTGTCCGCTTTAGCTTCTAAAAAGGCAAGTAAAATGGTCAAATATTTTATTATTTGTCCTGTTTATATTTTCAGGTGGATTCTAAAAAATATTTTTTTTTTAGCCTGTTAAATATGCTTCCGCATTTAACTGGCTAAACTTTTAAATAGAGAAAATCGCAAAACCTGTTAATCAATTTTCTTTAATCGGTACAAATATACAATATGTTTTTTTAATTATCACACAAAAAAATATTCTAAATTTTTTACATCTATTTATCTATCTATCAGGCATTTAACCTTACAACCTGTTCGTATCTGTATAAATTATGGCATTCATGTTTTATTGCCTTGTGCATACCAACGGGATAAAATTACCAATGATTTAAAAACAATGGATTACCAACACAACGGGTTGCACCACATTGTTTTGTATAAACACTAATTTTTTTCAAAAGCAGGTTTTATTTTAACACCATCATATTTTATCTCTATTCCATTTTTATATAGTGTAGTAAAAAAAAGTAATCCATCAGAGTTATATTTTTTCCATTCTCCTTGTTTCGCTCCCATTATATACATACCTTGTTTTTTAATATTTCCATTACCCCAATAATATGTATGTTTTTCATCAGGTATATCATCAATATATTTACCTTCAAAATTTATTTGTCCGTTACTATAATAATATTTCCATAATCCTTCCCTTTTTCCTACTACATATTTTCCTTCTTCTCTGTGATTACCAAGTTCATAAATCCATAATCCTTCTTTTAAGCCATCAATATATTCTCCCTGTGTTATTATTTTACTACTGTCAGTATATTCTTTTGTAAATCCATTTAAGACACCATTTACAAATTTTTCTTCTCTGAGTAAATTTCCCGACTCATAATACCATCTCCATATTCCATCATTTTTTTTGTTTTTATTATAAAACCCTTGTTGTTCCAATGTTCCATTCTTATAATAAAATTTCCATACATCTGTTTTTTCTCCGTTTTCATATTTACCTTTTGATTTTAATTCACCTGTTTCGTAATATTCTTCCCATAATCCTTGTTTAAACCCTTGTTCGTCTATTATTCCATTATTAACAACAATACCTTGTTTATATGTTTTTGAACTTATTATCTTGCCTTCCGAAGAATAATCTCTTCTTATCCCTTCAGGTATATTATCTTTATAACTTGCTACTGTTTTAATTACTCCTGTTTTATAATAAGTAGTTTTTACATCTAATTTTGTTAATTCCTCAACATCTTTTTGTAATTCATCATCTATATATTTATCAATACTTACTATATTCCCATCTTCTGAATATTTTTTAAAATATCCATTTTTTTTGCCATGATTATATATTCCCTCTGATTTGATTTTTTCGTTTTTATAAAAAATTTTCCAAGTGCCGTGTTTCAATCTATCAGTATCAAATCTGTTAATACTTTCCTTATTAACAATAAAATTATTTCTATATTCAGTAAGAGTTATAATAAGTCCTTGTTTGGAATATTCTTTAGCTATTCCCTGTTTTTTTCCTTTAACAAAATTTATCCCTTTATGTATTTTCCCGTCAGCATAATAATAAACTGTTAATCCTTGCTTAATGTCATCTGTAAAGTTTTCATCAATTATTTCTTTATCATAATAAGTTCTTTTTATTCCATTTTTTTTATCATTCTTATAATTTACTTCTAAAACTATTTCCCCTTTTTCATTATAAAATTTCCATTTCCCGTCAAGTTTAAAATTCTTTCTGTTTCCTTCTGATTTTAAAATTTTATTTTCATAATATGTTTCCCAGTAACCATCTGGCTTTCCTTGTATTATCAATCCTTTACTTGATATGTTTCCGTTTTTATAATAAAAATGTGTGTATTTGCTTGTATCATTTTCATTTTGAGCATTTAATGTATTAACACAAAACATTAAAAAAATCATAACATTTAGTATATAAAATAACAATGCTGACTTTTTTATGTGTTTATAAATTTTATTCAAAATTTTATATTTTTTATTGGTTTTTTGTTTTTTGTTTTTACTTTTAGTTCTTAAGTTTTAATCAATTCCCCTAACTGAATTTTATAATAGAATTATTTTTTTGCTCTTAAAAAATGTGGCTCCTCAACAATAATAACAACAAAGATAAATATTAATATAAAAATAGTGTTTACTATCAAACGAAAATTCTGAGTTTCAATATTTAGCAATTTACTAATAAAAAACAGAGAAACAGAAAGTCCTAAATATCCAGTTATCCTTTTAAAATCATATTTTACAGGAAAATATTTTTGTCCTATAAGATAAGAAACAATCATCATAGAAGCATAACAAATAAAAGTAGCCCAAGCCGAACCCATATAACCAATAACCGGAATTAATAAAAAATTAAGAACTAAGGTTATTGTTGCTCCAAAAATAGCAATATATGCACCATAAAGTGTTTTATTAGTAAGTTTATACCATATAGAAAGATTAAAGTAAATACCTAAAAACAAATTAGCAAGTAATAAGACAGGAATTACCGGTGCTCCAACTCTAAAAGGCTCACCAATAAATAATATTACAATATCTTCATACATCATTATTCCAAGAAATATAAAAGAAACAACAATAACAAAATATTTCATCACATCTGCATAAAGTTTTTTGGAGTTCTTCTCTTTTGAATTTGAAAAAAAGAATGGGTCTGCGGCATACCTGAATGCCTGAATAAATATAGTCATTAAAATAGATATTTTATAACAAGCTCCATATATTCCTAATTGGCTCATAGCTATATCTTTAGGAAGCAAATATTTTAACAGGATTCTGTCCATTGTCTCATTAATAATACCTGCTAATCCCGCTACTAATAATGGCAAAGCATAAATTATCATTTTTTCCCATAACTTATAATCAAATACATATTTGATTTTTATTATCTCTGGCGATAACAATAAAACCGTTATACTGCTTGATATTAAATTTGAAATAAATACATATTCAACTCCTGCTCCTTGTTTTAATCCCCAGTTATGAAAATCTACATAGAAATATAAATTTAATCCTATGTTTACAGCAATATTAATAAGTTTTATAATCACAAAACGTTTTGACTTGTTTTGTGCTCTTAATTTAGCAAAAGGAATAGAAGATAAAGCATCAAGAGATACAATTAAAGCAAGCCATATAATATATTCACTATGATTTGGATACTGTAATAAATTAGCTATATCATGAGAAAAAAATGTTGTAATTATTATAAACAAAGATGAGGTTCCAAGTAATGATATAAGCGTTGTGCTGTAAGTATTCTTTTTTTTATCAACCTGTGAAAAACGAAAAAAAGCTGTTTCCATACCATAAGTAAGAATCACTATAAGAAATGCTACATAAGCATACATCTCTGTTACAACGCCAAACTCAGCAGTAACAAAAGCCCTTGTATAAAGAGGAACTAATAAATAATTGATAATACGTCCAACTATACTTGAAACACCATATGTAGCTGTCTGACCTGCAAGATTTTTTATCTTATTCAAATTATCTTAATATTAAAAAAATTTAAATTATAACTGATTGTAAAAATTCTTTTTTAATATAACTTTACAAATTAAATAAATATTTTATAAGTAAATATAAAATGTCAAATTTATATTATTTTAGCATTCTAAATAAAAAAGAAAATATTTGTAAATGGAAAAATTAAAAAAGATTAAAACTGCTCTTATCTCTGTCTATAATAAAAATGATATTAAACCAATAGTGCACAAACTAAATAATTTAGGCATTACTATTTATTCAACAGGAGGAACTTATGATTTTATTAAAAAACTTGATGTTAAAGTAACATCTGTAGAAACTATTACTTCATATCCATCTATTTTAGGCGGTAGAGTTAAAACTTTACACCCCAAAATTTTTGGAGGAATACTTTACAGAAGAAATAATAAAAAAGATACAGAACAAATAAAAAAATATGAAATACCACAAATAGACCTTGTCATTGTTGACCTGTATCCTTTTGAAGAAACTATTGCTTCTACTAATGATGAAAAAAAAATTATAAAAAATATTGATATTGGAGGAATTTCTTTGATAAGAGCTGCTGCTAAAAATTTTAATGATGTCCTTGTTGTCCCTTGCTCTAATCTATACAAAGAGCTAATCAACTTGTTAAACGAAAAAAAAGGATATTCTTCAATTAATGACAGAAAATACTTTGCTAAAAAAACTTTTGCAATTTCCTCTGACTATGATACTTCTATCTTTAATTATTTTAGTAACAATGAGAAAGAATATACTTTTAAGAAAAATATTACCAAACATACAATTTTAAGATATGGTGAAAATCCTCACCAAAAAGGAATTTATTATGGAGATATAAGTAAACTTTTTGAACAATTGAACGGAAAAGTTATTTCTTATAACAACTTAGTAGATATTGATGCTGCTTTTAGCTTAATAAATGAGTTTTCTGAATCCGCTTTTGCTATCATAAAGCATACAAATCCTTGTGGCGTTGCAATAAGACCAAAACTTATTGATGCATGGAAAAATGCTTTAGCAGGCGACCCTGTCTCTGCTTTTGGCGGAGTTATTATTACAAATAAAATACTGGATGAAGAAACAGCAAGAGATATAAATAAATTATTCTTTGAAATAATTATTGCACCTTATTATAAAAAAAATGCTCTTAAACTGCTTAAATCTAAAAAAAATAGAATAATTTTGCAAAAAAAAAAATTTCATACACATAAAAAAAAATTTAAATCAATTTTAAACGGAGTAATTGAACAAACAAAAGATTTAAAAACAGAAACTATTGCTGATATGCAAACAGTTACAAAACTTACTCCAACAGAAACAGAAAAAAACGACTTGGCTTTTGCAAATATTATAGTAAAACATAGTAAATCAAATGCTATTGTATTAGTAAAAAACAAACAATTAATAGCAAGTGGCATTGGCCAAACATCAAGAGTTGATGCTTTAAAACAAGCTGTTATGAAAGCCAAAACTTTTGACTTTATCTTAAAAGGTGCTGTTATGGCTTCTGATGCTTTTTTCCCTTTCCCCGACAGCGTTGAAATTGCTCACAAACAAGGAATTAAAGCAGTAATCCAGCCGGGTGGATCAGTAAGAGATAAGGAGTCTATTGATTATTGTAATAATAATAATATTGCAATGGTATTTACCGGAATAAGACATTTTAAACATTAATTTAAATATAATAATTATATGGGACTTTTTTCTTTTTTAACAAAAGAAATTGCAATTGATTTAGGAACTGCTAATACAGTTATAATCTACAATGATAAAGTTGTTGTTGATGAACCTTCCATGGTTGCTATTGACAGAAAAAGCGGAGATGTTATTGCTGTAGGAAAAAAGGCAATGCTGATGCACGGAAAAACTCATGAAAATATAAAGACCATACGTCCTTTAAGAGATGGCGTTATTGCTGATTTCCAGTCTGCCGAATATATGATTAGAGGGATGATAAAGATGATTAGCCCTAAAAAAAGCCTGTTCCCTCCTGCTTTAAAAATGGTTATTTGTATCCCTTCCGGAATAACTGAAGTAGAACAACGTGCTGTTAAAGATTCCGCAGAACAAGCTGGCGCCAGAGACGTAAAACTTATACACGAACCTATGGCTGCTGCAATAGGTATAGGGATAGATGTATTAGAACCAGTAGGAAATATGATTATTGATATAGGTGGAGGAACTACCGAAATAGCTATCATCGCTCTTGGCGGAATCGTCTCTAATAAATCCATACGAATAGCTGGTAATGAACTTGATAAAGATATAGAGGAATATATGAGAAAACAACATAATATGTTTGTTGGAGAACGTACTGCTGAAAAAATTAAAATAAAAGTAGGTTCTGCTATAGAAGAGCTTGAAAATCCTCCTGATGACTTCCCTGTCCACGGTAGAGATATGCTAAGTGGAATACCTAAAGAAATATCTGTTAACTATGCAGAAATAGCCCATTGCTTAGAAAAAACTATTATAAAAATTGAAACAGCCATCTTGCAAGCATTGGAAATGACACCACCAGAACTATCTGCTGATATTTACAAAACAGGAATTTATCTTACAGGTGGCGGCTCTATGCTAAGAGGTTTGGATAAACGAATTGAACTGAAAACAAAATTGCCTATACATATAGCTGAAGACCCCCTGAGAGCAGTAGCAAGAGGAACCGGTATTGCATTAAAAAATTATGATAAATTTACTTTCTTAATAAAATAATTCTGAGAAATATTGTAAGATATCCGGCTAATATTACTATAAAAGATTATATTTTAACATAATATATAGTCATTGAGGGTTATTAAATAGTGTCTGTTCATAAAGTAAGTGTTTAGTTCAGAATGTTCGAGTTCGAGGCTTGCGCAGTATTGAAAATCAGAAGTTTACTTTTGTAAATGACTGATTTGAAAGACAAGCATAACGAAGAAATCGAACATTATGAACAAACACTAAATAGTCAATGAACAACTGAATGACCGCGAAGCCAAATGACTAAAAATATTACGCAAAATATAACAACACAAAGCATACTTTTATTCTTATGTTCTTATGAGAAACTTATTTACATTCCTGTGGAAACATAATTTCTTCTTACTGTTCATCCTGCTTGAAGCAATTGCTATAACCCTGACTATCCAAAATAATTATTATCAAAAAGCAAGTTTCGTAAATTCTACAAATATATTTACAGCTAACATATTAAATATAAATAAAAATATATATGAATATTTTTTATTAAAAAAAACCAATGAAATATTATCTGAAGAGAATGCTAAATTACATTCTAAATCCATCAAATCTTTTGTAAAATTAAATAATAAAATTTTTTATATAACAGATACTTTATACAAACAAAAATATCAATATATAAGTGCAAAAATAATTAGCAATTCTGTTAATAAAAGAAATAACTATATTACATTGAACAAAGGTAAGGATAATGGAATAAAAAATGGTATGGCTGTAATAGCTCCTAATGGAATTGTAGGAATTGTTAAAGATGTTTCAAAACATTTTAGCTCTGTAATATCAGTTCTTCACAAACAGGCAAAAATAAGTGCAAAAATCAAAAAAAATGGATATACAGGCACTATTATATGGAACGGGATAAACTATAAAATCGGGACATTAAAAGATATTCCTACACACGCAAAACTTTCAACAGGCGATACTGTCATTACAAGTGGATATTCAAGTATGTTCCCCAAAGGAATATTAATAGGAACAATAATTGATTATAAAAAAAACCAGGGAAGCAACTTTTATACTGTCTATCTGAAATTCTCAGAGGACTATAACAAAATATCCTATGTGTATGTAATAAATAATTTACTAAAAAAAGAACAAAAAAAATTAGAAACATCTTCACAAAATGACTAATCTTGTTTTAAAAAATATATTACGTTTTTTTATTTTAATATTATTTCAGGTCTTAATACTTGACAATATACATTTAAGCGGTTATATTAATCCTTATTTATATGTCTTATTTATATTACTATTACCTTTTGAAACACCTAAATGGTTGTTACTTATATCTGCTTTCTTTATCGGATTAGGAGTTGATATGTTTTCTAATACAATAGGTATGCACGCTTCTGCATGCACTTTTATGGCTTTTTGCAGACCTTTGGTTCTAAAAACTATTTCATCTAAACAAGAATATAAGCCAGGTATCAGCCCAACAATAAAGGACTTAGGATTTAAATGGTTTTTTTATTATTCTGCTATTCTGACATTTCTACACCATTTTTTACTTTTTAATATAGAAACATTCCGCTTTTCGGAATTTTTAACAACTTTTAACAAAATTATAATTAGCACAATATTTTCTTTAATCTTAATAATAATTACACAATATATATTTTATAAACAACAAAAAGATATATCCTGATAAAATGTTGTAAAAAAAACTAATTTTTCCCATCAGAACAAATTATTTATATTTTTGTAAATTTGTATCAGACAACTGCCTGATTTTAAATTTATACTTTTAAAAATTGTTTTTGGTTTAATTTTTGCTTATTTAATATTAAAAATATAAAAAAAATGAAAATATCTTCAATTATAGTATGTATTATAATATCATTAGGTCTGCATACATCTTCTTTATGTGTAAACCCTCCTGATGATATTACTGATAATGTTGCTGCAGCAATTCGTTCGGGAAATTCTGAAAAATTATCAAACTATTTTGGTTCTACTATTGATTTATCTGTGCCCGGAAATGAAGGCACATATAGCAAAGCCCAGGCAAAACAGATAATTAAAAATTTTTTTGAAAATAATCCTCCCAAATCATTCACAATCAAAAATCAAGGAACTTCCAAAGCAGGAGCTAAATTTTCAATAGGAATTTTAAATGTTTCTAAAAACACCTCTTTTAGAACTTATTTTCTTATTAAAGAAATTTCAGGTAAATCTTATATTCAACAACTTATATTTGAAAAACAATAAGTTAGTAACCATTGTCCCGTTAAATAACTTTGTTGCCTCACTTATTCAGCAATTTAACGAAGCAAATATCTTAAGGGAACTTCTATTAATAAAACAAATTATCTTTTATGAATAATAAATCTGTGGCAAAAATTATTGAAAATGCCTTAAAAGAAGATTTAGGAAATGGAGACCATACTTCCCTGGCTTGTATCCCCAAAAATGCAACAGGTAAAGCACAATTGTTAATAAAAGAAAATGGAATTATTGCAGGTATTGAAATTGCTAAAAAAGTATTCCTTAATCTTGATAAAAATATAAAAATGCAAATTTTTTTTTCTGATGGCTCAAAAGTAAAAAAAGGAGATATTGCTTTTATTGTTGAAGGAAACATAATATCAATTTTATCAGCCGAAAGAACTGTCTTGAATTTTATGCAACGGATGAGTGGAATAGCTACTAATACATATAAAATCGTTTCTTTACTTAAAGGACTTAACACCAGGGTTTTAGATACGAGAAAGACAACTCCCAACATCAGATTGCTGGAAAAACAAGCAGTTAAAACCGGAGGCGGCGAAAATCATCGTATGGGATTATATGATATGATAATGATTAAAGATAATCATATCGACTTTGCAGGAGGAATTGAACAGGCAATAAAATTTGTTCATAATTATTTGAAAAAATATAATAAAAATCTGAAAATTGAAATAGAAACAAAAAATATTGCTCAGATAAAAAAAGTTTTATCTGTTGGAGGTATTAACAGAATTATGTTTGACAATTTTTCTGTAAAAGATACACATAAAGCAGTAAAATTAGTAAATAGAAAATATGAAACAGAATCGTCAGGTGGCATAACAATTAAAAATATAAGAAAATATGCTGAATGTGGTATTGATTTTATTTCTGTCGGAAACTTAACACACCATATTAAAAGTATGGATATGAGCTTGAAAGCCATTGTATAAAAAGTTTAGTTATGGTCTGCTTAAAAACATTTAATTAATGTCAAATAAACTTCTTCAAAAAATTATTATTAGTAAACCTGTTGTTTTGCTTGTTAATAGTTCTAAAAAAATTGTTATACCGTTTTCCGGTGGGGCTAATCTTTATGAAGTAATAAGTACTTTTTCACAAATAATGCAAAAAAGTTCTATTACAACAAGGGCAACTTCTCTGTCTTTTTCTTTCTTATTAACTGTCTTTCCCGGAATAATTTTCTTTTTTTCAATTATTCCTTATATACCAATTAATAATTTTCAGGATACTTTGCTGGTAATTATAAAAGATATTTCACCTAATACAACTTATAATATAATAAGCGGAACAATTGAAGATATTGTTAAAAGTCATCATGGAGGACTGCTTTCTGTTGGTTTTATATTTACACTGTATTTTGCTGTAAATTGTATTAACAGGATAATTGTAGCATTTAATGCTACTTATCATATCACTGAAACGCGGTCAGGACTAAAGCGACGTTTAATATCAGTTATGATAGCTTTAATTTTGTTTGTAATAGTTATAATAGCCATAATACTTATAATTTTTGGAACATCAACTATTAGGTTTCTTGTCAATCAGGAAATACTTAAAGGAATTTTTACATCAAATACTATATGTAGTATTATACAGGTTTTAAAATGGATAATAATTACAGGTATGTTATTTTTTTCTATTTCTTTTTTATATTATCTTGCCCCTGCAAAGAGAAAAAAATTCCGTTTTATTTCAATAGGTTCAATATTAGCAACATTGTCAATATTTATCCTTTCATCAGGTTTTAACTATTATATAAGCCATTTTTCACGATACAACAAAATCTATGGCTCTATTGGAACTCTTATCATTCTGTTGCTTTGGATATATTTTAATGCAACAATATTACTTGCCGGATTTGAACTTAATGCAAGTATATCTATTGCAAAAAAAAATAATGTATCCGACTAAAGCAGGTAATAAAAAATGCAAGAAGCCCGTTTGACGGATTATAAAAATAAAAATATATTTGTTGTACTTTAAAAAAAAATTTATATTTGCTAAAAAATAAATAACAACTTATCCGCTTAGGCGGACTGTTATTTACATACTTATTTGGCATCTAAATAACAGTTTTAATGTAATAAGTTGGTTGTATAAATAAGTTGAACTTCATGCTTAAAAAGACAATATTGTGGTAAACCTAAAAGAAAAACGAAATGAATGCCACCGCACAAATAGCACATTTGGTTTTTGCCACCACACAGGAAAAACCCGGAAAAGCCAAAAGAGTTTAATTTTAGCCAACGCTCTGACAGAAAAAAGTAATTTTAAAACGAATAAAAGAAACTTAAAATAAATGGCAAAAAAGAACAATATCGGAACAGACGAACCATTGGAAAAACAACTCTGGAAATCAGCTGACAAATTGAGAAAAAATATTGATGCCGCAGAATACAAACACGTTGTACTCGGACTGATATTTTTAAAATATATCTCCGATGCTTTTGAAGAATTATTTGAAAAACTAAAAGCAGGAGAAGGAGAATACGCAGGAGCAGACCCCGAAGACAAAGACGAATATAAAGCTGAAAATGTATTTTTCGTGCCAAGTGATGCTCGTTGGAATTTTCTTTTATCCAAAGCCAAACAACCTACTATTGGAAAAACGGTTGACGAAGCAATGGATGCCATCGAAAAAGAAAATCCATCATTAAAAGGCGTTCTACCAAAAGTTTATGCAAGACAAAATCTTGACCCGACAAGTTTGGGTGAACTAATTGATATGATTGGAAACATTGCCTTAGGCGATGCGAAATCAAGAAGTGCTGATATTCTTGGACACGTTTTTGAATATTTCTTGGGTGAATTTGCACTTGCCGAAGGCAAAAAAGGAGGACAATTCTATACTCCAAGAAGTGTTGTAGAATTATTGGTTGAAATGCTTGAACCATACAAAGGACGAGTTTTTGACCCTTGCTGTGGTTCAGGTGGAATGTTTGTTCAATCTGAAAAATTTGTTACTGAACACCAAGGAAAGATAAACGATATTTCTATTTACGGACAAGAGAGTAACCAAACCACTTGGCGACTGGCAAAAATGAACCTTGCCATAAGAGGATTAGACAGTTCACAAGTAAAATGGAATAATGAAGGCTCATTTTTGAATAATGCTCATAAAGATTTAAAAACTGATTATATAATTGCAAATCCACCATTTAACGTAAGCGATTGGAGTGGTGATTTACTCCGTAAAGACGGTCGTTGGCAATATGGAACACCACCAACTGGAAATGCCAATTATGCTTGGATACAACATTTTATCTATCACCTTGCACCAAGCGGACAAGCTGGTTTTGTTTTGGCAAAAGGTTCTTTGACTTCTAAAACTTCTGGCGAAGGAGATATTAGAAAAAACATGATAGAAGAAGGATTGGTTGATTGCATTGTAAACTTGCCTGCCAAATTGTTTTTAAATACTCAAATTCCTGCTTCACTTTGGTTTATGAGCCGTAACCGAGCAAATGGTAAATACAGAGACCGAAGTAAGGAAATACTTTTTATTGATGCCCGAAATATGGGTTTTCTGATAAACAGAAGAACAAAAGAACTTTCACAAGAAGATATTAAACTTATTGCAGACACCTACCACAATTGGAGAAACTCTGACGGTGATTATGAAGACATAAAAGGCTTTTTAATGCAACAAGTATAGAACGAGTAAAAGAGCTTGATTATGTTTTAACGCCAGGGCGTTATGTAGGCTTGGCTGACGAAGAAGATGATTTTGATTTTAACGAACGATTTACCGGTTTAAAAACCGAATTTGAAGAACAGTTAAAAGAAGAAGCCATTTTAAATAAACGCATTTCTGAAAACCTTGCTAAAATTGAGTTGAAAGATGAGTAAAAATAAACTAATAAGAAATAGTACAGCAGAGTTTTTGATATTCACGGCTCAAGACAGTAAAAACAGTATTGAAGCCCGATACGAAAACGAGACTATTTGGCTTACTCAAAAGTTGATAGCAGAACTCTTTGAAGTAGATATTAGTACCGTAAACGAACATCTCAAAAATATTTATAAAAATGCCGAGTTAGATAAAAATTCAACTATTGGGAAATTCCCAATAGTTCAAAAAGAGGGTAACAGAAATGTAAAAAGAACAGTAGCTTTTTACAATCTTGATGCCATTATATCTGTTGGTTACCGTGTAAACTCTGTTCGGGCAACACAGTTTAGACAATGGGCAACTAAAGTTTTAAGAGAGTTTGCCATTAAAGGTTTTGTGCTTGATAAAAAACGGCTTGAAAATGGCTCATACTTAAACGAAAACTATTTTGAAGAACTGCTTGCCGAAATTAGGGAAATAAGGTTAAGCGAACGCAAATTCTATCAAAAAGTAACTGATATTTATACTACAAGTTTAGATTACAATAAAGACGCTAAAACAACAAAAGAATTTTTTGCCAAAGTGCAAAACAAACTACATTTCGGTATTCACGGACATACAGCAGCCGAGCTTATTTATAAAAGAGCCGACAGCGAAAAAGATAAAATGGGATTAACAAGTTGGAAAAACTCGCCCGATGGAAGAATTTTTAAAACAGATGTTTCTATTGCCAAAAATTATCTTACAAAAGATGAGATAGAATCGCTTGGTAGAATTGTAAATGCCTATTTAGATTTGGCAGAAGAAAGAGCAAAAAGAAAAATACCGATGACTATGCAAGACTGGGCAAAACGACTTGATTTGTTTTTAGAATATGACGACAGAGCAGTTTTAAAAGATGCAGGAAAAATAACCGCAGAAATTGCAAAAGACAGAGCAGAAACAGAATTTGAAAAATACCGCATTGTGCAAGACCGCCTCTTTGAAAGCGATTTTGATAAGTTGATTATGAAACAGCTTAAAAATTTGCCTGTGCGTGGCACGCAGACAGGAGGAGGTGGCAATGAGTGATAAAAATAAAATAGTACCAATAAATATTATTCAAAACCGCATTTGCACTATTCGTGGTGTTCAGGTAATGCTTGATAGTGATTTAGCGGAAATGTATGATGTTGAAACAAGAGTTTTAAATCAAGCTGTAAAAAGAAATATTAACCGATTTCCTGAAAAATTCAGGTTTCAGTTAATTCAAAATGAGTTTGTTGAATATGAAGAATTTTTAAGTTTCCAAAATGGCACCTTAAAAAAAGAAGATGAAATTTTAAAGTCGCAAAATGCGACCTTCGAAAAAAATTCAGTAAACTTGAAATCACAAATTGTGATATCAAGTTCAGAACACGGGGGTAAAAGAAAACTACCTTTTGTTTTCACAGAACAGGGTGTTTCAATGCTTTCTGCTGTTCTCCGTAGCAAAACAGCGGTAAAAGTGAGCATACAAATTATTGATGCCTTTGTTGAAATGAGAAAATTCATCTCTCAAAACGCAACCCTTTTTCAGAGAATAAACAATATTGAGCAAAAGCAAATAGCAAGCGATATTAAACAACTTAAATCCGATAATAAAATCGATGCTATTTTAGATGCTATTGAAGCAAGAGACATTAAACCAAAACAAGGTATATTTTACGACGGACAAGTTTTTGATGCTTACATTTTTATTGCCGACCTTATAAAATCTGCCCAGAAATCAATTCTGCTGATTGACAATTATATTGATGAAACAGTTTTACAACTTTTTACCAAACGAAAAAAAAATGTAGCTGTAAATATCTATACTAAAAACATTACAAAAATTTTAAAGCAGGATTTAGAAAAACATAATAAACAGCATCCAAAAATAGAGATAGAAAAATTTACCAAAGCCCACGACCGTTTTTTAATAATTGACGAAACTACCGTTTATCACTTTGGAGCAAGCCTTAAAGATTTGGGCAAAAAATGGTTTGCCTTCTCCAAAATGGATATGGAAGCTATGAAAATGATTGCGAATCTGAAAAACGGAGGTGGCAATGAGTGAGTGGAAAGAATATAAGTTAGAAAAGATGGGAACTGTAATTACTGGTAAAACTCCGTCAAGAAACAATCCAGAAGATTGGGGAAACGAAATGCCATTTGTTACCCCATCTGATTACAAAAATTACAGAAAAAAGGTTATGAATAGTGAAAGGAAACTTTCAAAAATTGGAATTCAAAGATTACAGAATAAGATATTACCCAAAAAATCAGTTCTTGTAACATGCATAGGTTCTGATATGGGGAAAGTTGTTTTGAATGATATTGAGGTAATAACGAATCAGCAAATAAATTCAATAATACCAAATACAAAAATAGTTTCTAACAATTTTTTATATTATAGATTAGTTTCAATGTATGAAACATTAAGGATTTATGGTGGCGATGGAACGGCTGTTCCAATAGTGAATAAAGGTGACTTTGAAAATTTAGAAACAGAACTCCCCCCACTCCCTGAACAAAAAGCCATAGCCGAAGTACTTTCAAGTTTAGACGACAAAATAGACCTGCTCCATCGTCAAAACAAAACCCTCGAAAAAATAGCCGAAACATTTTTTAGGCAGTGGTTTATGGAGGAAGCTAAGGAAGATTGGGAGGAAAGAAAATTAGGGGATTTTACTACAGTAAAAAGAGGAGGTTCTCCAAGACCAATTCAAGAATATATTTCAGACACTGGATTAAGGTGGCTAAAAATTTCTGATGCAACAAAAACAGCATCACCTTTTATTTTTGAAATAAAAGAACATATCAAGATTGAAGGATTAAAAAAAACTACACTTTTAAAAGCAGGTTCTTTAGTTCTTTCTAATAGTGCAACACCAGGTATTCCAAAAATCTTACAAGTTGACTCTTGTATTCATGATGGGTGGTTACATTTTCCACAATCTCATTTTTCAAATGAATTTTTATACTTATTATTCAAAAAAATACGACCTGAATTATTGATGCAAGGAAATGGAAGCATATTCACTAATCTGAAAACAGATATTTTGAAAGAATATCCAATTCCAATACCTGACGATAAAAGTTTGACGTTTTTCGACAATCAAGTTAAGTTGATATTTGAAAAAATGCTTGAAAATCAAACCCAAATCCTTACTCTTGAAAAAATGCGGGGTACATTGTTGCCAAAATTAATGAGTGGAGAAATACGGATAAAAATGTAAGGGTAGCCCTTGTGGCTATCCGATAAAGGGAATATATGAAAAAATACAATACAAATAATACGGGTAGCAAGGACTACCCCAACAGGCGTTCAATCCGATTAAAAGGATACGATTATTCGCAGGCAGGATTGTATTTTATAACCATTTGCGTAAAAAATCGTGAATGTTTGTTTGGTGAAATAAAAGAAGGAGAGATGATATTAAACGACGCAGGGGAAATGGTCAAAACACAATGGTTGGCATTACCAAAACGATTTAAAAATATTCAATTATATGAATATGTCGTAATGCCAAACCATTTCCACGCAATATTGGAAATCGTAGGGGCGACCCTTGTGGTCGCCCAAAATAAAACGGTCGCCCAAAATAATATGGTCGATTCGAAAAAAGGACAACCACAAGGGATTGCCCCTACCGCAACGAAAAACAAAACCATTGGCGATATGATTGGTGCGTTTGAATCCATTACGACAGTTGAATATATATGCGGCGTGAAAAACAATAATTGGCAACAGTTTGATGGAAAATTATGGCAACGCAATTATTGGGAACACATTATCAGAAATGAAACAGAATATAACCGCATTGCACAATATATTATTGATAACCCGATAAAATGGGAAAATGATAAATTAAACGATGGTGATGGAATCACAGACAGAATATAATTCAGAAATTTGGATGATATAATATGACTAGAATAACCGAAAATACAATAGAAGGATTTGCAATAGAATTATTGGAGCGTTTGGGCTGTCAATACATTTATGCACAGGCAGATAATGATAAATAAAAAAATGTAGAATTATGGGCGATAAA
>Ga0075124_10000502_pt1 | contig 18355 bp, 19 predicted proteins | sample AntAceMetag02UKS_FD_69809 | JGI IMG/M metagenome (GOLD analysis project Ga0075124, IMG submission 69809) | Saline lake microbial communities from Ace Lake, Antarctica - Antarctic Ace Lake Metagenome 02UKS | ecosystem: Environmental > Aquatic > Non-marine Saline and Alkaline > Saline | place... | reverse complement strand
GAGGTTGACCGTGTGGCCTCTCCCCGGGAACGACGGGCGCATACGGATAGGGGATTACTGCCTGATATGCCCCGGTGTCCGAATCAGCGCGGCCACGGAGATAGTCATAGGCGACAGCTGCATGATTGCACAGGGCGCCTGTATCACGGATTCGGACTGGCACGGGGTCTATGACCGGAGTCAGTCGGTGGGGCAAACCGCAGCGGTCAGGATAGGGAACAATGCCTGGATCGGGGACAGTGCGATTGTCGGCAAGGGGGTGACGATCGGAGACAACAGCATCATCGGCGCGGGCTCGGTCGTCACAAAAGATATTCCCTCAGACGTGATAGCCGCCGGTAATCCCGCTGTCGTTGTCAAAAAACTCGATACAAAGCGGCACATAAAGACGCGCGCCGAATGGTTCTCGGATCCTGAGGATCTGGCACGGCAGTTCAGTGAGATCGACCACGAAAAACTGAAGGGGAACACGATATTCGGATGGTTGCGATCCATCCTCTTCCCCTCAAAGGGTGATTGACAACTGGTGCCGGGGCAGGTGAGGTGTTCTTCCAAGGATATCCGGAGGTGTCACGCCAGCGTGTTTAAAACGTGTGTATGGCTGTTGATTTAAAGGAAAGATATATATTTGAACCTTCGAGGACTTCCAAGTCGAAGAGGGCGCTTTTTGTGATCAGTGATTTGAAGAGGACATCTTCAACGGCAACACCCACCTCATAGAACAGCCCCAGATCCATAATTTCCGTAACTCTCCCTTTGAAAGAATTCCTCATGCTGGAGGTCAGTTTTTCCCTGCTGAGGATGGCATCTTCAGGCCGTATCGCTATATACCCAGGACCGTTTTCGGGTGATCTTCCCAGTTCAATCTCCAGACTGTCTATGACGGCCTTTGTGTCGTGGAACCGGGCTGCAAAGAGATTTTTCATGCCGACGAAGTCGGCCACGAAGGTTGATTCGGGTTTCTGAAAGATCTCCTTCATCCCCCCTACCTGCTTGATCCTCCCCCCGTCCATGACGGCGGCCCGGTCCGCGAGCGAAAGGGCTTCTGAGAAATCGTGAGTCACCATGAGGAATGTGGCATCCGTGTTTTCGTGAAGCCTTTTGAGTCCTTTTCGCAGGTCCTCTCTGAAACCGGGGTCCAGGGCGGAGAGGGGCTCGTCAAGAAGGAGGACCTCCGGGTTTACGATGAGTGCCCGTGCCAGGGCGATGCGCTGGTTCTCACCCCCGCTCAGGTTCGTCGGAAGGCGTTGCAAGAGGTGAGAGAGATTCAAGTCGTCCACCAAGCGGTCAAAGCGTTTTTTTGCCTCACCCCTTGGCACCTTATGAAAATGGAGGCCGTAGGTGATGTTGTCGTGTACCGTCAGGTGGGGGAAGAGCGAATAGTCCTGGTAGACGATGGTGACCCCCCTCTTCTCGGGTGGCAATCTGGTTATATCCCTGTCACTGATCGATATATGCCCGCTGTTGACTGGAATGAGCCCCGCCATTGCCTCGAGCAGCACCGTTTTCCCTGCCCCCGTGGGACCCATAAGTATAAAGAACTCATTCTTTTCTATCGTGAGATTGATATCTCTGAGGCTAAATTCCCCCAGCTCAATGTTGATATTATCTATGCTGATCATGAATTTTTCGCGTTTCTTAGTGTGAGGATCCGTAGGATCAAAAAGAGGGCAAGGCAGATGGATACGAGCCACACCGCCACAGGCTGGGAGTATTTGAGTCCGTAACTCTCAAAACGTTCGTACAGCAGAACCGGTGCGATCATCGGGTGGTAGGCGACTATGACAACCGCCCCGAACTCGCTGATGGCACGGGCGCTGCACATAATAATGCCGATCAGCATGCTGCGCCATGCGAGTGGAAAGGTGATCCTCGCAAAGGTGCTGAACATGGAGGCCCCCAGACTTCGTGATACGTTTTCGAGCCGGGGGGGGATATTTTCGAATCCGCTTTTAACGGCATTGACGTAGAAGGGGAGCCCCACGAAGGTCAAAACAACGACGATCCCTGTCACACTCCCCATGATCCTGATTCCGAGTTCGCTGAAGATCTGTCCGAGCCAGTGACCCCTCCCCGCGACGCTGAGAATCGCGATCCCCACAACGGGGTGGGGGATGACGATCGGGAGATCAATGATACTTTCTACGAGGTGTTTTCCCCTGAAGTTGCTCCTCGCCAGGATATAGGCGAGCGGGGTCCCGAAGACAAAGGCGATAACGGCGGCCAACCCGGCTGTGTAGATACTCAGCCAGATCGATCGCACGACATCTTTATCCTGTATAGTCTCCTTGAGCATTGAAAGGGAAGGGGCCGTCAGCATCTGGACCAACGGAATGAGGATGAAGGCCATGATAACGAGCCCGCATGAAACGGTGATCCAGAAAAACGGTTCCTTCTTTATCATCTTGCTTTCGCTTTCTAATTCTTCACAACCGTCAGCTTCTGGAGATCGGCTGGGAGTTTCGCTTTCATCTCCTCGGTGGGAACTCTGCAGGGGATGAAGGGGGGCTGGCCCATCTCCTTGAGTATCTTGAGGCCACCTTCCGGATCAAGCATATACCGGAGAAAGATGACCGCTGCCTCCCGGTTCGGCGCGTCTGTTGTAATAGTAACACCATAGGTACACGATTTTCCCTTTCGCATCTTGAAGGTTCCCGGTTTCTTGTCTGTTACTTTTACAAGCGCCTTCTCGTAGATGGGATCGTATTTGTAGTTTCCCAGGTTCATTTCATCGGGGAGAACGATGTATTTCAGCCCGTGCTGTACGGCTACGGAGAGATATTCCCAGGCATAATCCATATTTCCGGTCTGGAGGAGAGAGATCAGCTCCACCGATTTGGGCCGGATATTTTCTTCGGGTCTGTTGGCAAGCAGTTTTTCATAGAGGCCGGGTTTGCCGAGGGCCTTCTCGGCAAGCTGCATGACCATCAGAGACCGGTAGCCGCAGGGATCAATATTGGGGTCGGAGTGTCCCCATATGACACCCTTCTTCTGGAGTATTTCATACCAGTTGCCGGTATTGACTTCACCGGCATATCTGCTCTTGTCCGTATAACAAAGGACCAGCTGATTCGTCGCGAAGCGGATGTTCCACTGGGCGAAATTGGGGATCAGAAGGTTGTCGATGACCGTGTAGTCGGCGGATGCCACGATGTCGCACGGTTTCTTCAGGTCCGCGACCTTTCTCGCACACTTCACGCTTCCGCCTGCTTCACGCAGGAGGTCGACCTTCGGGTACCTCGCCTCAAAGGCCTTCTCCATGGCGGCGAAGGGAATGGAAAGACTCCCGGCGTGGAACATAACGACTTTACCTGAGAGTTCCGCCATTACCTGAGACGCAGGGAATAGAATCATTGCTGTACAGAAAAACGAAATAGCAAGTTTCCATATATATTTTTTCATTTTCTTTTCTCCTCTTTTCTTGTGAAATTTACAGGTCACTTTCGACCGTTCAGTAACCTATAACACCTTCTAAGTCAACAATAATTATAAATAGTAATTATAAGTTAATATTAATCACAAATAGTATTTATCGGTAATAAACGGTAATATTTTGTCTTGACAAGGGCCTGTTATATGATAGAAGGCGTAACCGCGTGTTAGGTATGGTGCGCTTAATTTTATGGATAGGAGGAACTTATTGTGAAAGTAAAATCTGTGTTTGCGGTGCTGCTCATAGGCCTCTTCTTGTTTTGTGTACCGCTCGTCTGGGCCGATTCTCAGGTTTACACGCTTGGTGAGATAGTGGTCAGTGAGGAAAACCAGGCTGTTGAGGATATTACACAAGTGACCGTCATAACAGCCGAAGACGTTAAGGCGACAAGCAGCCATACGGTTGCAGATGTCCTGAGGTATGCGCCGGGGCTATCCGTAACGACGGGAAGAAAAGCCGAGACCGACGTTTCGATCCATGGCTTTGATCAGGGTAAGATCCTGGTCCTTATCGATGGTATTCCTTACTATGAGACATACTACGGAAAATTGGACCTCAGCCAGATCCCGGCGGATATTATTTCCAAAATCGTCATAACGAAGGGTGCAGCATCCGTGCTGTACGGCGCAAATGCGGAGGCCGGTGTCATCAATATAGTGACAAAAAAAGCGGGTGAAAAGCTCTCCGCGTCGGTCAATATGGAGCTTGGAGAAAACAATACCTACAGGGGATCGGCCTTTTTAAGCCAGAAGAGGGGCATCTTTAATTATTCACTAAATGTCGTGAGAGAAGAGAGCGACGGCTGGAACATGTCCGATGATTTTGATCCGGTTGTCGGGAGTTACGGAAAGGGGGCTGGCAAGGTTTCAGCAGTGCTGGAAGATGGGGGTACCCGTAATAATTCCGATTCTAAAAACACGGATTTCTGGGCGAGATTCGGCGTCGAGCCGAATCCCGACTCTGAGTATTATGTCAGTTTGCGCGTTGCTGAGGGCGAGAAGGGTTTTCCTCTGAATATCTATGAGAATCCGAAGCATTTTACGAGCAGACCCGCTTTTTCATATCTTGCCAGATCAAAGTACAAAGATGCCGGTATTGATCTGAGCGGACGACAGGTGATCAACGACCAATTGACACTCAAGGCAAAGGTGTTCTATCACGAGCATGAGGATGATTATATCTCATACACGGACACGACCTATGACTCGCAAATGGGCGTAAGTACCTTTAAAGACCAGTGTGCTGGTGTCAGCCTGTTTTCCGACTATAAACCTGTCGACTGGGATACTCTGAAATTTTCCCTCCATTACAAACTGGATTCACACAAGAGTCGCGACGATGAATATCTTCCCTTCCAGGAAGCAAAGGCGAATACCGGCTCGGTGGGTATCGAAAATGAATTTAAGGCAGGCCCCAACCTCTCGGTGGTGGCAGGTGTCAGTTACGACTGGTTTGATGTTATCAAGGCTCAGGAGAACAACACCCTTAAAGCAACAGGGGCGTTGATCAGCCAGGATGACCTGGCGGAACCAGGCGTGAAGGACTCCCTTAATCCCATGATTGGGGTTGTTTATAACCTGAAGGATACGACGAAGCTCTTTGCGTCAGTGGCGCATAAGACACGTTTTCCCACACTCAATCAGCTTTATTCCAGCAAGTCTGGGAATACCGAGCTTAACGAAGAGAAAACCATTAACTATACCGTCGGTGCCTCACGCCCGTTCTTCGATATGGTCAATATGGAAGTTGCGTTTTTTTACCACGACATCAGTGATCGTATAAGTCGTCCGTCCACGACCAGCAATTATGAAAATTATGACAAGATTGCCGTGTCCGGGGTTGAACTCGCGTCGGAGGCCTATCTGACGGATGATCTTACCGTCAGAGCCGGCTACACATACATCCATGCCCGCGACAAAAGTGATAATCGTGTAACCGACAATGTAACTGGCATTCCTGAGAGTAAGATAGACCTGGGTGTTGAATATATTGTTCCGTCTGTCAAAACAAAGCTGAATGTTACCAGTATATATATGGCCAGGACTTATTCGCAGCTTCCCACGGCAAGCAAGCCGGCCGATGATGAACTTGAATCGGACGACTATTGGGTTTTCAATGCTAGAATAACGCAACCAATTACAGAGCACCTGGAGATATATGCCTCTGTCAATAACCTATTCGACGATGATTATGAACAGGAATGGGGTTGGCCGGGACACGGCAGGGAAGTGTGGGCAGGGCTGACAGCAAAATTCTAACACACGGTTGAACCGCCTATCCTGCAGGTGCGGGTGGATTGCATTTGAGGGTTCGATGGCCGGGTACTCTTCGGTCACCGAACCCCAATGTTTTAAAAAAAGGTTACTAGATGTTATGAAATTTTGGCAATGTCTTGTTATTGCCTTATTTTTTCATATGGCAATTATGATAGTCCCGATAAAAATGACAACAGACATTCGCGTGGGAGACGTCAGGTGGATTGTTACCGAAAAGGTCGACACCTCACTCATATCTGCTGCGGTGCCGAAGGAGGTGCCACCTGAAATAAAAAAGCCGGACCATATCGCAAAAATAAGACCCAGGCCTGTTGAAAAGCCCCCCGAAACAGAACCGGTTCAGGAGAAGACACCGGAAATGCCACGGATACAAAAACCGGTCTTGGTAGAACCAAAATTAGAAGAAATCGTGGTTCATCACCCGGAACCTGCTGAAGAGTTTGTTGTCTTCGGACCGGAAATCCTTCAGACATCTGAGGAACAAGCACCGCTGAGAATGTCGTTTGATTCCTCGGAGGGCCCCAAATTCCTTAAGCAGGTGCTTCCCCTGTATCCGAGGAGGGCGAAGAGATTACATAAAAGCGGAACGGTTGTCCTGATGCTGACCATAGATGAAGAAGGGATCCTTGTGGGTTCGGAGGTTGTGAAGGGAGCAGGATACGGACTCGATGAGGAAAGCATACGGGCAGTGAGACAGTCCACGTTTATCAGTGCCCGAAGAAACCGCAAGCCCATTGCCTGCAGGGCTTTGCTGCCGGTACGATTTGATTTGAGGTAGGAGAAGTGATTGATCTGTTTATAAAAGGGGGGCCGTTGATGTGGCCCATTGCCCTCTGCTCCGTTATGATGGTCGCCATTATGATTCACAAGACGGTGCAGTTTAAGGTATTGCTCCGTCAGTTTTCGTGGTCCCGGCGGCGGCTTCTGGATAAGAAACCCTCCCATATCGCGACCCTTCTGGATGCCCTCGCGGGGAACCGGGGCGAGGAGGCAATCGCCCTGGCCGGGAGCAGAGACATCAAGACCCTCGAAAAAGGGGTGGGGGCGCTTTCCCTCATAGCTGCCATTGCTCCCCTGATGGGACTGACCGGTACGGTTCTCGGTATGATCGAAAGTTTCAGGGTAATGGCCACCTGTGGAGGCGGTGCGGGTATCGGTCTTCTGGCAAAGGGCATATGGGAAGCGCTCATTACGACGGCGGCGGGACTCCTTGTCGCTATCCCTGCTGAAATTGCCTACCACTATCTGGAGGGGTGTCTGGATGAGATATCGCTCGCCATGAAGGCGCTGGTATTGCAGTTCAAGGGCGGAGAAGATGAGATTTGAACGGAGAAAGAGAGCACCTCTTCACACCAATATAGCGCCCCTTGTGGATGTGGTCTTTATCCTTTTGCTCTTTTTTATGGTGACGTCGCACATTTCATTGGAGCCTTCCATTGATATCAACCTACCGCAATCGAAGACTTCGCAGCCCCAGGAATCGAACGAAATCGTGCTCTCCATATCCAGGGAAGGTCAGGTCTTTATAGGTGAGAAGAAAATTGAAATCGAAGAAATCCGTAGTGCCGTGCAGGAACGGTTGCATGGCTCCGGCACGAAGCCAATCAGAATAAAGGCAGACAAGGCTGTCTCTGTTGGCATCTTGATACGGGTGGTGGATGAGGTAAGACTTTCAGGAGCGTCCGGGTTCAGTATCGTGACCGAAAGGATGTAAGAAAAATAAATAATGAAAGGTATACGGCATGTCAAATAAATCATTTTTTCTTTCAGTGATGGTGTCTATTTTTATCATAATCTCCATTTTCGGATGTGAAGATTCGGACCAAGTGGCGATTATGGCGGACAGGGTCGATACGCTTCAGAATGAGGTGGAAAAACTGAGCGAGAGACTGGGTGAGGTAATCAGGCATCAGGATGAGGTTGCTACTCTGACGGGATTAAATATTTCCGGTGAGGTGAAACAGGAACTGCACCTTACAAAGAAGGATCTTGACAATTTCGATGCGGTTACCACGAGATTGAACGGGGTTTCCCGATCGGGTCACTACAGTGGTGTGTTTACCTTCAGTGGCCCGTCGCTCAAATCGCTGCTCGAATGTGCCGGCATAGAAAAAAAAGGATCGGATTTTAACAAGGATCTCGATCTTGCCATTGTCGTGCGTGACAGGGCGGGGAAAGAGATTGTCCTCTCCTGGGGTGAGATATTTTATCGAAACCCCGGTGACATTGTCGTGGCCGTGAAGGCCGAACCTATCAGACCGCACCACGAAAGGAACCGTATCCCCCGGGCCTATTGGCCGTGGCTCGATCAACTGGACCGAGAAGTCGGTTTTCCCAAGCTTGTTGTCGCGAACGATTTCTATTCGGATCGTTCTCTTGAAGAAATTCAGAGTATTGAGGTGGTTGACTTGCACCCGGATGTACATAGCGAAAAGCAGGAGGTGCTTTTCTCCCCAAAATTTTCCATATCGGGTAATGTGACCAATCCTGTCGATCTGTCGGTTCTTCCGGATGTCAACCGTACGGATGTCTTGTTTAAAGAAGTGGGGGATGGGCAGGGGTATCACGGTTTGAAATCTTTCGGGGGCGTGCCTCTAACGGACCTGCTTAAACAGGCAGGGATACAGGGGGATCTTGACACTGCCGTTATCGTCTCCGCCCCTGATGGATACAGAACTATTCTATCGTATGGAGAGCTGTTCCTCTCAAATCTCGGCAAGAATATCCTGATAGGAGACACCATAGCGGGGAAACCTGTTACGGCTAGGGGCAAATTCTTTCTCCTAATACCGGACGATCTTTCCGCTGACAGGTCGGTCAAGGCCATTCAGGAAATCAGGGTAGTGAGCCTGAAACAGGCACAATACCGGCAGTGAGAGATCTATGGAAACGGACGTATTGTTTTTCAAGAACTGGATAATAAATGCATTTGTCTTTTACCTGATATCGGTCCTTGCCTATTCCCTTGATAAAAGACGTATCGGGGGTATGTTAATCATCGCCGGATTGGCGGCAAATACCATCGCTCTCATCGGGAGAGGGTATATAGAAGGAACCTGGTACCCGAGTTTGATGGTGGCGGAACTGTTTATGCTTCCCGCCGCCATGGCTTTGACAGTCGTTTTCTTGTTCGGGCGGGGAAAGATTGTCGAGGGCAGACTCGCCCTTATTCCCTTTGTTGTGTGTTGTGGTATCACAATGTTGCTCCCCATTGAGGTCCCCCTCCCTTCGGCAAAATATCAGATTATTTCAGCTGTTTTTTTCCTGACGGAGGCACTCAGTTTCGCCCTGTTGGTGATTGCCGGCGTCTTGGCCTTTGCGTGTCTTGTGTCGAGCCCGAATGTTGAGGTGTCTTACAGCCGGATGATCCTCTGGGGGTTTATGGTATTTACCCTGTGCCAGATATCAGGAGCCATCTGGGCATACCTCGGGTGGTCATACCCTTTTTCCTGGAGCCCCAGACATCTGACAAGTGCTTCGATCTGGTGTCTCTATGCGGCCTTTATCCATGCCCATTTCATAGGGGTACATCCCCGGCTGAAGGCGGTGTTTGCGGCCTTCGGCATCGTTCCCTTTATGTATATGATCTATCATCACCAGATAATCGGTCTTCTTAAGATGATATCGGCGAGGGCAACATGAATAGATTGGTCAAATTTGTTGCCCGTATAGATCTGGGATTTTTTCTCCTCATCGCGGCGTCAGCGCTCTTATGTTTGGGTGTCGTTATAACCGATTTTTATCCGACGGCGTTCAGAAAATTGAACTTTATAACATTCCAGGACTGGTTTCCCCAGTATTACATGCGCCCCCTCCTGTATGCATGGATACTGCTGCTCTTCGCAACCCTCTTTTCCCTTGCCGTGAATACTCTCGTATGCACTATCATGTATGTGAAGAACACGATGAGAGCAAGAATATCGGCACGAAAATGGGGTATTATCATGCTCCATATCTGTTTTCTGATATTTCTCTCGGGACATTTCCTGTATGGATTTACGGGGGTCAGTGAAGATGCAATTGCTGAAAAAGGTTCCACCACTGACCTTTCCGGAGTGGGCCTGTCCCTTCTGCCTCTGTCCGTTGAGAAAAAAGTTGCCACGGTGTATGGAGAAGATATTGCGATGTCAACGAGGGCCGAAATCACCGTAACGGATGACCGGGGGAGGGAAGCGACTATACACCCGGAAACATTTAAGCCAGAGTACGCGCTTGGATATAGTTTTCACATCTCCATGAAGGACAAAGACCTTACCGATTCACAGATCGGCATCATTGTGCGCAGGGGGTATGGCTGTCACCTCTTTGCCCTCGGCGGAATCGTAGCCCTGATAGCCATTTTATTCTACGTGCCGAGCCTGTTTCGTCCCCGTGGCGTCTAGTTTCTCCACCTGTTAATATCCTGTAAATTATGCGAAGGTTTTTGTCTTTACGTGGGGCAGATTTGCTTTGTAATGGAATTGACCATCGTACCGTTACATGATAGAATCAACATCCATGGAAGAAGAACTCCTTACCACAAAAGAACTGTCGGATTTTTTGAGACTCAACGAGAAAAAGATATACCAGCTCGTCAGGGACAGCGGTATCCCCCATGTCAAGATCGCCGGGAAATGGTTGTTTCCCAAGCGTCATGTCCTGCGCTGGATAGACGAAAATGTTCAGAGAGAAAAGGATATACTGATTGTTGGGAGCGACGACATCCTTATGGCAAGACTCCTCTCCTTTTATTCTCAGGAGAATTTCCCGGAATCCCAGGCATTTTATTCATCCGTTGGAAGTCTGAAAGGGATTCAGGCCCTGGCGCGAGTGAAGGGACAAGCCTGTTGCACCCACATCCTTGATGTGGAAACCGGTGAGTATAATCTCCCTGTCCTCGAAAGGATGCTTTCACCCGGGCGATATGTGGTTGTCAATCTCTGGCACCGGAAGCAGGGGCTGATAGTGAAGAAGGGGAATCCTCTCGGGATAAAGACACTTGAAGATATCGTAGAAAAGGGAGTGCGCTTTATCAACAGAAATGAGGGTTCGGGGACGCGTGTCCTGCTCGAGTATCTGATGACGGGGAAAGGGCTCGATCGAAACGATATCTCCGGATTTGCCGATGAGGAAGATACTCACATTGGAGTAGCGCAGAAGGTCTTCTTTGGTGAAGCGGACATAGGTCTTGGTATAGAGTATGTGACACACCTGCTCGGTCTGGACTTTATCCCCCTCAAAGAAGAGCGGTTTGATCTTGTCATTCCCGAAGAGCTGTGGCCCACGGTTACCATCAAAAAGTTTGTCTCCTATCTGGATCCCATCCGGCTGAGCAGATTCTCCAAAAACCTGCCGGGATACAACCTGAAGGATACGGGGAAGGTTATCTTCCGCAGTTGAGAGGTCTGGAGAGGTCTCGTCTGGACGGTGGCGGGGGCTTCAGGGGGGTCCTCTATTTCTTGCCTGCGTATGTCCTGACTATGCCCAAGTAATTCCTGAATCGTTCGAATATCATAATTCCCCTGGAGCAAATGACTGGCAAAGCTATGGCGAAAAGTGTGTGCTGTCGAGCGTTTTGTAAACCTTGCCTTTTCTACCGCTCGTTTTATCGCCCTTTGTACATGCGTTTCATGCAGATGGTATCGTCGGTATTCCCCGGTGTTTCTCTCAAAGGTCAATTGTTTGGCCGGGAAGAACCATTGCCAGATAAACTCCCTGGCAGCATTCTTGTACTTTTGCTCCAAAGCGTTCACTAAAAATACACCCGCATATCCCCGATCCAGATCGTTTTGATGAAGATCCTTCAATGACTCGATATGCGCCCTGATCTCCGGAAGAATCGTTTGCGGTAACGGCACTGTCCGGTCTTTTTGTCCCTTGCCGTCATGAACCGTTAATATGCCTGCATCAAGATTCATGCATTACACACGAACACATCATCCGTCGAGAGCTCGGCAGTGTCCTTGCTGTGCGTAATAGTATGAAATTGTTTCACCCATCCCCGATACGTCCTGAGGGTTTTTGGAGAATAATGCCGAAAACGGATTTCATTCGCCAGTTGGGCATATCCCGCTTTCCAGGAAATCCCTGTTCCAGGCCCTGCGTGGAGAGACCGTGGAGCGATCATGGTCGCCGGTAACGGAGAAGCCTTTCCCGGCAAGCTTGAGGGACCTGAGGCGTTTTGGATTTTTGACGTTGGGGCGGAACGACTGGAGACAGGTGCCGAAGGGGTGCTTATCAAGAAGCCTGAGGGTTGAAGCGAAGGGGCCTTGCCGCGTATTCCCGTTTCTCTCAGGATTTCGTAATAAAGCTTGATTGCCTCTGCGGCCTGCTCCCGTTGTGTCTTTAGTTGCTGCTTTTCCTGCAATTTCCGGATGAACGGAGGCAGATTCTTATCCTGCCTGGGAGGGAATCGATAGTTCCGGCAGAAATCCAGATAATAGCGAAGCCACTTTTGATAAGGCCCATGAAGGTTGCTTGAAATTGACCTGATTCGAAGCTGCTCATTAAATTTAGACTGTAATGCAGAAGGGATTGCCAGCATGTGGAGATCTCCATTCTCGTTATAATCATAATTTTGACATGATATCCAGAAAGTGAGAAATAAATAATTGCGGAATTCCTGTCAATAGATTAACAGTTGTCCTATTGTATTCAAAATGAGATAGGGGAGGCTGGCAGGCCATGAGTGGAATAATAAGGCCTCATGGTCATACTCTGGTGTTCCGAAGCTCCAAAGTCATTCGGAGATATCCGGAAACTTTCGAATAACTTGTTAGCCATATGCATACGATCAAGAGTTTAATTATTCGGAGCTTGAATTGATCTTAAGAGAAGAAACAACGGCGGATATTGATGCCATCACTGAGGTCACAATTGCTGCGTTTAAGAATCTTCCTGTCAGCAATCAAACAGAGCAATTCATAATCAAAGCATTACGGTCAGCGGTTGCACTGACTATCTCGCTTGTGGCGATAGTTGATGAGCGCGTTGTCGGGCATATTGCTTTTTCGCCAGTAGTAATGTCTGATGGCACAAAAAGCTGGTATGGTCTGGGGCCGATTTCTGTATTGCCAGAATGCCAGAAGCAAGGTATTGGGAAAGCACTGGTCAACGAAGGCCTGTCCATGCTTAAGAATATGGGCGGACAAGGATGTGCTCTTGTAGGAGATCCGAACTATTATAAACGTTTCGGTTTCAAGAATTTCCCAGAACTAGTTCATGAGGGAATTCCACAAGAGGTTTTCTTTGCCTTACCGTTCAACGAAAAGGTGCCGCAAGGCACTATTGAGTTTCATGACAGTTTCTTAGCAACGGGCTAACAAGCGGATCAAGATCGACTCGCTAATAGCTCGCGACTTATCCGCAACGTTATGCGGCCTATTGACCATCACAGGCTTGTTGAGAAAACACACCCAACCTTGTTAAAACATATCGAGCATTGGGGGGAAAATGATGGAAATGTTTTTGAAGATTCTTTACTTTATATTCATCTCTGTTCTGATTCAATTCAGTATTGCCACTGTGCTCATTCTATTTGGTAAAGGCAAGAAGCCAACTCCAGACGAGGGTGGCCTGGCCTTCAATGAATTGTTCTTCGATTACACAAACCTTCCACAACTGCACACCTTCGAGACGAGAGATAGAAAAAAAATGACGTATCGGCGCTATTCAGCTCAAGCGGATACGGTGATCATCCTGGTACATGGCTCAGGTTGGCATAGCCAGTATTTCCTCCCTTTAGCCGAGTTCATCAGCTCTGAGGGCCTGGCTCAAGTATATACTCCAGATTTACGGGGGCATGGACCGACGCCCGAAAGACGAGGCGATGTGAACTACATCGACCAATTGGAAGATGATTTGGCGGATCTTATTGCCATCATTCGAAAGGATCATCCAAGCGCCATGCTGATTGTAGGTGGCCATTCATCTGGAGGTGGGCTGGTTATACGCTTTGCGGGAAGCCGATACGGTAAGCAAGCCGATGCCTACGTGCTGCTTTCTCCCTTCCTCAAATATAATGCACCCACGATGCGTCCCAACTCGGGTGGCTGGGCGCACGCCTACACTGGGCGAATTGCTGGTTTGACCATTCTGAATATGATGGGAATTCATTGGTTTGATTATCTAACTGCCATTGAGTTCAACATGCCAGAAGAAGCCCGTGATGGAACAGAAACTCTGTCGTACTCTCATCGACTCAACACGGCCTACGCCCCTCGGAACTATAAAAAAGATCTCAGCGCCATCACGCAACCAGTATTGGTTGTCGCCGGCATGGCAGACGATGCCTTCATTGCTGAACAATTTGAACCCGTGATTTCTCAATACACAAAAGTTCAAGTAAAGCTTTTGCCAGACTTAACACACATGGGCGTGGTTGTTAGTCCTGAAGTGCACCCTGTTTTCAAAGACTGGCTGGAAGGCCTTGGCAAACGATAGTTTTTGTCGCATAACAATGCAAATTGAGCGTATTTTGGGGACGCGCGGCAATTTTAGCTTGGTTGCCCGTTATGCCGCTATGAAAGGTTTGAGCTTGTTTAAAGTTCGTGCTTCCGGTCAGGACGTCCCCAAAAACGATCATTTGCGGTTGTTAAATTGAGTTGAAGCAATAAACGAATTTTATTTTTTGAAAGGAAGAAAAATGAATTCTGAACCGAAAGTAAGTACATTAACTGATCAGGTAAACTATCAGGATGATTCTGTTGTGAGTAAAACTTTAATTAAAAAAGAGACCGGTACTGTGACATTATTTGCTTTTGATCAGGGGCAGGGGTTGAGTGAACATACTGCACCATTTGATGCTTTGGTTTGTGTCTTGGAAGGCGAAGTGGAAATTATGATTTCCGGAAACCCGTATGTTTTAAAAACTGGTGAAATGATCATTTTGCCAGTTAATCAGACTCATTCTCTTAAAGCTATTAAGAGATTTAAAATGATGCTTACCATGATCAGATCGTAATATTTCTATTTTTCTCTAAAATAAGTCCGGAGGCGACAAAATGAGCTTCAACATTAAAAACAACGTACACTGGGTTGGAAAAATTGACTGGGAACTCGAAAGGTTTCATGGTTACGAATACTCAACGCACCGAGGTTCGACGTACAATTCATATCTGATCAAAGAAGATAAGATTGCCCTGATTGACACTGTATGGGGCCCCTATTCAAAAGAGTTCGTGGAAAATCTCGCCAAGGAGACTGATCTGGGCAAGATTGACTATGTAATTGCAAATCATGCAGAACCCGACCATAGCGGTGCGTTACCGGAACTTATGCGCCATATCCCTAACACACCCATATATTGTACAAAAAACGGGCTTAAATCCTTCAAAGGACAATATCATCAGGACTGGAATTTCAATGTTGTCAAGACAGGTGACACACTGAGCTTGGGGAATAAGGATCTGGTTTTTGTCGAGATGCCCATGCTCCATTGGCCTGACAGCATGCTTTGCTATTTGACGGGAGACAACCTGCTGTTCAGTAACGATGCGTTCGGGCATCATTTTGCTTCTGAACTGATGTACACTGACCTGGTTGATCAGGCAGAACTATATGCGGAATGCATTAAATACTATGCAAACATATTAACCCCGTTCAGCCCGATGGTTACTAAAAAAATAAAGGAAGTCTTGTCACTAAACCTTCCGCTTGATATGATCTGTCCGTCCCACGGCATGATCTGGCGAGACCATCCTGAGCAGATTATTGAGCAGTATCTGAAGTGGGCTGACAATTATCAGGAGAATCAGATCACAATCATTTATGACACCATGTGGAACGGCACGCGCAAAGTGGCAGAATGTATTGCGAAAGGGATCAGGGAATCTGACAAAGAAGTTGACGTCAGGCTTTATCACCTTGAAAAAAGAAACAAGAGTGATGTGATCACAGAAATTTTCAAATCCAAGGCTGTCATTGTGGGTTCTCCGACAGTCAACAGAGGCATCCTGACATCTGTGGCCGCTATCCTTGAACTGATAAAAGGCCTAAAATTCAGGAAAAAGAAAGCTGCTGCATTCGGATGTTACGGCTGGAGCGGCGAGTCGGCTAAAATCATTTCTGACAGTCTGGAAGCATCCGGATTTGAGATGGCGGATGACGTTCTTAAAGTGAATTGGAATCCAGATGATGACAGCATGGAAAAGTGTATTGCATACGGAAAAGAATTTGCTGAAAATTTAGCATAAACAGGTCTTTATCGCATAGCATAACAAATTAATCAAGCGGTCGCAATAAACCGCACCGCTTATTAAATAGTTTAGAGGACGCTACGCGTCCCCTGAACATGGGGACGTATATTATAAGTTGTAACCGGTTTTCCCTATTCAACTTATAATATGATATACGTCCCTGAAGACACGGTTGAGGATTCAAGGGCTTCGCCATAAAAAGGGGGGTGCGAATGAAAGCATTTATGTATAAGATTTTGAAACAATGATGAAGTGCGCACTGTTTGAGCAACATCTTGAAAACAAGTGACAAAATTGCCGGTGATTGACCGGTCTGTGGCCGAATATCGATTGAAAGTGCCTCATCCATCGCCGGATTTACTTGTAACCATTGTCGTTAATAAATATCTGAAATTGGATTAAATCCCAATATTTGGAGGTGAAGCGGCTAAACTCCAGATACAATCGTTAACGTTATGTGGAGGAAAGATGCCTGATTTGAGTTACCTCACAAAGATCAACTCCGAGCGCTTTGATCTGGAGTCGCAGCAGCCGGTTATGAAGGCTGTTGTAACCACTGGCACTGGCGGGTACGACAGGCTCGACTATCGCGATGTTCCGATTCCGGTACCGGGTCCAGGAGAAGTTCTGCTCAAAGTTCTCGCGGCGGGGATGAACAATACCGAAGTCAATACACGACTCGGCTGGTATTCATCATCGGTAAAGAGCGGGACCCAACAGCTGTCCACAACAGGACAAGATTCCGATATTGAGGACGGGGGTTGGAATGAAAAGACACCCTTCCCATTAATCCAGGGTACCGACTGCTGTGGCGAGGTAATCTTACGGGCCGATGATGTTATCCGCCCAGAAGTTGGCAAACGGGTGCTCGTACGCGCATGCATGCGTCCGAACGGCTTCGATTCGCTCAACAACATCTGGATGGCGTCCGATTTTGACGGCGCCTTCGCGCAATACGTCAGAGTTCCAGCAAGCGAAGTGTTTGAAGTCGACTGCGACTGGAGCAATATCGAACTCGCAACCATACCCTGCGCGTACGGAACTGCGGAAAACATGGTGCACCGAACCAAGGTCAGCGCCTTTGACCATGTACTCGTGACCGGCGCGTCGGGTGGCGTTGGATCAGCGGTAGTACAGCTTGCGAAGCGTCGTGGCGCTCATGTCACAGCGATCGTCGGGCTCTCCAAAATTGATTCGGTTGCGAACCTGGGAGTTGACAGGATTATTCCTCGCGGGACCGACCTGAGCGCCGTACTCGGCGAATCCAGCATCGATGTAGTCATAGACAACGTCGCGGGGGATGGATTCGGGCAGTTGTTAAAGCATATCGCTCAAGGTGGCCGCTACGCCTCGTCCGGTGCAATCGCCGGGCCGATGGTCACCATGGACATGCGTGCTTTCTATCTCAAGGATTTGAACCTGATTGGTTGCACAGCGTGGGATGAGCCGGTCTTCCCAAGCCTGATCGAATATATTGAGAGAGGCGAAATCAAACCGCTGGTAGCGAAGACCTTCGAACTTAAAGACATAGCGATTGCTCAGCAGGAGTTCATGAAGAAGACTCATTTCGGAAACTTTGTGCTAGTGCCACCACAGTGATGCAGCTATACCACACAACCAGGCGCTGTAGCTGACGGCCAGCCCGCTTCGCGGCTTGTCCGCAGCTGATTTGCCTGTTAGAAACATGAATAGTAAACGTGGTATCCCATTTCTTTTCCTTATTCCTGCACGTAATAATGGGGCACCTTACTGAATTCTCTGGGGGACGGTTGATTAATACATATACTGTCCCCGTATTTCTCGCGGTGTAACGTGAACGCGCTATTGTTCAAAAGGGTCATGGACAAATCAAAAGAAGAAAAATCAGGGATCGAAAAAGCCGGAGAGGACCTTTTCAAATTTGCTGCTGATCGTGATGACTTGAAATTGATTATGTCGCTCCTGCCGGAGGGGGCGGACATCAAACGGGAAACGGTCGAATATGAACTCCAGATATTGAAATTTATAAGCACCGGATGGAGCATCACCTATTTTCTTGATAACTCTCCCCACAAGGACCAACTTGCAGAGTTGTACTGGGAAACGTTTTGTCAGTATTCTCTAAACATATCCGAAGCAACCGACCTTATGACTGGTCAAAAAATAGATTATTTCCAAATAGTAAAGGAACGGCTTGAAATGTATATAGAGGCCATGAAAGCTCGGCCGGAGACCCCTGAACCTGCAATTATTATGGGGCAGGAATTTGCTCAGACCTGCGGGAATGTGGACGACGTATTCACGGTAATGGCGGGTTCCAGGATGTTTAAATCAACAGTCGGCAGCGTCAAGGAATATTTTGAGAAGATACAGATGCTGTAGTTTGGGAGGCACTTTCTGCCGGCGTATATTCTCTGTATCATCCTGCTTATGCCGGTGTCTGAGATATCATCACCTGCCTGTCGGGCCTTATTCGGTAGAGGGCAGGGTGC